>ERZ824488.2708-NODE-2708-length-14943-cov-22.292383_pt1 | contig 14943 bp, 14 predicted proteins | sample MGYA00519936_ERZ824488 | MGnify/ENA primary metagenome ERZ824488 (study PRJEB31778, sample SAMEA3449153) | human gut metagenome | biome: human gut; feature: human-associated habitat; material: faeces | place: United Kingdom | collected 2010/2012 ... | reverse complement strand
AGCGATTTTGATGTCTGATGTCCGAAATGTGTCCGGTCGTTGTGCATACTGCTGCTATTTGCGCCGCAACCGCACAGGAATTTTGTGCAGAATACCCCGCTATTCCCATGCACCGGACATTCAGAATCTCAAACTCGCACCCGTCCTTGGTCAGCCTCGTCTGGCGATAGAAGACCGGCCCTCCATCCTGCGCCTTAATCGCGATGGCCACGCCGATCATCAGCGGGCTGGTCACGAGAATCACCGCCGCGCTGCTCACGATGTCAAACAGCCGCTTGACCAGCGCGTATTCCGGCGACGGATGGCATCGCCCGACACGCAGCATCGGCAAATGGAACATGTGCATCCGCTTCGCGCCGCTCATCAGAACGTCGCCGATGCGCGGAATGGCATATGCGCTGATGTCGTTCGCCACGCAATACTTCAAAATCCGGTTCCGGTCATGGCTGTGAATACCGCACAGGAACACGACCTCCATGCCCTTCAGCATGCGCATGCCCTGCCCCAGACACGTTTCCACCGTGCAGGTGAGCTTCACGTCGAAATTCTGATTCAGCCCATACCGGCCGATCAAATCCTCAACGCCGCGGCGAACGTCGTAAACAATCGCCGTCCACTGTCCCCCAAAGTGTTGAAATACCATATGTGCGCATATTTGCACCACAAAAGGCTCATCAGCAGCTGCACGACCAGTGCCGCGACCGTCGGAAGCAGATTCGGGAAGCTCCCGCTCATCAGCCACAGCACGACGAACATGAACGCGTCGCCCATCAAGCACGCTCAGCAGCTGACTGCAAAAAAGCTCCGAAATCCGCTTGGTGGAAATCAGGGAAACGTCGTACACGCGCCCGAAATAGCAGAAGAGCACAACAAACACGGCCATCATGCTCGCGCTGCGCATCGGCGACGGCGCAAGAATCACCCGCTGTGAATAGTAGAAGAACCAACAGCCGGCAAACGGAAGCTTAACCAGAATAACATTCAACAGCTTCAGCAGCCGCAGCCCGACGTCATGATACAGGCTGCCCGTTCTCCGAGACGTTTGTATGCAACTCTCTCCCCCGTAATTTTCCCTTGTTAACGCCTATTCCAGTGCCACCATACCAGCCAGATACCCGCCCTCGCGGGCGACGAGCGCGTCGATCGCGCCCTGCTCCACAACCTCGCCGCCCTCGAGCACGACCGCGCGGCTCGCCATGCGAACGGTCGCCAGCCGGTGCGCAATCAGCACCACGGCCGCGTTTCCGCTCATGCTCTGAATCACCTTGCGGAACGCCATTTCGCTCTCGTAGTCCAGCGCGCTTGTCGCCTCGTCCAGAATGATCAGGCTCGGCCGCCCCAGCAGCACGCGCGCCAGCACGATGCGCTGCCGTTCGCCGCCGGAAAGCCGAATCCCCCGGTCGCCCAGCTTCGTGTCCAGTCCCTCCGGTAGCTTCGAGACGAACTCCCACGCCATCGCCGCCTTCAAAGCGGAAATCAGCGCTTCGTCCGTCGCGCCGGGATGAAACCGCGTCAGATTCTCGCGCACGGACGCGTTCAGAATCAGCGGATCCTGCGGCACATATCCCGCCTGCCTGCGCCACGCGCGAAGAGTTTCCTCCGTCAGCGGCTCGCCGTCCACAAGAATCTCGCCCTTCTTCGGAAGCAGGAATCCCAGCAGCAGATTGACCGCCGTCGTCTTCCCCGCGCCGTTGCGGCCAAGCAGCGCCAGAATCTCCCCGCGCCGAAGTGAAAAGCTCACGTCACGCAGCGTTTCCTCCTCGGAATCCCGATAGGAAAAGCGCACATGCGAAAACGAAGCCTCCTGCCATTTCGAAAAATCCGCGCCCGCGCGCTCCTCCGGCATGTGCTCCGGACGCAGGTCCGAAAGCGCGTCGGTCAGCTTTTCATAGGCGGGCACACAGCTGTTAATGCCCTGAATCCGCCCCTGAAAGCCCGAAAACGCCGGCCAGAGCCGCGCGAACACATACACAAGTATCACCAGCCGGTCGGTCTCCACGCGCAGCCCCAGCGTGCACACCAGATACACGCCCGCAATCAGCAGCGACGCGGCCACGGAATACACCACGCCCGGCACCGAGCACAGCCGCACATACCGCATCCGCGCCGACTTGAACGACGCGCTGATCTTTTCAAACCGCGCCTCGTGCTCGCGCTCCACGCCGTAGGCGCGAACCTCCTTGATGCTCGCAAGCTGGTTTTGCAGCTCCGCGTAAAACTCGCGCCCGATGCCGATCATCTCGTCCCCGTAATCGCGGGACTTCTTCCGCAGCGGGCGGAAAATGGCCAGCATGCACGCGCCCAGCGCGCACACCAGCGCCGTCACCGGCACGCTCATCAGAAGCGCGATGGCCAGCTGCACCCCGGCGGACACGAGACTGGCCAGCAGGTGAATCACCTCGCTGATGCCGTAGCTCACCTGCCCGCACTGGGACGTGAACAGGTTGATCGTGTCCGTGTCCTTGCGCGCGGTCAGGCTCTCCCAGCTCGCGCCGGAAACCGCCTGATACAGCCTTTCGCGCAGCCGCCGCCCCGTTTCCTCAATGAAATCGCTCTCGCGAATCGAAAGCGCCCGCGAAAGCAGCGCCTTCACCGTCACCAGCAGCACATACGCCGTCAGCAGAATGCCCACGCGCAGCGGATAGGAAAGCGCGGTAAACGCCTCCGGCAGCCGCGAATCGCCAATCTGCAGCATATTCAAAAGCGGAATGAGCATCACAATGCCGATTCCGCCGAGGAACGAGGACAGAATGTTCCCACACAGAATCGTCAGAAACGATTTCCGGTCACTCGTCCAGATTTCGCGAAGCAATGGCTTCATCGGGCGTTCAGTCCTCCAAAAGCCCCATCTTGCCAAACTGCGCCAGCAGCTCGTCCAAGTCCGCCGCCGCCGTCGCTTCGTCCACGTCAAATTCGTTCACAATCGCCGTCAGCAGGTCGTCCCGGCTCACAGCGTTTTCCAGCTGCCTGAAAACAAACGCGGATACCTCGTTCAGCACCACCGCGCCCTCAAATTTCGCAATGTTCTCGCCCGTCGGCATCACGATAAACTCGTCCACCACATTGCGCAGAACAAAGCCGTCTCTGATTTTCATTTCCTTTTCTTCCTTCCTCATTTGCTCCGGATGGTTGATCAGAATGTCGTAAATCGCCCTCGCGTCCTCCGCCTCCGCGCCGCAGAACACGCGGTACACCGGCGTTTTCCGAATCAGTCCGCGAACGTTCGCAATGGCCATCACCGCCGCGTCGGTATCCCACATCGGAATGAAGCTCTGCTGCATGATCACCTGCCGCGCCTGCTCCTCGCTCAGCCGGCGCACATAGTTCGCCGGAGACCGCCGCACCTCCAGGATGCACTTGAGCGGCCTTTCCACGTCGCGGAAAATCTGCTCCTTGCCGTCCCACGGCACGCCGCAGGCCACGCATCCGTCCTTCTCCAGCCGAACCGCCGGACGATCGCCGCTGATGAACTGCGCGCCAAGCCCTTCCACCCACGCTCTCGCCCGCGTGGACTTGCCAAGCCCGCTCTTCCCGGTAAACGCCACCGCTAACCCATCCAGCTCCACACAAGCCGCATGCAGCGACACAATCCCCTCATAGCAGAACCGGCACTCAAAGGCCGTGCGAAGGAGGAAACGGAAGTTGGGAATTTCCTCTTCCGATTGCTCGTATATGGCTTTTTCTATTCTGCTGTAGCATCTATCCGTTTTTACACATGCAGGAACTTCTACTTTTGTCAGATGAAAAAGCCATTCATCCTCTGCACTTCGAGATACCAAAAGTTCCATGGTTCTGGTCACCAATTTATCTTGATCATTAGCTTCCGGCCGAACCACAGCACAATTTGCTATTTCATCTTGAATGGCTCGAAAAAGGCTCATCATTTTCAGCTATACGCCTTCAATTACGGTGTTGCAAACGGATGCTCGCTGGTATCCCAGTCGCACGGATGAGCAGACAACCTCGTTTGCTGATAATCCGTATACCTGTATTTCGCACACCCGCTCGGCTCCTGGAATACCCAGTGAGAGCCGCTGCACGTTACAGAAGAAGCAACCACGTTGCTTTCATAACTGTACTCTACCATCACCGCTTTGGGCTTTTGATACGTTCTCTTCATAGTGACTATCCTCCATTTCTTCGCACAATAAAACCTTCTACAGCTAAGCGTCGTGCCCTCTCGCACAGCTTCGGATTCACATGGCCAATTTCCGCACCACTTTCATGCTGCACTGCGCACGGAGGACATATACCTTCATATTTGCAGCCCGTGCATTCCGACGGAAAAGGGTAATCCTCCGATTCTCGATTAACGTTCCTCCACGCTTCCGCAAAAGAAAGCTTCGTAAGATCATACCCGATTCTTTCAAGCAATCGACATGGATGCAGCATTCCGCGCCAACTGACTGAGAAGACACTGCGCCCTGCCGCACATCGCAAGCCGTATCTTCTCTCCTTGCTATTTCCCCCTGCATCAGGAATATCACCCTCACAAACAGGCTCCAACCTGATTCCCTTCAACTCTGCGCGTATCCTATCAAGTTCGATATAGTGCTCCAACGTCATGTCATGATTGATTCTTTTACGTCCGGTTTCTTCAAGCGGGTCAACAAGGCCCGGATTTACGGAATAATAAACATCCAAGGAGTCTACCAAACGAAGTAGCTTTTCCATATCCGGCTCGATGTATCGGCTTGGCGTCACAATCAATTCCAGCGGAATTTCCGCTTCTCTTACTCGTTTGATTGCGCTCATAACGATCTCAAAACCGCGATATCCTGTCACACGTTCATAGCTATCTTCGTCACACCCATACAGCGTGATCTGAATACCATAAACATTGTGCTTCTTTAAAAACGCAACCCTTTCCGGTGTTAGCAAGAGCCCATTTGTTTTTAGGTTAACATAGATATTTTTCTCTTCCATGAAGAGAAAAATCCGGTCAAATTCCGGATGCAAAAGTGCTTCTCCACCCGTCAGCGTTGCTTCAAACATGCCCATATCGCTGGCCTGTCGAATGATGTCTATCCATTGCTCCCCGGATAAAACACCATTCTTCTCATTTTGAAGCTGTTGCGGAGTGAGATGCACGTAACACATCTTGCAGTCAAGATTGCAACATGGCGTGAGTTCAAACGATCCCCTCATCGGGAAACCCGCATGTCGGGCTTTCACATCCAAGTACCTTTTCATGGTACTTGTTATTTCTCTATCCGTCAACCCACGCCGTTTGCATTCCTCTAAAAGCTCAATAAGGTTATCATGCATTCTTACTTACCAATCCAAATACCTTTATTACGGCATCTCATTGGTCTTCCCAATAACAGTCCAATTTTCACACCCCGCACCCGGATCTCCCTCTCGATCATACGTCCAACGGCACGCTCCGCTCGCCACGACGACCTGATCGCGATACTGGAACTTGACGGTTTCCACGGTGGGCTTCTCGTAGGTCTTCTTCATGATGGGAATCCTCCTCTTATTCGTCATTCTTTCTCTTCCGCCTGCTGCGGAATCAGCAGGCCTTCGGCCACCATTCGCTTGCCCCACTGGCAGATGCGCGGGCTGGCGTGCCCCGGCTTCGCACTCGCGGCGTGCTCGGCCACGCAATGCTTGCACACGGATTCGTAGTAGCAGCCCTCGCATTCGGCGGGACGGGGATAGTTGAGCGCCGTCTGGTTTGTACGCCGCCAGGCTTCCTCAAAGCCCAGCGCGAGCACGTCCTCTCCCTCGCAGGGAAAGGTGTTGCAGGGATGCATCTGCCCCTGCCAGTCCACCGAAAAGCCGCTTCGCCCCGCGCCGCAGCGCACGCCCTTCTTCTGGTCGGACGTTGCCGAAGCGGGATCGGGCAGACTCTCCGGGTCGCATTCCGGCTCTACCGGTTCACCCCTCAGCGCTCGCGCGCGCTTCAGGATGCCAACATACGCGTCCAAATCCGCGTCCGCCACCGCACGACCGGTTTCCTCCCGCGGCTGCATGAGCCCGGCATTCACGGAGAACGGAAGCCCCTCGTCGTACAGAAGCTGAATCAGCGCTTCGCCGTCGGTCATGTAGGCGTTCGGCGTAACGGCGACGCGCAGCGGAAGCTCAGCTTCCTGAATCCGCCTGAGGTTGCCCAGCACCCGCGCAAAGGCGCGCGTTCCGGTCACGCGCTCGTAGGCTTCCTCGCTCGCGCCATACAGCGTTACCTGAATCGACGCGGGCGGGTTCCGGCGGAAAAATTCCACCATCTCCGCGTCCATCAGAAGCCCGTTGGACAGGATCGCCACCTCTACGCCCTTCTCCCGAAGGAAGCCGTACAGCTCCCGGAAGCCGGGATAGGTGAGACACTCGCCGCCGGTCAGCGTGGCGTACATCATGCCCGCGTCGAACGCCTGACGCACGATGTCCTTCCACTCGTCCACCGTTCGAAGCCGCGCGCCGCGCATCTGCTCCCCTTGCAAATGCACATAGCACATCCTGCAATCCAGATTGCACAGCGGCGTAAGCTCAAAGCTGCCCGAAATCGGAAGGTTCTTCTCTCTGGCCTTAAAGCTCAGAAACCTGCGAACCCGACTGTAGCGGCGGTAATCGGTGATCCCCTGCGCGTCCAGCTGCCTGAGCAGCTCGCGAAGGGAACCCGGCTGTCTGTTCTCCATATCCGCTTCCGTCATTCTCCCTCAAGTTTCTTCCTTTAAAGTACCCGCCCAAGAACCCTCTCAAGCGCCAGCCTATCCGGCCATCGTCCTCGCCCGCTTATACCCTCTTCCTATCGGGAAAAGCGCCATCCAGACCCGACCGAACGCTTGCGCCGCGAAGGTATCCACCGGCTTCAGGCTTTGCCCTTCCGCGGAAACACCCTCCGGTACATCCGCCCGGCCAGTGCCCTCGTCCGCTTATACCCTCTTCCTATCGGGAAAAGCGCCATCCAGACCCGCCCGAACGCCCGCGCCGCGAAGGATTCACCGGCTTCAGCCCCCGTCCTTCCGCGGAAATACCCTCCGGTACATCCGCCCGGCCAGCGCCCTCGCCCGCTTATACCCTCTTCTTATCGGGAAAAGCGCCATCCAGACCCGCCCGAACGCCCGCGCCGCGGGCGTATCCAGCCTGAACGCGTGTCCGTTCCGGCTGAACCGAACCACCTGCCCGAGCACCTGTGCCCTCGGGAACCATGGCTCCGGGTTCACGCAGTTGTCGCCCAGCGTCCGAACAAGACCCTCGCGCAGCCGCCACACCCTGTGAACGACATATCGCCCGTCCCCCAGCGTGAACAGCACCACATCGCCCTTTTTCATCTCTCCGCGAACGGGAACGATCGTCACCGGATCGCGTCCCTTCCGAATCAGCGGGCGCATGCTCTCGCCTTCCAGACAGATCGTCACTGGCGGCGCGACGTTTTCCCGCGCCAGCGCGCACCACTGTTCCATGGGTATCGTCCGAATCTGCATGGCTTCTCCGCTTCAGGATTGGTGTATAAACCAACCTTATTATACCTTGCCCTTCCGTGCTTTGCAAGCGATTTCCCAGCCAAATTTTGTTATCTCTTTAGCATATCGCTTTCCGCACAGCCGCGCGACCTTCTGAAAGGCCGTCCGCATTTGAACCGGGCGGCGCGACGCGTCGTGCGCGTCCGAGGCCAGCACGTCCACGGCCTGCTCCCGAAGCAGCGTCCGCACGAAGCGCCGGCAGAAGAAGCCCCGCGGGCGCAGCACGGTCTCGCAGTTTATCTGCAAAAGCAATCCAAACTCGTCCCGCACCGCCATGGCCCTCGCGGGCGAACGCACAAGGCACCGATACCGCTCCGCGTGCGCCAGAATCGGCCGATACCCGGCGCGATACAGGCTGTTCGCCGCCTTGCCGATGCGCGCGGCCGACACGTCCTCTGAAAACTCAATCAGCACATAGAGCGAGCCGCCCAGCGTGGGAATCCTGCCTTCCAGAAGCGCGTCCACCGCCGCCGGAGAATAATACATCTCACACCCCGACAGTATGCGAAGCGGCCAATCGCGCTTCCGACAGTACGCGTTCGCTTCCTTCAGGCGCTCCCGATACAGTTCCGCGTCGAACCGCCGAAGCCCGGGCGCGGCATGCGCCGTTGCGTACACCAGCCGCACGCCGTTCTCCACATTCTGCCGGAGCAGCGCGTGCATCTGCTTTCGCGTGGCGGGGCCGTCGTCCAGCCCCCACAGCACGTGCTGATGAATGTCCGCGAAGCCGTGCGGGCTCATTTGTCCTTCGCTTCCGGCTCGGCGTGCGCGTCCGTGCCGCCATAATGGTGGTAGTACGCGGAATAGCGCTCGGAACGGTAATAGTACTTGCGGTTCCGGAACGACTTCAGGTTCACGCCGTTCATCACCGCACCCAGCACCTTGCAGCCGGTTTTGGCGAGATTGGCGGCCACGTCGGCAACGTCCTGCACGCGCCCGCGGTTGTACTCCACCACAATCACCGCGCCGTCGCAGTAGCGCGCGATCTCGATCGCGTCCACGATCAGCCCGGCCGGCGGAGAGTCCACCAGCACAATGTCGAACTCGTCGCGCAGCGCGTCCATCATCTCGCCGTAGCGGTAGGACGCCAGCAGCTGCATGGAGTTCAGCACCTCGTGCCCGGCGGGAAGAATAAACGCGCCCGGCAGGTTCGTGCGGTAAACCACGTCCTGCAATTCGCACATACCGGCGAGGTGCTGCGCCAGTCCGGCGTTTTCGCGCTGAGCGTAGGTAAAGCGATAGCGCCGCGCCAGCGTGGAGCAGCGCAGGTCGGCGTCCACCAGCAGCACGCGCTTGCCGTAGCCCGCCAGTGTGCGCATCACGTTCATGGCGATGCCGGACTTGCCCTCCTGCTCATAGCGACTGGTAAACAGAATGCTGCGAACCTCGCGGCCGCAGTAGGAAAGATTGGTGCAAAGCGTGTTCAGCGCCTCGCTACACGCATAGTCCAGAGCCGGAAAGCGGCCGATTTTCAGCTGTTTCATTTCCTGCCCGACCTCCTTCCGTGCAGCCTGGAGCCGGGAAACTGCGAATTTCTGGGGATGACGGCCAGTGTGGGAACCCCGGCGACGCGCATCAGATCATCCGGCGACTTGGGGCGGTTATCCAGCAGGAACCACAGCACCAGCGCGCCGCCCACCAGCACGGTTCCCAGCAGGATGCCGCGAATCACGTAGCCGGTAATGCTCGTGCCGCTGGCCACGCCGGGCACCAGCGCGATGGAGAAGGTGCTGGGCTCGTCGGTGTTCATCGTCTGCGTGATGAACTTCTTCGCGGCGGTCGCGTAGGCGTTGGCAATGTCCGCCGCCATCTGCGCATCCGGATGCCGCGCGGTGATGTACAGGATGCGCGTGTCCTCCGGGTTCGCCACGCTCACCATGCTCTGCAGCATGGAGTAGCTGTAGTTCGTGCCCAGCTCGTCGTTCACCATCTGGTGAACTTCCCATGTCTTGAATACTTCCTGATAGTCCATCGTCAGCACGGTGCCGATCTGCAAATCGGCAATGATGCTGGAGCCGGTCGTGCCCATGATGTAGAGCTTGGAGGTCGCCGTGTAAATCGGCGTGACCCGGCGGGACGCGTACACGCCCAGCAGCAGCGCGCCAATAAGCATGCCCAGAAGGATGTAATGAAGCTTGGAGAGCATGTAGTAAAACAGCTCCACAAGGTCAATGGTCTTCGCAGACTGCGGCTGATTCCCCGGCTGCGCGTCCTTTGAGCCGTCTTTCTTTTCGTCCAGACGGTTCAATATCTCCGCGAACAGCTCCGCTTCGGCGTTTCTCGGCTCCGCGTTCACCTTGCCGTTCGTTTCGTCCTGATCGTATCTCATATGGTCAGCCTTCCCGGGGCGCGCTTCCGGGTACAGGGCGGATCATCCTCCGCCATGCGCCCCCCTGATTCTTGATTGGTTTACTCCCCGGCGTACGGCTCGCTCAGCACCAGCAGAAGCGCCGTTTCCGCGTCCATCTGCGTCAGACCGAGCTGATCGAATACCACGTCCACATCGCCGTTCTCGCGCACGACCGCGCGCTGCACGAGCCAGCGCATCTGCGTTTCGCCCTCCGCGGCTTCCTCAAGCGGCATGCCCAGCGCGGTAATCACGGTTTCCCCGGCCTTGAACGGCGTGGCGAACGCGAAGGTGCCCACCGCGTCGCCGGAGGTTTCGCGATAGTCGCGTGTCTGAAGCGACACGTACTCCGAAACGATCAGCGAATCCGCCGCGTCGCCCAGCAGGCAGCGCACCTCTTCCGCCTTGTCGTCGGGCAGCCAGCTCAGAATCGCCATCTGCGCCGCGAGCCGCTCGCGAATTCGCGCCAGCTCCTGCGCAATCGCGTCCGTCTCCGGCACGATCAGAAGCTCGAAATCGTCCGGCCACGGCGTGCCATCCTTGCGAATGGTCTTCTTTATATGCGTCTCATCCTCGGCCGTCTTGCTGGGCAGCACGCTGGGAATCGTGGTCGTTTCCGGAACGACGATCACGCGGCTGTCGCCCGGACGGGTCACCAGTAGCGTGAACAGCACGTCCTCGCCCTGCAGCGCTTTCATCAGTTCCTGCGGAACCTCGAATTCCAGCTTGCCGATCTCCGTCACGCGCGATTCCACCGGCGTCCACACGATGTTCTCCGGGTCGGACGTATCGCCCAGCACGACCACCGTCAGCTGTCCCGGGTAATAGTCGATTTTCAGCCGCATAACCGCGTCCAGCGCCGCCGCGGGCTGCGCCTGCGCCGCGTGAAGCCGCATGAACTCCGTCAGATACAGGCTGTCCGGGTCGGCGGTGATCATCGCCTCGATGGCGCGCTGCGTCTCCTCGGGATACCAGCGCACCGGACGGTTCTCCTCTTCATATACGAATGTGTACACGTCGGTAACCTTGTCCATCGCCAGCTGATCCACGGGCAGAACCGCCAGATCATACGCCGTCGCCGCCTCGTCCCGCCACGCCGCGTCCAACTGAACCGCCACGTCCTGCGTGGGCGTGCCGGATACATCCGTGTAAATGGCGGCCGATGCGCTTCCTGCCACCAGCATCAGTATGAGCATGATTCCGAGAATGCGTTTCGTCACGTTCTTTCTCCCCTTCCATGTCAGGACGGCTTCGAACCGCCCGGTTATTCAAAGTAATTCGCCGCTAAAAGCTCGCCCAGCGACCCTTCGTCCGCGTGGAATTCCATGAACCCGTCCTCGCCCACCGCGTAATCTCCGGCGAGGGTCATCGTGTTCGAACGCCGGTACGCACGGCTTTCATACGCCTTGTTGATCAGCCAGCCGCGCTCCACGTCTGCGGTCATGTGCGCGGAGAGCGCGTCGAAAAGCCGGTCGGCAAACTCCACATCCTCGTTCAGTCCCTGCGCGATTTTCTCCGTCGCCGCCTGAATGAATGCCCGCTGCCGCCGCATGCGCGACGCGTTCTTCCCGTCGCCCACGTTCATGCGGCCGCGAACAAACAGCTCCGCCTGTTCGCCCCTGAGCGTAACCGTCGCGCCCTTCGTCATCTGCGCGTCCAGACGGGAGAAATCCTCCTCCAGCGTGACCGTCACGCCGCCCAGCGCTTCGTTCAGCGCGTCGATCGCGCCCATATCCAGCGCCACGCACGCGTCCACGGGAATTCCGCCGAGCAGACGTTCCACCGCCCACACGGTATTTTCATTGTTCTGTTCGGGCGTGTCGCCGTAGGCATGCGAAAGACACAGCTGCGTCGTCCGAATGCCCGTGTAATCGCCGAACGGGCCAAAGATGCGGATGTCCGTGATCGTGTCGCGGTCGAGCTGCAATGTCAGAATGGTTCGATTCTTCTTATCGAGCGTAATCAGATACAGAAAATCCGCCTGTCCGGCATAGCGCCCGGACACAGCGTCCTCCGTCTCCGTCCAGTCCACGCCGAGCAGCAGGATGTTCGTCAGATCCCGCTTTCGGTACGTCCACGTCCGGTTTGCGTATTGCGTTGTGAGTATATCCGAATCAAAGCGCCCTTCCAGCGAGCCGACGGCTTCCACCGCGTCCTGCCCCTCGAGCCGGTTTCCGACGGCTCGAACGCCCAGCAGAATGCCCGCGTATACGACCGCCAGCCCGAGCAGAATCAACGCGATTCGAACGCCCGACGGCCGTCTTCCGCCGCGCCGATATCGGTTTCGCCGCCTTTCCTTCAAAGCCGAAGCGTCCTCCCGTTCACACAAGGTCAATCAGTTCAAAGCCAAGCCAGATCGGAATCGTTCTTCCGTTGAATTCCAGCGTAACCTGTCCGCTGCGCCCGCGCTTGTCCACGCGCAGAATTTTGCCTTCCATATCCTTGAGCGGCCCGCTGATGATACGGATGCGCTCGCCCTCGCGATACGCCTTTGAAAAATCGAGCAGCCCGTCGTACCGAAAAACCCATTGCGCGAAGCGCCTGTCTCCGTCCCGCAGCCGCCATTCGCCGTCGCCCGTCGTCAGAATCCGTATAACGTCGTTCTTGGGAAGCTCTCGAAACGGATTCGCCTCCGCGGGCGCCTTCAGAAAGACATAGCTTGGAAGCAGCTGAACCACCTCGCTGGTTCGCTGACCATGGCTCGTTCGATACCGCATCTTACGCAGACTCACGGCTCGGTACGCCGGATACCCGTCCCGGATGCGCGCGGCGACCTGCTCTTCACTTCCGGTCATGCAAAACAGACAGCCATAAGCCATCTGATCCTCCTCGCCTTCCTCCGCGCCCGGCTGCCAGCCCTTCTCCCGCGTGAAAACGTCCATAGCTCCGCCCTCCGATCCTTCAGCCGATTTTTGCGAATCGGCCTCCTCGGCTTCGTTGCTTCCTTACGTATGTCTCACCCTCCGCCGCACCGCTGCTCTCAGTCGTGTACGCCGTCCGATAAGCTGTCTTCCGTATAACCGTCTTTCCGTGGATTCCCTTAGGAAGAATGTACTTCCCCATTTTTTAGAATCATCATTATTTTACCGCTTTTCCCCATGTATGTCAAGAACCCTAATTTGCACTAACCTAAGTTTTCCCTAAAAATAACCCGAAACACGATCGACATCCTGTCTCATCGTGTTTCTTTATTATAAAGAATGCCGTTCCGCATAACCTTTACCGGAACGGCAGCTCCCTTACTACCGTGGCAGTGCCATCACACAGGATTTCGGTGATGGGAGGGGGAATCGGTTTGGTCTCCGCGGAAATACCGTTTTGCGAGCTCTATACAATGCCGGATATCCGCGGCGGTCTGGCGTTCGGACAGGCAGTCGAAAGTCGGGCCGCAACACATGATCAGACCTTTTGTATTGTGTTTTCATTCGGATATCTTAAACACCCTTCATTTCTTCGGGATCGGTATCCCACTCAAGCGCTTCTCCAAGCAGAATCACGCCGATGCATTCATCCGCCCGTTTAATTGCGTATGTGTGTCCCTTGCAATTATGGTCAATACCGTATTGAGTTTTATAATTGTATCAGCGCTGTCAACAAATGCTTCGCTTATATCATCACGCTGTATTCCGCGAACGCCTTCGATGTTGGAATCGGAGAGCACTTCTAAAGCAATCAAGTCCATAGCTTACTCCTTACAGAGATTGTGGTTTCAGCACCCGTGCCGTTCCAACATTTCCAGCCCGATCTCGATGTGTTACTTCGTGTTGAGTTTGGACAACAGGCACACCGTCTCAACGGTTGTTTCAGTTTCCAAGGGAAGTTCTTTCACTTCCTCGCCATCAACAGGCACAGGGAAATTGAACACAATCTTCTTTATCCAGCTTCCGTCTTTCCTCTTTTCCGGGAACAGCTCAATTCGCTCGATAAAGGCTTTCATAAACTCTTTCTGTTCCGCTTCCGTTGCGGAATGGTAGACTTCATCAAATGCCAGCAAAAGCCGATAAATGTTATCGCCGGAGATTTTCTCCTGCTGGATACTGCGTATCTGACTTTGCAATTCTCCAATCTGAACTTCGATTTCCTCTATGGTATCATACTGCTCATCATAGCGGCGCTGCAAGTCCAAAATTTTTCTGTCATAGTGGGCATCATTGATGTCCAAGGTATCCATCTGGCGCTCCAATCGGCTTTTTGTGCCAAAGGCTTGCTTTAGATGCCCTTGTAGGACGGCGATCTGCTTTTCCATATCCTCTGTATCAACCGCCGTTCCGATTTTCGCTTGAATTGCTTCTACAAATCGAGGATTGTTGACCATAGCGGAAATGACCTTCGCCACAAATTTGTTGATTTCAGTCTGCTCGATATTCAGACGGAAGCTGCACTCATGTCCGGTAGGCGTAACCGTGTTTTTGCAGTAGTAATAATACCGTGTTTTCTTGTCCTTGCTGTGAGCCTTGGCAATATTGCCGTACATACTCTTGCCGCAGCATGGACATTTCAAGATACCGGACAAGATGTGTGCATGGTCTGGATTGTTGACCTTTTCCCGCTTGAAAGAATTGATCTTGCGCTTTTCCTGTGCCAGATACCAATCTTCTTCGGAAATGATGGCTTCGTGCTGTCCCTCATAAATCGGGAACTCCGACTGCTCAACTACGTGCATCTCATTTCTTGTGCCTTGCTTCTTTTCCGTCCTGCGTCTGCCATAGGCGATCTTTCCCATGTAAACGGGATTGTCCAATACATCCTGCACGAAGTTCCTTGAAAATCCGGGAATGGTATTGTTCTGCCGCAGTTTCTTGATAAAGCCGTTGCGGTTCAGATATTTAGCAACCCCGGCAACGCCCTCGTTGGTGTGAATGTAGCGGTCATAAATGACACGGATTACTTCCACTTCATCCTCCGCAATGACCAAATCTCCGTTTTCCAGTTTGTAGCCATAAGGAGCGAAACCACCGTTCCACTTGCCCTCACGAGCCTTTTGCTCACGTCCTGCCATTGTCTGGGTGCGGATATTCTCTCGCTCTATTTCTGCCACCGCAGACAGCACGGAAATCATCAGCTTTCCGGCATCCTTTGAACTGTCGATGCCATCCTCCACGCAGATCAGATTGACACCGAAATCCTGCA
>ERZ824488.2700-NODE-2700-length-15000-cov-2.680094_pt1 | contig 15000 bp, 10 predicted proteins | sample MGYA00519936_ERZ824488 | MGnify/ENA primary metagenome ERZ824488 (study PRJEB31778, sample SAMEA3449153) | human gut metagenome | biome: human gut; feature: human-associated habitat; material: faeces | place: United Kingdom | collected 2010/2012 ... | reverse complement strand
TTTCCTCACTGCCAGGGCGATTTGTCGGAATCGTCCCAATAAAAAACACAATCAAACATCTTTTACGCTGTTCTGATTGTGTCATAGGCACAGTATAAGAGCGGGCTTCACGTCCCAAAATACGAATTTTGCTCTAATTTTGGCTTATGACACGATACAACACTGTATGCTCTGATGTCTGTCAAAATATAGAGTACGTGTATTATTATAGGACTGATATAGGCGAACATCAATACGGAATTTCCCGGTATAATGTTCGTGTTTTGTAGTTGGGAGCTTTAACGCTCTCAACTTTTTGCAGAATTATAACATCATTCTTTTCCCGAATGGTTTTTCGTATGATGAAGAGAAACATCCTCCGCCTTTGGGATTTCCCAGCGAAACCGAGATGCCAGCAGCCTTAATACCACTACAAATGCAGACGTGATAAAAAGACCTATGTATTTATCAACGTATGGATAGATGACGCACAGCAGTATACCACCTGCTATGGACGCTACTGCATAAACGTGTTTTGTGAAAATATACGGGGGAACACTTGCCATCACATCCCGGAGAAGCCCTCCGCCTACGCCGGTCACGACACCTACAAAAACAGCCAGGAATGCATTCGCGTCTGCTGTTTCCAGAGCATGCATAGTTCCAGACGCCGTGAAGATCCCGAGACCGACAGCGTCTGCCAGAAGCAATACGAATTCTGAACGTTCCACCATCGTGCGGATCTCCGGGATCAGAACAAAAAGACATGTCGCAAGGCCTGCGATCGCATAGATCGGATTGGTGAACATAGCCGGCGGTGTTTCTCCCAGGATCAAATCCCGAATGACGCCTCCTCCCACTGCAGTAGAAAGCCCCAGAACACACACGCCGAACACATCCATGTTTTTTCGGATCCCCACAAGCGCTCCCGATACAGCAAATGCGATCGCTCCTATGATTTCTAATGTTGTTACAATGATTTCCATACAACAAACCTCACCCTTCTGTTTCCTGCTCCGGACATTCCGTTTTCTCAGCTGACCAGAAATAAAAATGCCAGTCCGTAGTAAGTAACGACTGCGACCAGATCATTTACAGTCGTGATCAGCGGTCCGGAAGCTACCGCCGGATCCACCTTTATCTTATGAAAGAACATCGGTATAACGGTTCCCACCATGCTGGACACCATCATGGCCAGTACAAGAGAAATCCCTACACATCCGGATACTGCAAAGGCTCCCGCCCAGGCATATCCCTTAAAAGCGTGTACGTAGATTCCCAGCAGCACCAGCGCCAGGATCCCCAGCAGCCCGCCGTTCAGCAATCCGATTTTCATTTCTTTTCCAAGAAGCATCAATTTCTCTCTTCCTGTTACATTTTCATCCATAAGCACTCGGATAGTTACAGCAAGGGACTGGGTACCCACGTTCCCCGCCATATCCAGAACCAGAGACTGGAAACAGATCACGATGGGAAGCGCGGCAACGACACCTTCGAAGACTCCAACTACCGAGGAAACCAGCATACCAAGCCCCAGAAGAACGACAAGCCATGGCAGCCTCTTCTTCATGCTGCGTCCGGTAGTTTCTCTTAAATCTTCTTCGGCAGTCAGCCCTGCCAGCTTTGCATAATCTTCTCCTAATTCATTATCTACGATCTCTACGAGATCTTCAGAGGTGATCACGCCCAGCATCTTGCCGCCAGCGTCAAGGACCGGAATAGAATCTTCCGCATAATCTACGATCCGGCTTGCACAATCCTCAATTTTTTCATGTGCCTCAACATGCGGATAGGAACGCAAAATTATATCATTGATATCATCGTTTTCCCGCGCAACGATCAGTTTCTTCAGATCAATAGCTCCCGCAAAACAACCACCAGCATCCACTACGTACATTGTCATGATATTGTCATGAACTCCAGCCTGACGCACCAGTTCTCTCATGGCCTGCCGAATGGAAAGCCCTTCCTGAATACACACGTAATTGGTCGTCATATAGCTGCCGATTTCCCGTTCATCGTAGGACATCAGCTTTTTGACATCCTGCGCGATCGTTCCATGCAGTTTGTCCACGATCCTGTTTTTTCGTTCCGGATCCAGCTGCTCCAAAATGTCCACAGCATCATCTGAATCCATCAGCGAAATGATCGCAGCAGCATCTTCAACAGATATTTCTTCGATATATTTCTGTGGATCATCAAAATACGGAAACACGTTTGCTGTTTTGGCAATGCCCAGCACATGATAAATTCTTTTTCTCTCCGCCCGGCTCAGATTTTCCAGAAGTTCCGCGATATCATTCTCATGGTAGTTGGATAAAACCTCTGCGATCTTTCTGTCGGAGCGGTTTTCCTGAATCAGTTTCTTTATCTCCAAATATTTCTTATTCATAGTTGACTCCTTTCCTTTCTCAAAACACGGATAATACTGTTTCAAGCAATAGAAAAGGGCATTAAAAAAGCACCTTACAGTGCTTTTTGATCAACGGAAACAGACCCAGTGGTGAATTTTATCCGACGACTGTGTCTCAAACTGATATAAAAAGCACTGCTATTCATACTTCGCCCTGACCTATCACTACTGTCCATAAAATTCACCTCCATATCTTTTTTGATCTTCTTCCTATACTAGCATTGCTGCCATGAATTTTCAACCTGATTTAATATAGTTTTTCCATTGACACTGTCCCTGTTTTTTTCACATTGCGTTTTCCATGTACTTTCTGTATAATATAACACAATTCTAGAATTTATCTCTAAAATGATGGGGGGTGGATCCTTTGAAAAAAAAGAAGCAAATGCTCAGTCTACTGCTTTGTATTGCGACATTAGTTTCTCTTATACCAACCACAAGTTTTGCAGCAGGAGTATAGGAACCCGCTCTAGAAATCAATCAGAGTAAGATAACCTTTGCAGGACATACATGGTGGGTGATAGGAGACGGGACCAGTGGCGTATATCCGCAGCCGAATCATGCCACGCTTTTAGCCGCAGATTACGACAGCGAATACCAAAACATTCCGTTTCGTAAAGGAAGTGCTAACTCCTTTGGAAATTCAAGTCCATTTTCTACCATCGGCCGCGGAACTATGTATTATGCAAACAATCCTTCCGGAATGTCAGCGTGGAAAGCGCCCAATGAATATGCAGGAAGTACCCTGCAGCAAAAATTGGTCCAGATCGCAAATGGCCTGCCGGCAAAAGAGGCAGCCTATATCCGGCCAAGGAACCTGACCGGAAGCGACAGTATCACCGGTCCTGGAGTCAACAATCAAAAACTATGGCCGCTGTCCCTCGAGGAATATAATACCATAGGTGTGGAAGCTGTCTGCCTCTACGGGGGTCAGTTTGATCATTTCTGGCTGCGGACTCCCAGCTATGGTAGGGACGGTGAAAGAGTCCGGCAATGTCCCGGTCGCTATAAGGTGCCGTCAGCGGCCATCATGTTCTATAATGTTGAAGTAGACCAGAATATCGGTGCCAGACCTGCCCTTAATGTAGATCTGTCTTCTCTCCTCTTTGTCTCCAATGCAGATGATGCAAGCGGGAAACCTTCTGTATCTGTGGGAAATGGCCTTGTCGCGACAGAGAAACCAACCGACACGGTAAAATTCACCATGAAACACACCGACCAAAATCTAAATGTCTATGCGACCCTGGGTCAGAGACGACAGACGGCGAAAACGCTCACTTTCGGTTATGCCAATGCAACCGGAGGGGCAAATCAGTATATCTCCTGTATCTTGACAAATCGCTATGGCGACATTAAGTATTATGGCAAATTAGCCGACAGCTCCAATGCGTCAAGCGGATTCTTGTCTATTCCTCTTGCCGGCGTCAGAGATAATGAATACACATTATCGATCTTTTCTGAACAAATAAACGATTCACGCTCTACGGACTTTTGCAGTGAACCGGTGACGATGCGTGTGGTTCTCTCAGATGGTGTGGGAATCGTGAGTGATTATAGGGGTGATCTGCATTACCATACGTGGAATCCGGATGCATGGACATACAATGATTCTTTCCACTGGCGTGAATGTCTCGCACCAAACTGCCCGCTTCCAGACAACAGCCAAAAGGATGAATATGCGGCACATGTCTACGATCAGCAGGTGAAAGATGATATCTATAAGGCCAGTGATGCCACCTGTACAGAAGTGAAGAAATATTACTATTCCTGCATGTGCGGTGCAAAGGGAACGGAAGTATTTACCGATGGAGACCCTCTCGGGCATACCTGGGGATCCTGGCAGCGTGACGGTGCAGATCAGCACACCCGTACCTGTTCTGCCTGCTCAGCGTCCGAATCAGAAGCATGCTCCGGTGGTACGGCCACCTGTATAAATCAGGCGGTCTGTACAAAATGCGGGGAAGCTTACGGAGCTCTCGATCCAACTAACCACACAGGTATTGTCACATGGATCCAGACATCTGCCACACACCGTTCTGTATATAATTGCTGTAATTCGACCGTTATAGCGGAGGACGCGCACGAATGGGAAAATGGTGTGTGCCTTGAGTGCGGCTATCGCTGTCAGCATACCGGTGGTACGGCTACCTGTTCCAAAAAAGCGGTCTGTGAGATCTGCGGCATTCAATATGGAGATTTGGATCCCGGCAATCACCAGGCAGCAAGTGAATGGACACAAGAAAACGATAAACATTATCATAAATGTATTTACGGCTGTGATACCCATCTTGATGAAACAGACTGTTCCGGCGGTACAGCTACCTGTTCCAAAAAAGCCACCTGTACCGTGTGCAACAATACATATGGTGCATTGGGCACGCATCGTTTGAGTCACCAGGAAGAAAAGGCGGCAACCTGTACGAAAGCTGGCAACATCGCATACTGGCATTGTTCCGTATGTATGAAAAACTTTTTAGATCAGGCAGGAAGGCAGGAAGCATCGAATGTTGCCCTGCCTGTGCTTGAACACACCTATGGAGAATGGACGGTCACAAAGGCTCCTACCTCCCTGGAAACAGGAATTAAAACAAAAAGCTGTATATTTTGCGGGCACACTGTAACCGAGTCAACTCCTGCTACCGGCGACAGCGATCGACTTTCAATCTGGCTTTTCCTGTTTCTTTTAAGCGGTGCAGTCCTTTCATACACGGTTATGGTTTATAGACGAAAGAAGAAAAATTATTCTTAAATTTTTATAACAATATGATTTCAGCGGTAAAACGATGTCATTTTTGTAACATCTCAGCTCCGGCCGAAATGTTACACGCTCGGTTCAAGCCGAAGACATGATCATAGATCCGGATCTTACGGTATGATCTACAGATCATAGAGATTATAAAATCCCGAACTGCTGATTTTCCAATAGGTTCGGGATTTGTTTTCTTAAAAACGTCTATTCAAACTCTATCGTCCCTGGCGGCTTTCCCGTGCAGTCGTACACAACGCGATTGACGTGCTTCACCTCGTTGACGATCCTGGTGGTTACGGTCTGCAGGACTTCCCACGGCAGCTGTGCAGCTTCCGCTGTCATAAAGTCGCTTGTGAGAACGGCGCGGAGAGCAACAGCATAATCGTATGTCCTGAAGTCTCCCATAACACCAACGCTTCGCATATTGGTCAGCGCAGCAAAGTACTGACCTAGCGTTCCTTCTTCGCCGTACTTCGGAATCAGACCTGATTCCATCGCTTTGGCGATCTCTTCCCGGTAAATGGCATCAGCGTCCTGTACGATCTTCACTTTTTCTTCCGTGACATCACCAATGATCCGGATCCCCAGACCAGGACCCGGGAACGGCTGACGGAACACCAGATAATCCGGGATCCCCAGCTCCAGACCAGCTTTTCTGACTTCATCCTTAAAGAGCATCCGCAGAGGCTCTACGATTTCCTTAAAGTCCACGTGATCCGGCAAGCCACCAACGTTGTGGTGAGACTTGATCACTGCAGATTTGCCAAGACCCGATTCGATTACGTCCGGATAGATGGTTCCCTGTACCAGGAAGTCCACCGCACCGATCTTCTTGGCCTCTTCTTCAAATACACGAATGAATTCTTCGCCAATGATCTTACGCTTCTGTTCCGGTTCTGTCACTCCTGCCAGCTTGTCATAAAAACGCTGCTGTGCATTGACACGAACGAAGTTCAGGTCATACGGACCGTCCGGTCCGAATACTGCTTCCACCTCGTCCCCTTCATTTTTACGCAGAAGACCGTGATCCACGAATACACAGGTCAGCTGCTTGCCTACCGCCTTGGACAGCAGTACAGCAGCAACAGAAGAGTCTACTCCACCGGAAAGTGCACAGAGAACTTTGCCGTCTCCCACCTTTTCACGCACAGCCTGGATCGTGTTTTCCACAAAGGATCCCATCTGCCAGTCGCCGGAGCAGCCGCATACATCCTTAACGAATGCACGGAGCATCTTCATACCCTCCACCGTGTGCATAACTTCCGGGTGAGGCTGCAAAGCGTACAGCTTGCGTTCTTTGTTTTCCATGGCGGCTACCGGGCAGACCGGTGTATGTGCCGTCACTTTAAAGCCCTCCGGGGCTTCACTGATATAGTCTGTGTGACTCATCCAGCAAATGGTCTTATCCGCCACATCCTGAAACAGACCGTCTTTGCTGTCGATATCCACTTCCGTTCTTCCATATTCGCTGACAGGCGCTGTTTCCACCTTTCCTCCCAGCTGGTATGCCATCAGCTGTGCACCATAGCAGATGCCCAGGATCGGCACTCCCATTTCATAAATTTCATTGGTGTACCGCGGAGACGTTTCATCGTAAACGCTGTTTGGTCCGCCGGTAAAGATGATCCCCTTCGGATTCTTTGCCTTGATTTCCTCAAGGGACAGCGTGTACGGCTGCACTTCGCAGTACACGTTGCATTCCCGGACTCTTCTGGCGATCAGCTGATTATACTGTCCGCCGAAGTCCAGCACGATTATTTTTTCATGATCCATAATAATCAGTTCCTCTCAAAATGATTCTAAAACGCTGCAAAGGACTAGCGGTTCTTATTGCTTTCTCTCAAGATAACGTCATGAGCGCCGCCCTCTACGATACTTGTAGCTGATACGACCGTCAGCTTGGAATTTTTCTGCAGCTCCGGTATCGTCAGCACGCCGCAGTTGCACATGGTGGACTTCACCTTCTGCAGGGACTGTCTTACGTTGTCACTCAGCGGTCCTGCATACGGTACATAGGAATCAACACCTTCCTCAAAGGAAAGCTTGCTGTCGCCACCCATATCGTAACGCTGCCAGTTTCTCGCACGGTTGGAACCTTCGCCCCAGTATTCCTTCACGTAGCTTCCGTTGATGGTCAGCTTATCCGTCGGAGCTTCGTCGAACCGGGAGAAATATCTTCCCAGCATCAGGAAATCAGCGCCCATCGCCAGAGCCAGCGTCATATGATAATCATATACGATGCCGCCGTCAGAACAGATCGGAATGTATACGCCTGTCTTTTCATAATATTCATCTCTTGCCTTAGTTTGTGCATTTACTTTTAATTCACTTTTTTTACTCGAAACAGTAACAAAATATGTAATATAAGCTCCTAATAATGTTGAAATTAAAGGCAATATTTTATCCAAAAATTGAAATAAATTATCCATCTACTAAATCCTCATTTGTTATTTTTTTATAGTATAAATCACTTCCTCCCTTTTTTAAAGTTTATTCTATTAAAAATACTAGAACTATGTAGGATAGCTTGTTTTATCTTCATATTATATTGTGTAATGTTGTTCTTACGAAGTCGCCCCAGAACAAAAAGCAAGAAAAACGTATGACAATATACTGCGTCTGGCAAAAGATCAGGAAGTTGCTGATCCAATCCGCTTTTTGCGCGAGCGTGAAATTGTGCATTTTCAGCGTTTTGGCGAGGCTCTTCGTCTGCTGCAGGAAGAACTGGACAGCAAAAACTACTATGCTTTCAATCCCAATTTTGACTGTATGCAAAACACTACACGATAGGACAGGAGATAGCCGCCCCTTTCACACCGGGCGGCTATCTCAAAAGAAAACGCAATAAATCACTATTATTTTTACTTAAATACCGGATTCATCGCTTCAATCTTGCGGATGATCTGCTCCAGCTGATAAGCATTGTTTCCGAGCTTGCTCATATTTTTGAGAGCCTCACCCTTCATCTCATGGATACTTCCCACACTGTACTCCATACGTGCCCGCAGTTTCTGCCGCCTTGTCAGCAGTTCATGCTTCAGCTCTACCATCTCCCGGCTGTCGACCAGCGCATTTGCATGTGTCAGCCATACACGGGTATCATACATCCGCAGCCGTGTCAGATACTGCAGAAGATTCTGCGTATAATAATCCAGATCATCACTGGTTTTACGGAATGTTTCCTTTTCCCGCGCTTCCTCCTGATACTGTCCATATAAAAATTCCAGTTCTTTCGCATTGCGGACATGATATTTTTCACAGATGAAATCCACCGCGTTTTTCGTATTGACATAGCGGATCTTTACCCGGTTCTCCAAAGTAATCGCCTGATTGCGGTTGACATCCGCCTGACGGATCTCTCTTGTGGAATCCTGGTAACGGATCAAAATAAACGCGCCCGCTCCCACAGCTGCAAATCCCATAATGGTGAAAACCAGCTGCAGATCCCTGTTCAGATACCAGGAAAGTATTCCCACAAAAGCAAACAACGTAATAAATACAGCTAACAGATAGCATGCTGCGGTACGGGTTACTTTCTGTACCTTTGCGGAATCTGACCGCTGCATGGACCATTCCAGTTTTTTCCCTTCCAGATATGCCATATTTCTCTTGATCGCATCCAGATCTGCCTCATTGGCTTTCAGCCGGCGGATCACTCCCGGAAGATTCTCTTCTTCCTCCTGCATCTGCGCAAACTGCGTATCTGTCAGCCGGCGTTTGGTTTTCAGGAAATCGGTTCTTTGCTTTTCCAGCTTTGCAACCTGTGTGGCGCACTCAAGAATCGGTTTACGCTCTGCGTCCGTCAGGTTTTCAAGAATCTGAATATCTGTCAGATAATTTGTCACCAGCTGATATTCCGATTTGCTGTCTTCCATATCCTTAGATGCCTGAATCATCTGCTTGCACAAATCCACGACATATTTCTTTGCCTGCGCCGCGTCCGACAGATTCAGTTCTTTTACAATGTTCTTTGTCTCAAGCTTTGCATACTCGCTCTGATCATATTGTGAGAAACTTCCTGTCTCACTTTCTTTATTCTTTTTTCTATGAAATAAATTTGAAAAAATCATATGTTATACCTTGCAGCTCCTTCGATACTCTTTCTTCCACTGAACAATCACATCCATTGCTTCTTTCTTTGCCTTCGCCTTTTGGACACCCCCGGTCCGCTGCGCTAATTCTTCCAGACGGGATTCAAACTGTTCGAGTTTTTCGCTCTTACATGCGAGGGAAATTTCATTTCTGATTTCCTGCTGCTTTCTCTCCTCCACCTGATATCTTTTTGCAATTTCCGCAAACGCTTCCTCATCATGCCGGCAGCGGCAGCACATCAGGCACTCCCGGAGAGATTCCTTTTGTTTATTCAATGCATATGCCTTCTCAAAGCAGCGCCCTGCCTCTTCAAACAAAAAGAGACGTGCATACGCCGTTCCGAGGTTATGCCAGAGATTTCCCCGCAGAACCTCACTGGTTTCCTTCATATCTGCTTCGTCTAACAGATGTTTATACCGGTAAATAGCTGCCAGATATTTTTCCTTCTCCATCAGCTGGTCTGCCCGGATCTTGTCACGCTCAAAATCCGACTTCTGTTCCATCTGCCGGACCGCAAAAACGATCTCCTGCATTTCTTTCATGGTACAGTATGCCGTATCCTGCAATATGGCAAAAACAAAATCGGACAATTTTCCTTCCGTGCGGATATTCTCCCTGAGTTTTTGTGCGAGTTCGACACGATGCATCTGTTTTTCCACCCATGTACATAAACTCTCGCACATGAAGGAATGATCTAAAAGATACACATTTCCGGAAATATAATAGCTGAGTTCTTCCATGGAATATATGTTTATCCCGGTTTCCTCTATATAATAGGGCAGAGCCGCAATTGTTTCATGACAAAGTAATAATTCACCCATACGTTTATCCCATCATTATGATACTTTTCCATGCCCGGCCGGTAGCCGGGAAAAATTCACCAAATCCCAGATCTCGGATTTCCACTTCAATCTTATCATTTGCCACCGGACTGGCCGTAATCCGGAGTCTTGTCGTGCGGTCTGGACGAACCGGAAGATCCTCAAGTTCCACCGTCTGTATCTGGGGAGTACTGCTGCTTGGAAGCTGCTTTAAAAATTCCACCTGCGGCGTGCCGCTTAGGATCACCTCACATGTATTTTTTATCTCAAACCAGTTTTTCCCGGCACTGACAAGATTTAAAACCTTCTTTTTTTCTTTTTCCACGACACTTAAACTCAGATTAAATTTCATCTCGTTTTCGCCCATGTAAATGAATGGCCAGTTTTCTCCCATTTCACGGATGCGGGCCATATAGCATGCCCCTTTGGAAAAAAGATTCTGTCCCAGAAACGCGCGCCGTCCCCGGCAGAGAACTGCCAGTGACTGTTTCATCCATTCTCCGTCAAACCCGTCCCCGACCAGATAAACCGAAGATACCGGACGGTTTGCAAAACAGTTAGTCAGAAGCCTTGCAAACGCCTCATCTTTCTCCTCTCCCAGTTCCTGTGCCCCGGTTGCGTGAATCGTGATCATCTGCGGCTTCGTATGCATATCTCTCGAAAGGTCATAGGAACTGACGGCATTCTTCCCGCAGGAAAACAAAAACACATCGTGCATCCACAAAGATTTCTCCTGGTTCATGGCAAACGCATAGAAACTCTCTTTGTCATCGATCACCGCAAATGTTTCCTGCGACAATCCTAAAAGTTCTGCCACATGCCGGAAAATGCCGATCAACTCTTTCGTCAGATGATCCACCGTCAGGACAATTCCGGTCACATGCGAAGTATTTCCCAGTTTCTGCGGCAGTTCAATCACTTTTTTAATAAACAGTGCCAGCAGATCTACTGCATCATAACTCTCTTTTGCAATGGTAATCACTTCCGATGCAGCGGCACGGCGAAGAAGGGAATCCACACAAATCACCTCACTGGTCTTTGCCATCCTTCCGGCATCTTCCCCATAATACCACATGCCGACATTTTTGCGTCGGGCAAGCAGCGTGGGAATCCGGTAATTTTCACTGCCGGCAATCGTGCTGACCGTCTCCGGTTCTTCCATATTCGGTTGCATATAACTTACCATGGCATACGAGTCGTTCAGTTCGATGCCAAGATAACAGGTATTGGCTTCCATCTCTTCTCCCATCCTGCTTACAAAAGCTTAAATACTTTTTTCGTCACCTCATCATATCCTGCGTACTGTTTCATCGTCTGAAACATGGAAACTTCATCGGATAAAGTCTCTGAAATCAGCATCTGGTTGATCAGATTGTACCTGCTTTCATCTTTCTGTGCATAGATATCGTTACAGGTCAGACGATTGCTTTCCGTCGAGACGACCTTATTTTTATATTCTTCGGTGATGTAATACTGGATCTCCTCCCCGAAAAATACCACAAATGTTTCCACAAAAATACCGGCATAGACATTCGGCATATCCACTTCGTGAAACTGCTCCCCGTCCTCATCCCGGCTGTAGTGCAGCACGACATGTTTCTTTGGGTTTGTCCGGTGTTCCACATAAATTTTGTCATACAAATGATATTTCTGTACCAGCCGCCGGTCCAGTCTTTTATAAAATGAAAAATTCATATTTCTTCCGGTGAACTCTGCCAGCAGCACATCTGCGGCTTCATACTGTGCCTCCTGCAGAGAGGACATCCCGGAAAACGATTTGAGCAGGGCAAGTTTACAGGCATCATTTAGTTTCTTTCCGCTCTGATACCGTCTCCGTATTATGGCAAGGATTTGTCTTGGCAGCGCGGCTTCTTTTACAAAATAGTTCTGCGCAAATACCGTAATGACCGCAAGAACAATCAGTTCCTGCCCACCGCTTTCATAATAATGCGCAAATACCTCCAGTGCCTGCATAAGATCCATATCCGTATACAGCATCTGCTCAAGAATCCGTTCTTCCAGATCTCTTGTCCGAAGTTCAAAATCCTGCGCTGCTCTCCATAAACGAAGCATGGTCTCAACCGGTCCGGAATAAAAATCACTCAGATACTGTAGAATCCTGTCATTGTATTTTTTGTTTAAAAACGCACTTGTACACAAAAGCAGCAGTTCCTCGTCCTGCTCCCTCTCTTCCATCGCATCCAGCAGATAGGTGGCAACTGCAACCTTTGCCGATGATCCGATCTGATCCAGCCCATATTTCTGCATCTGTTCATACAACCGGTCATACATCCGCCAGTCCGCAAGGGATTCCATCATATACTGACGCACCGCCTGCGGCATCTGCTCATAATCTGCCTGTTCCAGATATTGTTCCACCAGGGGTTTTTGCTCTTTTTTCTGATAATAACGCACAATCTCCCTGGAAAAATACGACTGGTATTCCGTATCCAGCTCCTGTGCAAACAGCACTCTCCGGAAAAATTTTTCCTCTTTGGCATCAAACATATGATGATCCGGCTTTTCCCCAAAATGGGAAACAATATACGGAAGTTCCTCCGGTGCCAGTGCCGTACATTTCTCCAGATACGATCCGGCATCCATCAGGGGATCCAGCCGGTACGGGACACTGTGGATATATCTTTGGCCTTTCCCATCCTCAAACAAAATGGCATATTCCCTGCAGAAAAGGGACACGTAGGCACATCCGTTTACAATCGGAACGATCTGCGGATCTTTCATCTGCTTCTGGTATACAATCGCGCGGACCATATGCGGCTGCATAATTACCAGCTTATGCGCAAACAGAATATTGGAAAGACATTTTGCAAGTTCTTCATTCACCAGCCCCAGTTCGAGCATGTCCTCATAAACCACCGCCAGATTATCGTCCACATGTTCCTGCTCGATCTGTTCCATGGCAAAACGGCTCATCACCCGGCGATACTGTTCATAAATTTCCGGTTCGCTTTCCTTTGACGCAATGATATTGTTGTAAAGAATTGCCATCTTCCGATAGGGAAGATTACTGTCATACTGAAAGTACATCCGGATAATTTTTGGAACCGATGCAATCTCCCGTTCATCCAGTGACATCAGATAAGCCTCGTATAATCCGGTAATCCGAAGTTCAAGCCCGATTCCCTTTTCATACCAGTGGTGAAATTTTGTATCAAACTGCTGGGTTCTTATCAGGTAACTGCAGATCTGTCCCACATATTCCGGTTTTCCCTCTGTCCCGTAAGCTGCCTGCATCAGTTCAAAATGAACCGGATGAAATCCCTGATTCATTTCCACCACTTCAAAAATCTGTGCTGCCAGTTCCTTCGTCAGAACCTGATGACGGATTGCCCAGCGCAGAATCCGCACTTCAAATCTTCCCAGTTTTGTGAGCAGATACGGGTCATGGCTGATCAGATCGTATGCCTCCAGATACAGGTACGGGGAAACACAGCCACTCATCACCCAGTGCGCAATTGCACGCAGTTTGTGCGCGCTGTTGTTGTAATATTCCTCTTCCAGAAACGAAAGAATCCAGAATAACAAAGCAGAATCCGGATTTTCATGAAAAATCATTTCAATCTCATGCGTCATGCGGTCCACATATGCCGGTTCCCGTTCCAGAAGTGTCATAATATAAAGATAATACCCCCACTCCGGTGTATGGTGATCGGGCCATTCCCGTTTAAATTCCTCAAGAATCCACTCCGCTTCCTGTTTCTGGTGATTGATCACCAGTGCCTGTGCTTTCATCAGCGGATACATCACCTGATCCGGAAGCATGGCATGCAGCTGGTTTAAACGTTCTACCGACTCATTTGCCCACACACCTGTCACAATTTTTTTCAGGCGGAATGCCTCATACAGTTCTACCAGCCCGGACTGACATTCCCTGATTTTGGCATGTTCTTTTTGTTCTTTGGACTTTTGTTTTTCCCCTTTGTGCGCATAAATCTCCAGAACCTTTGTCTCATATACCGAGGAAAAAGTAATTTTGGCATAATTGTTTCCGGCATGCATCCGGTCATAGTCCACGATGTATTTCAGGACAAACGTACTCCCCAGAAAATCCTCCGAAGTAATCTGCGTCTGTGCCGGCTGTACAAACGCGGCATCGGAGGTGATGGCAAGTTCCAAATATCCCCATTCGCTCTTTTTGATTTCGATCTTCTGCTGCTGGCTTTCGGTAAGCGCATCAAACCGGCAGTCTGTCTCAGAAATTGTAAAATGGATCTGTTCTTTTCTGCCGGCTGCCACCAAAAATTCTTCCAGATTCTGCGACGATGGTTTTGCCGCAAGAATCCCCTGATAGTACATCTTTTCTTTTGTCTCTTTTGCTTTTAGAATATTGGGAAAACTCTTGTGATAAAAGAGCTGATATGCTTCCTGCCAGTTTTCCTTTGCAAGTGCCGTAAAATCCGAAAGACTGCGAATCGCACCTGTGGCAGTCTGCGCATATAAACGGGATATGGATACACAAAAAGAAAGGCTGTGTACACTCTGATTGCAAAGAATCACAAACGCACCCTTTTCCTCCTGCCCCTCAACGAGACCCTTACTATGAAACTGATACCGAATTCGTATATTTTCGCCTTCAAACTGGGGAGTCAGGCACTCCATCCTTGGGTGGGTGGAGTAGACAATGCCCCTCACCGGAATATGGTTTTCACTGGTAATCTCAAATTCCCCGGTATATTCCTGTCCTTCTGTAACCGTAAGAAACAGTTCCTCGTCCGAAATAGAAAGCGAAGGCTGATCCGATTCGAATTTTCCTGCGGCTATCTGCCTGATTCTCTTCTGCACATCCACACCTGCTTTTCTACTAGTATGTCTTTTATTATATACGATTCCTTATATGCATGCAAGAACCAGCCCCACTTTTACGCCCTCGAAAAACGGGCATGGATCATGCGGCATCTCGCAGAAATCCACTCAACAATCAGGCT
>ERZ824488.2698-NODE-2698-length-15002-cov-3.433465_pt1 | contig 15002 bp, 16 predicted proteins | sample MGYA00519936_ERZ824488 | MGnify/ENA primary metagenome ERZ824488 (study PRJEB31778, sample SAMEA3449153) | human gut metagenome | biome: human gut; feature: human-associated habitat; material: faeces | place: United Kingdom | collected 2010/2012 ... | reverse complement strand
CATCCTCAAAGCCTTTCATTTTGATTAAATTTTCTGTTGCTTGAATTACTTTTCTCTCATTTGATATATTTGATATTTCATTTTGTGCTATTACTTTTTGGTCATTTGTTATATTTGAATTTTCTAGTATTTTTTCATATATTTCTATATTTTCAGAATATGTATTATCTCTATCCATTTTTGCTTCTAAAAAATAATTTTTTTCTGTGCTCTCTATTACTTCATTTTTTACTTCGTTTTGTGTCTCATTTTGTATTTCTGTTTCTTCCACGACTTCATTACTACTCACCAATGTTGCCTCTCCTAATGTTGATTCTGAATAATTATTTACATCAGATATTTTTCCAATCTCTTTTTTTACAACTGGGTTATAGCTTAAAAATCCCACTAATATAAAGAAAATTGCTAAAATCCCTAACAAAATTTCTTTCTTTTTAATTATTTTTATTTTTTTCATTCTAGCTTTCACTCCTTGTCTTTATTTCATTTCAAAAACTTGAATTTTATGGACGGCTAATCCTGTAGCTGCACCTACTGCTTGAGTTATACTTTCTTTTACTTCTGTATTTTTGGCTCCCTTGGCTATTATTATTGCTCCTTCCATTTTAGGATACATTACTTTTTCTGTAATTATTCCTTGATTTGTATCTGAAACTACTTCTTTATTTGTATCAATTGATTCAATTTTTCTTTCTCCACCTTCTGTATCCTTTTCTTGTGTCGTACTTTGAGAAGAACTTTCATTATATATTGGAACTACTTTTTCAGTTTCACTATATGTAATTAAAACTTTTACATCTTCAACTCCTTTTATTTTTCCAAGTATATCTTCTAACTCCTTTTCTACATCTCTTGTTTGTGCAACTTTTTCAACGTCTTTTGGTATTTCATTAGTATTACTCACTGATTTTTTATTTTCTCCTTTAAAAACATTATTTATTACATATAAAGTTACTAACAATACTATTATTGCAAAAATCAAATTCTCTATTTTTTTCTTATTTGGTTTTGTTTCTTTTTTCACCAGAGCAGTTATTTTTTCTTTTATCATTTTTTCATCTCACTTTCTGATATTAAAATTTTGCTTTTTTCTATATTGTAGTTATTACTTATTTCTTCTGTAAGTTTTTCTATTTCTTCTTGCGATACTTTTTCATTACTTTGTATTTTTATTTTACCAACACCTTCCTGTGTATCCTGCTTTTTTATCTTTAAAATTATTTTATTTATCTCTATATTTTCTTGTGAATACTGCAAATCTACATCAAATTTAATTTGTTCATATCCTTTTTCATTAATAAATTCTTCAATACTGTCTTTTAATTTTACCTTATAAGTTTGTTCTATTTGCTTATCATAGTTTATTGTATTCACAACGTTTTTTTCATTTTCTACTTTATATTCATTCTTTAAATATTTTTCTATATCTATGTCTTCTGCCTTTACATTTAATATCGGAAATATCATTGTATATAATAAAAATATTCCAAATATCACCTTTATATATTTTCTGTATGAACTATTGCTTGGAATAATCATTTCTATAATAATTAATATCATTAAAACTATTATTAATTGTTGAGACCAATTTCTTAAAAATTCAATCATTTCTCCTCCTTTACGATGTCATTCCAATTCTCATTGTTATTGTAAAACCTATTATTAACATCATAACCACTGTAGCCATTGAGGCCAATAATACTTTGCAAGAATCTCCCATTTGTTCAATTACATATACAATTTTTTTATCAGCCACTACTTCTGCTAGTCCACTTATCAAATACAGAAATATAGTTGTTAATCCTATTCTAATTAGTGGTACTGCTGTTATAAAAATCACTCCTATCATTCCTAAAGTACCAACTGCATTTTTTATAACATTTGTACAACTTAAAACTGATTCCACTGTATCTCCTAATATTTTTCCAACTACTGGCACAAATGTTGATACTGCTGTTTTTGTAGTTTTTGTTGCCATCTGATCTACACCTTTTCCTAATGTTGTTTCCATACTTAAAACACATGTAAATATTGTTAGAAATATGCATAATATCCAGATAGTTATTGATTTCATATACTTAGATAACTTATTCATTTGAACTTCATCTGAAATATTTGATATTATTCCAATTACTGTTGCTATAATTATTATTGGTATTACTATTTGATTTATAAAAGCTGTTATTAAATTTGTCGAAACTAATATTATTGTTTGAATCCCTGTTGATGAGGTTATGTTTCCTGTCGAAATACTTAAGCTTATAAATAAAGGAAATAACGAATAAATAAAACTTGAAATCATTTCTAATGTTTCTTTTACACCTTTTAATATTTCTGTATATATTTTCATTAAGACTGTTATTAGCATTATTATTTGTATAAAATGTCCTATTTTTCCTGTCTGATCATTTCCTAAATTTTCACTTATACTTTTTAATATTCCATATATTAGTATTATTATTAATACAGATATCAACATTTTTAGTGATTCTTTCAGTTGCTTTCCCAATATTTTGCCTATACCTTTTAGGATAATATTTTGTGGTGTTGTTCCTTTTATTGCTTCATCAAAAACTTGATTTAAGTCAATGTTTTCATCTGTATTTTTTTCTGCATCATTTATTACACTTTCAATATTTAATTCTTCAATTTGATTTCTCATATTTTCATCTATTGTTTGGTCAGTCGCTTTTATTAAATTACTTTTAGAAATTAACATTATAAAAATTAGTATTATTGTTATTTTTTTCATTTTTAATCCTTTCATAAAAGATTAAGTAATGTTTCTAGAAGTGCTGATATTATTGGAATTGAGAAACTTAAAATTATAATTTTCCCTCCTAAATCTATTTTTGATGCTATTGCATTTTCACCACTATCTTTGCATATCGATACTGCAAATTCTGTTAAAATTGATATTCCCGTAATTTTTAGTAATATATTTATAAAATTAGAACTTACCTTTAATTTATTTGATAACTCCATTATTAAATTAATAAAAATAGCTAGCTTGTCTGATGCTATAAAAAATATTATTATTCCAACTACAATTGAAACATATATTTTAAATTCTGGTTTGTATTCTTTTAATATTCCTGCAATAAGAATCCCTGCAAACCCTACTCCTATAATTTGAATTATCTCCATCACACATACTTCCTATAAATTAAATAATGTCCTTACTGTTGTAAATAATTGGCTTATTTCATTAATCACTATTGATAATACTATTACTATACCAGCTAACGTTGTCATCATAGCTTGATCTTCTCTCCCTGCTCGTACTAATACCTGATTTAATACAGCTACTAATATTCCTATTGCAGCTATTTTAAATAATAAATTTATATCCATACTCTTTTTACCTTTCTCTAGTTTTTAAATTAATACGATTACAAGTCCAACTCCAAAAATTAATCCTAATTTTTTATACATTACTTCATTTTTATTTTTTTCCTGCTGAGCTTTTTCAATTTGTCTTTCTAAAAGTTCATTAACAAAATTAATTTGATTAATTTGTCCTTCTTTATTTACTTTTCCTAATAATATTCCAAATTCTTTTAATGCCTCTTTATCTTCTTTTTTCAAACTTAATTCCGACTTTTCAATTGCATATTTCCATGCCTTTTCAGCACCTTTTTCTTTTATATTTCCAGCCACTTTTCTAAATAAATCACCTATTTCATATGATGATATCTCTGATATTTCTTGGAAAATCTCCTCTAAAGGTTGATATGTATACTTTATTTTATTTTCAATTATTTTAAAATTATTTTTTAATTCATCTAATTCATTTAGTCTAAATTTATACTTTTGAGAAATTAAAATACCTATTCTCATTGAACACGCAATAATTCCAATTGCCAAAATCACTTTTAAAACTATAAACATTCTTTTCTATATTCCCTTTTTTCTTTATCTAAAAAATATATGCCACTTACCTTTTCTTTTTCATGTGAATCTAAGACTATAATTTTTTCTATTACATAATATTTCATAAGCTCCTGTAATTCTGGATTAATTTTTATATCATTTAATGAATTTCCATGAGCCGTTAATAATGCTTTTGTTCCTGAACACATGGCATAATATATCATTTTGCTATCCTCAATTCCACCAATCTCATCTACCGCAATTACTTCTGGAGCCATAGATCTTATTAATATTTTAATTCCTAACTTTTTAGGAATATTTGCAATTACATCTGTTCTAAGCCCCAAATCTGTTTGCTCTGTTCCTTTATACATTGCTGATAATTCATTTCTCTCATCAACAACACCTACATTTAATCCCTTACCATATTGATTTCCATCACTTATTTGTCTTATCAAATCTCTTAACAATGTTGTTTTTCCACTTCCGCGGACTTCCAACTATTAATGTATTTAGAAATCTTCTGTTTTCATATAATCTTTTTAGTATAAAGTTTCCACAGCCCTTAATTTCTCTCGCTATTCTAAAATTCATTCCTGATATGTACGAAATATTTGTTATCTTTTCATTTTCACTTATCGCATTTCCTACTACTCCTACCCTATGTCCTCCAGCTAATGTTATGAACCCTTGTGAAATTTGTTTTTCATATGTATACACTGAATTCTCTGTTACTTTTTCTAATGTTTCTAATAAATCTTTTACAGTAACCTTATAACTTACTATAACTTCTTCATTATTAAATCTTAGTATTATATTCTTATTACCTCTTAATCTAATTTCTTCTAATGTATCTAATTTTTCTAGGACAGCTGGAACATTTAAAACATTATATATATTCTTAGATAAATATTTTAGAATTTCCATTTTAACATCCTTTCTTCTTAGCTTGTACTATATATATATTCAATAAAATACCTTTTAGAACTATATAACATAATTTTATAATCCATAAAACAAACCGTTCTCCAGTAATAATATATTGTTTTTTGTTTTATATTGACGAACATTGTAAAATATAGTAATATTATCTTGTAATTTATATGGGAAGATTGGTGCCAATTATGTATAATGAAAAAAAATTAAAATTAACTATTTTATTTACACGAATAAGAAGATATTTATTTATTTTCTTCTTTGTGATTTTAGGATTAATATGCGCATATGTACTTTCAGAATTTCTAACAGAAATTGTTAAACTCTCCAGACAAATTGCTAATACTATAATGATTGTTACAGGTGTTTCTATTTTTGTCATAGGTTTCATTTTAACAAGTAATTTAGAATTTAAAATCCAGCAAGTATATTTAGAAATGAAAATATTGAAAAAATTAAATTTAGTTTCATTTAAAGTCGATAAATTATTAGAACAGTCTGGAATTTCGATTTCAGATGAGATTACAAAAGAATTAAAAAAAGTTAATACAGCATTATCAACAAAACCTACAACCACAAAGACTTCACTGTCAAAAAAGAAAAGTTCAGAAAAAAAGAATTAATAGAAAAAAGATTTAAGTTAATTTTTAGCTTAAATCTTTTTTTATACACGAAATATTTTTTAAATTCATTTAAAAAGAACAAATCTAAACTTCTATAGATTTGTTCCTTTTCATATTTTTATTCTGTTATTGTTGTAATTGTAACACTTGTTATTAATTTTGATTTATATGTCGCTTTCACTTCATACTTTTTACTTGCTTCAATTGTATTTTCTATTTCTTTTAATTTATCTGTATCTTTTCCATCTTCTTCCACATCATCTAATTTTACAGATATAATTCTGCTATCATCAGTTGCTGATGCATTTGTTGTTATTATTGTTTCAATTAACATTTTAACATCTGATGATCTTTTTTCACTACCTATAAAAGCTTCTAACCTTGAATTAAACATAGCTTTATCTTGCTCTGACATTTCTTGAGTTACACTTTCAGAACTTGTATTTGCATTATCTGTATCAGCCAACTCAAATGATTTTAATTTATATCCGTCATCTGTTTTAGTAAAAGTATATTTATAATCTTTTATAGCATTCAAATCAACATATTGTGAAAGTGTACTATATACATATCCGTCTAAATCTTGTGTTGAATCTGTTCTTAATGTTCCTTTATAATCTGAATATGCAAATGCTTTCAATAAATCATCTTCAGGAAATTGTTTCATTTGGAAGTCATAATTTTTAAACAATTGACATCCTTCTGCATTTATTTCTTCAGAGAAAAAAGGTTCTGTAAAAATTGGCTTTACATAGATTTCTATTTTTGAATTATATTTTACTGCTTTTGTTACTACTTCTGTTACTTCTGGTGGTGTTGATTCTTCTACATCACTTTCTTGTATTTCATAACTTGCAGTATTTTTATCATATGTGTAACCAGTTGTTTTATATTGATTTATAAAGTTTGTATCGCTATCATATAAACTAAAATCTTTATAATCTATATCATCTGCATTTTCAAATATATCTTTTGCATATTTTTCAACTTTGTCTTTTGATACAGATTTTGCACTTCCTTCTTTGTCCATATCTGAATTAGTTACTTGTGCCATTGCTAACTGTAATTTTAAATCATTTCTTATATTATTACTTTCTTCATCAAATCCCCCTGATGCATATATTGCATATTTTGCAAAAGTTTTTTTGTTTCCTGTTAATTTATAAGCATCAGCTATATCTGTATCACTATTAATTAAATCTTCTGATTCAATTTCTTCTCCCTTATCATCTTCCGCAGGTGATGTTGATGGCTCTGTCGTTTGATTTGATGCTACTTGTTGATTAGTTGTACTATCAGATTGATTGCCTTGATTCAACCCTAAAATTATTACACATGTTACAATTATTGCAACCAATAATGCAATAAATATAACTAAAGCTACTAATGGTATTCCTCTTTTTCTTTTCATTTTTATCTCCTCTTTGGTTAAATTTTTTTCTATTAAATTATATATTTTAATATATTATTTTTCAATATTATATTAGCAATTTTTACAAATTACTGATTTTAAACCTATATCTAAATCCATCATGCCATTTTTAGATTTATAATCTAAATCTATTAATTCTTTTAAAATTTCTTCTATTTCATTAGTTTTAAAATATTCTGCTTGTCTTTTATATTTACTAGTTAAAAATACTTGATTTGGCTTTAGTGATAAAGCTTCTACCAAATCTCTCCTTTCTTCTAATGCAAGTTTAGTTAAATATAATTTTTTAAAATGATTGTACAATGTTATTATAATTTTTTGAAGTGGTTCTTTATTATATATCAGATTACCTAAAACTGTTAAAGCTTTTTCTGTATTTTTACTTCCCAAATAATCTGTTAAATCAAATATAATTGCTTGCATATCTTTTATTGAAAGTTTATCAATATCTTCTTTTTGAATTTCTCCATTTTCTCCTGCAAATTCAATCAATTTTCTAATTTCATTAATTAAATTCTGCATATTAGTACCTGAAATTTCAATCAAATAATTTATATTTTGGTCACTTACTTTTACTTTATACATTGCGCAAATTCGCTTTAATTTATTTCTTATCTCTAATGGTTTCAATGGTTTTGTCTCTATAATTATTGAGTTTTTTTCTAATGTTTTATAAAAATCAAATTTATGTACCGTTTCTTCTATAAATACTATTACACAAGATTCTTCTATTAGATCCATGTTCTCTTTTACATACTGTTTAAATTTATCTTTCATTGGAGATTTGCAATCCTTTTTAAAAAGATTTGAATCTCTTATCACTATAAGTTTTTTAGGATATCCAAATGCTGGTGTTTCTATATCATCTATTAGGGTATCTATATTATTTTCTCCTAATAAAATATAATTTATTCCAAGACTTAATTCACCAAATATTTTTTTTATTTTTTTTAAGTATTCTTGTTGTAAATATTTTTCCTCACCATAAAATACATATATTCCATGTAGGTTTTGATTTTTTAAATCATTCTCTAAATCCATAATATTCGTAGACATTTACTTCTCCTTGAAAATTATTATTGTAAAAAAAATTCATATTTATTCTTCTAGCATGATTTTTATTGCTTCTGAAACACTCCAAGCTTGTGCAAATGCTCCTTTAGGAAGATATGGTGGCTTTGAATCATATAATTCAGATATTGTTCCTAATGCACCTTCCTTTAAAGCTTGCGTAAAATTTTTTTTGTAATTAGATATTACTTTTTTATATTCTTCTTCTAATTTCTTTTTCTCATTTTTATCTTTTTCATTTTTTATTATTGTTTTGTAACTTTCTACATAAAGACCAGCTAACCAAGGCCATGTTATTCCTTGATGATAACTCATATCTCTTTTAAACCCATCACCTTCATATACCGCAATATATTTTGGATTTTTCTTTGAAAGTGTTGCTAATCCATATTTTGTATATAACTCTTTTTTTACTGTTTTTAGCATTTCTTTTGCTTTATCATTAGTTAAAATCATAACCGGATATGTTGTTGCAAGTGCAAATAGTTGATTTGGACGTATTTCTTTACTTCCTATCACATCATCTAAACATTTATTTTTCTCATTGAAAAATTTTTTATTAAAATTAATTCTTACTTTTTTTGCTAATTTTCCATACTGCTCTTGACATTCTTTGTCTTCATATTTTTCAGCTAAACTTTCCATTACTTTTAATGCACTATACCATAAAGCATTTAATTCAACAGCTTTTCCATTTCTTGGTGTTACAGCAAAATTGCCTACTTTAGCATCCATCCAAGTTAATTGCGTATCTGGTGTTCCTGCTGAAATAAGACTATCTTTATCCATAAAGATATTGTTACCATCAAAATCAATTCCATTTTGAAAACTTTCAATCACATTTTTCAGTATTTTATATAATTTTTCTTTTACAAATTCATAATCCCCAGTATACTCTATATATTTACTTACTGCCTCTACTAATAATAATGAACTATCTACACTATTATAAAGTGGTCTGCTATCATAACCAGAATATCCATTAGGAACTAGTCCAAACTTAATATCTTTAGTCATCATTAGCAAAACTTCTTTTGCAATCTCATACCTTTTTGTTTTTAACAAAAGTCCTTCAAATGAAATTAGTGTATCTCTCCCCCAATCTAAAAACCAAGGAAATCCTGCAATTATTGTATGTAATGAAAATTTAGGTCTGTATGTTACAAAATTGTCTGAAGCTATGACTAAATCTCTCATTGTTTCTTGTTCTGACTTACTTTTAGTCTTATTTATTAGTTTACTATCATTAATTATTTTATCTAATCTTGCTTTTTCTTCTTTTATTATTTGCTTTCCTTCTATTTCCTCTATATTTTCTTCCAATCCACAAACTATAGTAAACTCTTTTGTTTCATTTGCTTTTATTTCTATTTCATATCTGCCTGGTACAAATAAATCTTCCTCTGGATAAAAGCCTCTTTTTTCTTCTTCAATATAAAACATATTTTTAAATGTATCGTTTTGATGTTCAATATATTTTCCCTCTTTAGAATACAAATATATTGGAGATATTTTATTTCCATCAACAGTTATTCTAATTTTATTATCTACTATTCTCTGATTAACATTATATTGATGATTTGTATTCATACAATGAAAATCTCTATAATTCATTACTGGTGAAATTTTCATTGTTATATCTTTATCAATATTCTCAATCTTATAATATACACACACTACATTTCTGCCATATACCATTGCAATTTGCTTTTCTACTTTTACACCTCTCGAAGTCTTATATGTAAATTTTGGTGTATAAACTTTTTCAAAACTTTCAAGATTTTTATATCCTTCTGATATGTAATTTTTACAAACATTACTATACAAAATTTCCTCATCATTTTCTATTGTTATACTCTCATCTACCTTTGATAAAATCACATATCTTCTTGCTGGTGGCATTAATGGTGCAACTAATAATCCATGATATTTTCTTGTATTTATTCCTAATACAGATTGACTAGCAAAACCACCTATCCCATTAGTAATAAGCCACTCTTTAGTTAACCCATTTTTAATATCTAATTGTTTTTTACTTAACTTCATTTGTATATCTCCTAATTTTATTTATTCAATTTTTCCATTTGTTTATATAGCTTTTGATTTGCAATTTTTTGTTTATCAGTTGCCTGTATTGATTCAATTCTATCTCTATATTTAGTATTAAATTTGCCTTTACCTTTAGATTTACTTCTTTTTACTTTATTTTTCTTATTTTGTTTTTGTAATTTCTTGTTTATTTTTCTTTCTCTTTTTAACTCATCTTCAAGTATTGAATTTACTAATAAATATTCTGGAGTACTTTCTTTATCTCTAAATTTCAAATCATTACATATCAATTCCATTATTGATGATGCAATTACATCTGAATTATGTCTGATATAAAATCCTTCTATTTTAGATAAATTTTTCTGAATTATTTTTACACCTTTTTTATTTGCTCTATCTATATCTTGAAGTACTATCTCTTGTCCTTCTAAATTATATTTTCTAACATATTCAGGAACAATTTCTCCAGTATCTACTAAGCAATAATCAATAATTTCTTTTCCAGTGTGTGAAAATAAAGCTTCAATATGGTCAGATACTGTATAATTGTCAGTTTGACCTGGTTCTGTCATTAAATTAGTTATATATATTTTTATTGCTTTGCTTTCTTTTATTTCTTTAGATACATTTTTTACCAATAGATTTGGCAATACATCAGTATACAAACTTCCTGGTCCTATAATTATTGCATCTGCATCTCTAATTGCTTCTATAACTCCTGGAGCTGGTCTGCAATTTGATGGACTTATATATATTCTTCTAATTTTTGTTATTTTATCATACGTAACTTCTGGAATGTTTTCTTTGCTTTCTACAACAGATCCATCAGCCAATTCAGCACAAACTTTAAATTCATCTAATGTTGTTGGAAGAACTTGACCTGTAATATTTAGTATTTCAGTACTCTTTCTTAATCCAACAGATGTTGATTCAAACATTTCATTCATTGCTTCTAAATAAACATCTCCAAAATTTAATTTATTTAACCTTTTATTTTGGAATTGCCAATAAAACAATTTTCTCATTAAATCTTCTTGATCTGACAAAGCTATAATACATTCTTTTATTTCTCCATATGGTAATGAACTCAATTCTTTTCTTGAAATTTTTTCCTCTTTACTGCTATTGTCATCTCCCATATTTACTATTGCTGTTATATTATTTGTGTATTTTTTTAAACCTTTTATAACAGTATTTAAACCATTTCCTCCACCAATAACAACAATCTTTGGTCCTTCATCATACATAGTTTTATTGAAAATCAATCCTTTGATATTTAAGTTTGCTTTTTTCCCTTTTTCTGTTGATGTATTATTGGCCTCTATTAATATTTCCAAAACCCTTTTCTGCATAAATATAAAACCAATTACTATAACAGTAAATCCTAATACAAAAGCAACTACTATTTCTATTATATCTCGTGGTTTTAATACTTTTGAATCAAGTATACTCGCAAATGCATAACACGTGAAACATATTCCAACAAGTATTAAGAACATCCATCTTTTTATTTTTGTTTTTGAATTAAACCAACTAAAAAAGCCCTTCATATATTTTCCTCCTAATGTTTATTAACATTTTTTATACTATTATTACTTCCAATTCTAACTCTATTCCAAATTTTTCTTGGACTTTTTTTCTTGTGTATTTTATTAATTTGATTATATCTTTTGCAGTTGCATCTCCCGTATTTACTATAAATCCAGCATGTTTAGGTGATATCTGTGCTCCTCCAATTTGATAACCTTTTAATCCAGCTTCATCTATAAGTTTTGCAGGAATACATTCATCTGTTCTTTTAAAAATACTACCTGCATTAGGAAGATTTAATGGTTGTTTTTCTTTTCTCATTTCCATAAATTCTTTTCTTTTTTCCTTTATTTCAGATATATCACCTTTTTCTATTTTAAATGTGCTTGCAATAATAATCCATTTTTTTTCAAAAAATATACTTTTTCTATATGTAAATTCTTGTTCTTCTGCAGTTAATGTACGAATATTATATTTTTCATCCAAAATTACTGTTTCCTGTATTACATCTTTTATTTCATTTCCATATGCACCAGCATTCATTTTTACTGCTCCACCTATTGTTCCTGGAATACCTGATAAAAACTCATATCCTTTTATGCCTTTTCTATATGCAAATCCAGATAACAATGCAACTGGAACTCCAGCTCCTACTGCGATTTTTCCCTTCTCAATTTTTAAGTGATTGAAATTTAATTTTATAATAATTCCTCTAAATCCAGTATCTTTTATTATTAAATTTGTACCATTTCCAACTACATAAGTTTTTATTCTTAATTTTTTTGCTAATTTGAGAACATATAATAGTTCTTGCATATCATCGACCTTTATAAAAAAGTCTGCTATCCCACCTACTTTAAATGAAGTGTGTTTTGACATATCTTCATTTACAAAAATTTTATCTGGAGATATACCTTTTATTAATTCATCATAAATCATATTTCCTCCTACTTTTTATATAGAATTTCATTATTTTCTGGTGTAATTCTAACCGTACTATTGTAACATTCACCAGTGTAATAATTAACAATATATGTATCTTTTGCATTCTTAATTCCTATTTTTTTTAAATCATCTGGTGTCAGTACATAATATTGACTTTCTTTCTCTGTAGAACTCCAATACTTTCCACTATCTTCCCAATCAATTTCTGCAGTAGATGGCTTACTTGCTTTTGTTCCAATTATATAATTGGAATCCCCTGTTACTTTATATTGTTCATATTGCTCGTATACAGCATGTTGAACCGTTTCTAAATCTGATAACAATTTTTTCTCTTGGCTATATGCTGAACCATTTATTGCATATCTTATTGTAATACTTGCAATTACAGCTAGTACAATTATTGTTACAACTAATAATATCATTGTTATTCCATTTTCTTTTTTTATCTTTCGCATAATCATAATCTCCCTTTTTAGGATATGTCTATCATATCATTTTTTTGCGTTTTTTACAAGAATTAATCAAACAAAAGGTAAGTTTTTCACGAATTTTAAATTTTTTTATTGAAAAGAAAACATCTCAAAAATTAGATTTTTTCTAATTTCTGAGATGTACAAAATTTACATATCATTTATTTTTACATTTCTCTTATGCTCTATTTTTTCCCATTGTGTATTTGGTTTTATTATACATTTTATATTTATTATTATCCAAGATCCCATAAATACTGGGAACAATGCAATTCCCTTTAACATAGGTCTTATTGGTTTCTTCTCTATTATCAAAACAAATACTGCTGTTAAAACAGGAACAATTAGTGTTGCTATTAAATATTTGGCATAATTGAAAATCAACATTCCTGCTGACATACCATGAGCTAAGAATATTATTGTATTAATTCCTAATAATAAGAATGTTACTATCATCATAGGTATTCCCATTAAATATAATAAACCATCAAAGTTCATTAATGTTCTATGTTCTATAACACCATCAGCCAAATCCTTTGTATAATATTTCATACATTGTAAATGTCCAACCGTCCATCTTGATCTTTGTGACCAACTTTGTTTAAATTCAGTTGGTTGTTCATCATATACTATTGCATCTGTAGCCCAACCTAATTTTCTTCCCTTAGCTATATTTTTCAAAGAAAATTCGATATCTTCTGTTAGCGTTATTGTGTCCCAACCTGTTGGTTTTATTAAATTAAAATCTACCATAAATCCAGTACCATTTATTAATGGTGATAATCCCAAATTATATCTAGCCAAATGATAGAATCTATTCATCATCCAATAGAATAATGCATATCCAGCTGAAATCCAACTATCTGCAGGATTTTTTATATCTCTATATCCTTGAACGATTTCTTCGCCTTGACACAACTTTTTATTCATAGCATTTAAAAAGTTTTTATCAACAACATTATCAGCATCAAAAACGCAAAAAGCATCATAATCTGCATTTTCTTTTATTTTTTGATTTAAGAACCATTGCATTGCAAATCCTTTTGTCTTTTTCTTTTCATCAAATCTCTCATATACAATTGCTCCTAAATCTTTAGCTATTTGAGCTGTATTGTCTGTACAATTATCTGCAATAACATAAATATCATATAATTCCTTAGGATAGTCAAGTGCCTGAAGGCTTTCTATTAATGAACCTATTACTGCTGACTCATTATGAGCTGGCAATATCATCATAAATTTATGTTTTTTATTTTTTATTAATGGTTTTTCCTTAAATTGTATTAGTGCACAAGCACTTATAATCAATTGATATAGCCAATATATAACAATTATCCAACCTAATGCTTGTTGAAGTATATAAATATATTTCATATTTTCTACCTCTTTCTTTTTCTTATTTTTCTACTACTTATTGTTCTGCTTTATTTTCTTCTTTCTTTTCGTCTTTTTCTCCAAATCTCATTGTAAGATTAATTCTGTCTTGATCATCTATTTCAGTTACTTTTACCATAACTTCTTGTCCTATTTTTAAGAAATCTTCGACTTTTTCAACTCTTTCTTTTGTAATTTTTGATTTATGAACTAAACCTTCTTTTCCACCGCCTATTGCTACAAAAGCTCCAAAAGTCATTATTTTAGTTACTTTTCCTTTATATACTTCTCCAACTTTTATTTCTCTAGCAATATCTTCTATCATTTCTAATGCTCTTTCACCATTTGTACCTTCTGATGTGTAAATAAATACTGTTCCATCTTCTTCTATATCAATTTTAACACCTGTTTCATCAATAATTTTATTTATCATTTTTCCACCAGGTCCGATTACATCTTTTATTTTATCAACACTAATTTTTGTATTAATAATCTTTGGAGCATATTTAGAAACATCTGCTCTTGGTTCAGCTATTACTGGTTTCATTATATCATCTAATATATGTTTTCTAGCTTTTCTAGTTCTTTCAAAAGCTTCTGCTATTATATCATATGATAATCCATCAACTTTTATATCAACTTGAATAGCTGTAATTCCCTTTTCAGTTCCACCAACTTTGAAATCCATATCTCCAAAGA
>ERZ824488.2697-NODE-2697-length-15004-cov-2.802997_pt1 | contig 15004 bp, 5 predicted proteins | sample MGYA00519936_ERZ824488 | MGnify/ENA primary metagenome ERZ824488 (study PRJEB31778, sample SAMEA3449153) | human gut metagenome | biome: human gut; feature: human-associated habitat; material: faeces | place: United Kingdom | collected 2010/2012 ... | reverse complement strand
AGCCCACGAGCGGCCTTGATTACCGCGAGTGCATGACCGTCATGGAAACGGTGCGTACCATGGCCGAGCGTGGCTGCGCCGTAATCATGGTCTGCCACGACATGGAAGTCGTCTCCGACTTTGCCGAGCGCATCGTAGTAATGGCCGACGGCCGCATCCTCGAGGAGGGCACGCCGCAGCAGATCTTCGACAGCCCGAAGGATCCCCGCCTGCAGGACTTCCTGAGCAAGGTGCTGTAAAAATTCAATTCCCGGAAGGGCGCTGTCCTTCCGGGAATATTTTCTGCATGATTCCACATGATGAAAAAGATTTGTCACAATAAAAAAGTTCTGTTGTGACAAAAAGTGCGGAAAAAGAATAGAAAGTTAACCTTGTCAGCCACATTTGTGGTGTGTTATACTGAATTTTATTGATAGAGAAAAGGAGACACACCCATGAATGTACTTGTAATCAACGCAGGAAGCTCTTCTCTGAAGTACCAGCTGCTCAACCCGGAGACGGGTGTGCTTCTGGCGAAGGGGCTGTGCGAGCGCATCGGCCTTGACGGCCGCTTTACCTATAAGCCGCAGCTGCCCGGCAGAGCCATCCGCGACGCGGAGAAGCTGGCGATGCCCACCCACGCTGAGGCGATCAGCGAGGTGCTGCGCGCGCTGGCCGACCCGGAAAACGGCGTCGTCTCCTCCATGGACGAGATCGGTGCCGTCGGCCACCGCGTCGTCCACGGCGGCGAGAGCTTCGCCGAGTCCGTCCTGATCGACGAGGACGTGCTGCGCGCGGTGGAGGCATGTACGCCGCTCGCCCCGCTGCACAATCCTGCGAATATCACGGGCATTCTCGCCTGCCGCGCAGCGCTGGGGGAGGGCGTTCCGCAGGTCGCCGTGTTCGATACGGCCTTCCACCAGACCATGCCCGAGCACGCGTACCTCTACAGTATCCCCTACGCCTTCTATGAGAAGGACCGGATGCGGCGCTACGGCTTCCACGGCACGTCGCACCGGTACGTCTCCCTCCGCGCGGCGGAGCTGCTCGGGAAGCGCCCGGAGGAGCTGAAGCTCGTCTCTTGCCACCTCGGAAACGGCGCGTCCCTCGCGGCGATTGACTGCGGCCGCTGTGTTGATACGTCGATGGGCATGACGCCGCTCGCGGGGCTGACGATGGGCACGCGCGCGGGAGACATGGACGCGGGCGTCGTGGAGTATATCGCGAACAAATACAGCATGACCGTCTCCGAAACGGTGCGCGTGCTGAACAAGGAGTCTGGCGTGCTAGGGCTCTCGGGCGTGTCGTCCGACTTCCGTGACCTCCACGCCGCCGCCGGACAGGGACACCGCCGCGCCGCGCTGGCGCTCGACGTGTTCTGCTACGGCGTGCGCAAGATGATCGCGGGCTATGCCGCGGCGATGGGCGGCGTGGACACCGTCGTCTTTACGGCGGGCGTCGGCGAGAACTCCGCCGATACCCGCGCGCGGATCCTGCGGGGGCTGGAGTTCATGGGCATCACCTGCGACGAGGAGAAGAACCGCTTCAGCGGCGAGGAGCGCATCATCTCGCGTGACGGCGCGCCCGTCACGGTGATGGTCGTCCCCACAAACGAAGAGCTGATGATCGCGCAGGACACCTTCGCGCTGGTTGCGCAGGAGAAATCTGCATAAAACCGTTGTCAAAAAAGACTGTGTCCTGATCTGCAGAGAAAGTCTCACAGAGTTCGCGGCTCGGAAGCTGCGAATAAGGTGGAATCCGTTTTTTGCGGCGGCGTGTACGTCGCAAAAAACACTTTGCGCGTAGAGAGTGTATTTTGCCCGCCTGCGGCGGGCAAAATACGCGGTTCGGAGCGAAATCTCCTACCTGTAAAACGAAGTTTTACAGGCAATCACTCGTCATACATCCCCAGCAACACAATGCCCGCGACGACGAAGACGATCATGAGATAGTGCTTCCAGGAGAGCTTTTCCTTGAGGAAGATGCGGCCCCACAGGACGGACGCCACGCAGTAGGCCGAGATCATCGGCGCGGCGAGGGCGACGTGCCGCGTGTCCGCGAGGGCATAGATATAGGCGAACTGGCCCGCCGTCTCAAAGATAGCGCCGGTGTACTTCGGCACTTCGCGGCGGGGAACGAGCTTCTGGCGCTTGATGATGACGACATAGATAAAGCAGATGACCGCCGCGGCGAGGAACGTCAGCTCATAGGCGCAGTTGGCGCTATCCTCGTTCAGGGTCTCCAGCACCTTGCCCTTTTTGTCTCGCAGTTCAAATTCTACGCCCTTGATCGGTTTTCCGGTCTCCTGGTCCGTCTTATTCAGGATCACCTTGCCCTTTGCAGTATCGTCCTTCATCACTACGGACTGGATTTCCCCGGTGTCAAATACGGTGAACGTTACATCTTCCGTCAGGACATACCCCTTCGGCGCGCGTTCCTCCCGGAGTGTATAACTTCCCACCGGCAGCTTCTCCACATAATGCGGCTCTTCCCCGGAGGTCCAGCGTTCTACCACCTGGTCGTTCTCATCCAGGATCGTCAGCTTCGCACCCGGCACCTCCTGTGAGCCGGTGATATCTGTCTTACTGATCTTCACCTTTGTCACATCATCCTTCATCTCATGCTTCTGGATTTCAGCAGTATCTTCAACCGTAAACTGGATGCTCTCTGCCGTCACATAGCCGTCTGCAGGCTTTGTCTCGATCAGCTCGTAAGTTTTCCCTGCAACCAGCTCTTTCATCACATGCGGCTCTTTCCCGGATACCCATTCCTCCACCAGGTCGCCGTTTTCCTCAATGACGCGCAGGTGTGCGCCCGGAAGCTCCTTCCCATCGGTCAGGTCGGTTTTCGTAAGCTCCACGGTGGTCGGCTCGTTCTCAAAAACAAATTCGTAGGCTACGTCCTTTTTGTCTGCTCCCGCGTACTCAAAGACAAATTCCTGCTTCTTTTCTGCGGTGGCAAAGCCGTCCGGGGCCTTGATCTCCTGTACATAAAAGCTGCCGTCCACCGGAAGGTCTGCGGTAAAGGTAAGTTCTCCCTTCTCGTCCGTAGCCCGCTGTTCGATCAGCGTATCCTTCTTAAGCAGGACTTTCCCGCTGGCGGATCTGATCTCGTCACCGGCGAACAATCCGAATACGCCGCCCTTTAATACCCGGTCACTGTCCTTTTCCTTCTTTACCACATGGACGGTCACCTTCTGGCGGGCGTTCTGCCACCTCTCGCTGTACGTTACAACCGGGGTGTCCTGGTCGCGGTAGCTCAAATCCACGTAACGCGCCTCGCCGTCCAGCACATAGCCGTGGGCGGTCTCCGTTTCCTTCACATAGTATTTTCCAACCGGCAGGTCCCCAAGCTGTGCGATGCCGCTTCCGTCTGTCGTAATGGTCCCCACCAGGGCATCCTTTTTGTAGTAGTCCTCACTGACGCCATCCGCCGCCTTGATATCCTCGGCTGCGTAGACCTCAAAGGTAACTTCGGAAAGGCTCCCGGTCACGTAGCCGAACAGATGCTCCACCGTGCCTTTCGCGCTGTCTAAAAGGGTTACTTTATCCAGAAACTCCCCGTCCTTGTTGATGATCAGCAGCGCGGTCGGCACTTCGTCCTTCATCTCCACCTTCTGCACACTTCCATCATCGTTTACCGTAAATTCCACATCCGTTGCCCTCAGATACCCGTAGGGCGCAAACTCTTCCCGCAGGATGTAGGTTTCTCCTACATGCAGGCGCTTAATAACATGCGGCTCCCCTTTTACGGAGGTCCAGGTATCCACCACATTTTTATCCGCATCCAGCACGGTGAGCGTCGCTCCGTCAAGCTCCGTCCCGGTAGTGACATCCGACTTTGTAAATTCTGTTACAGTCGGCTGGTTATGGAACTCTGCCCCAAACTCCGCCACCGGCACATCCTGCCCCTGGTAAACGGCAGAAATCTCATGGGCTTCTGCGGTAAACACATACCCTGCCGGAGCCTGCAGCTCCTTCACATAAAAGTCTGCAAACGGCAGGTCCGCCTCAAATACCGCGCATCCATCACTGCCGGTAGTTGCTTCTGCCAGCAGGGTATCCGCTTCCACAAGCACCGTTTCCCCGGCTTTGATTTCCTCCTTCGCATAGATGCCAAAGATGGCACCGGCAAGCGGCGCTTCATTCTCCGCATCTTTTTTCACGGCTTTGACCTCTACCGTCTGGCGGTCATTCAGAAACTCCGCCGTCTGATAGATCACCGGCGTTTCCTGATCCGCATAGGAGAACGTAACCTCCTGCGCCTCCGGGTTTAACACATACCCCTCCGGGGCCTTTGTCTCCAAAATCCGGTAAGTGCCAAGCGGCAGGTCAGGAAGGACTGCTTTTCCGTCCTCCCCCGTGGTAACTTCTGCTACCAGTTCACCCTCACGGTACTCACAAATGCGGTTCCCGTCCGCATCCTTCTGGTAGTCTGCAGTGTAGATATCCTCCGCGGCAGTCACGGAAAATACGGCCCCGGCAAGCGGCTGGACTTCATACTGAAAGTCTTTTCCATATCCGCTTAACATTTCGCCCTTCTTGACGATGCACAGCTCCCCTTTGGCCGGATGGTTTTCGTAGACCGCCTCAATAATCACATCGCCGGAAACCGGATCAATCTGGTGCATGGTATCGGAATCCACCGATACTTCCACGAAGCTTCCATTCAGCGTATAGCCCTCCGGGGCGTTTACCTCTTCAATCCGATATTTTCCGGTAGGCAGGTTGTTCGGAAGGACCAGGTATCCTTCACTGTCTGTAAAATAGGACGTATGCGTCACAGTGACCGGATACGTTGTCACCTGCTCCACGTATTCGTCGTTCGTAAGGTCAAATACCCGAAACTCCGTGCCGGCAGCCAGCACCGGCTTCTTTGTCTCATCGTCCTGCTTGATGATCTTCAGCTTCGCTTCAAATTCATCGTCCAACAGTACGCGCCACACCTGCGGCTCTGTGGGATGGTTCTCTGTGATCCGCACAATAAAATCATCCACCGGCTTAAAGTTGTGCGGCGTGGTGGTCTCCCTTACCAGGTACGTGCCGAACGGGATTGCGATGGATACCGCATGGCCCTTGTTATCCGTAAAGATCTCCGTCGCGCCGTTCTCCCCGATTACCACCGGCTTTGCCGAAGCAAAGTCATAGCTTCCATCTTCCTTTACCTTCAGGGAGCTTACCAGGTACGCCGTAAATCCAACGCCGGAGAGCAGGTCCGCATCCGTTTTTCCGTCGTTCGCCACCTTAATAAGCTGGAAAGGCTGCTTAATTACCTGCTCCGGGGAGGTTGCTGTGCGCTCCACCGTTGCCACCAGGTCTCCTTCAAAATCACAGGAAAGGTCATGTTCCTGCTCGTCCAGCAGATAACCGTTTGACGGAGTAATCTCCGCAATATAATATTTTCCAAGATACAGTTCCCCGATGGATGCCTCCCCGTTCTGGTCGGTAGTCAGTGTTGCGATCTGTGTCCCGGCCGGATAGATCACACCGGTCTTTCCATCCGGATGCACGATATCCTCCCGTGCATACAGGCCGTACACCGCTTTTTCAAGCGTTGCGTCGCCCTGCGGGGTTTCCCCGGTTTCCGCATCTTTCTTTACCAGATGGATTTTCGCGTTGACACGCGTATTCTCAAACGTATGAGAAAAGCTTACGGAAACCTCCGTATCATGGGTGTAGCGGAAGGTGAACGCATACACGTCCGCCGTATTCCTCACGTACCCGTCCGGGGCCTGCAGCTCTTTCACATAATAACCAAAGCCAATCGGAAGGTCCGCGGTATAAACGGCTCTGCCGTCCTCCCCGGTGACCGCTTTCTCAATAAAAGTATCCTTTTTCACCACTACATCCCCGTCCGCATTTCGGATATCCTCTGCCGCAAACAGGCCGTAGATGCCGCCAGACAGTGGGTACTTTGTGGTATCATCCACCTTTGTCACCGTCACGGCTGCCTTCTGGCGGTCATTCTGAAACGTCACATTTTCAAAAACTACGCTTTCTGTCTGTCCGTTATAGGAAAGCGTTACATTCTTCGATTCCCCTTTGTTGACAAAATTCTCCGGAGCCGTCTTTTCTTTTACCGTGTAAGTGCCAAGATAGAAGCCGGAAAGCGTCACGCTTCCATCTTCCCCGGTAATCAGGTTTTCCGCCACCACGGCCCCTTTCTGGTAGATTAGCTTGCCTACGGCAGTTTTAATATCCTCCCCGGCATACACGTCATATACCGCGCCCTTTTGTCTCCGATTTTCATACAGGAAGGTGGTTCCTGCCTCCGTCACGGATGCACCGGCCAGCACTTCGCCTTCCTTGAAGATGGTAAGGTTCCCGCGCGGTTCCTCATTGAGGAAGGTGTGGGTGAATTTCACCACTGCTTCTTTTTCCCCGGTATAGGCAAAAGAGAAATGATAAACCTCCGAGGTGTTCAGGAGGAACTTGTCCGGGGCCTGGATTTCTTTCACGTAATAACTGAATCCAACCGGAAGGTCCGCACCAAATTTTCCATGCCCGTCAGTCCCCGTCGCTGCCTTCCCGATCAGTGTATCCTTCGGGACGATTACCGCGCCATCCACGTTTTTAATATCAGAATCCGCATACAGGGCAAATACACCGCCGGACAGCGGGGAAGTGGTCTCCTGGTCCTGCTTCACCACCGATACCTCTGCCTTCTGGCGGTCATTTTCAAAGGTTACCTCCGTAAAGACTGCTTCCGCCTGCCCGTCTGTAGAGACGGTCACTGTCTTACTCTCGCCTTTGTTGATATAGTTTCTCGGTGCGGCCATCTCTGTTACCGCATAGCTTCCGGGATGCAGCTTCTCCAGAAAGGCCATACCGTCTGCGCCGGTAATCAGGTTCTCAGCCACGACTGCACCCTTTTGGAACACGGTCCTGCCATCCGCTGCAGTAATCGTTTCTGCAGCAGTCACCTGATAAACTGCACCGGCCAGCCTGCGCTTCTCATACTGGAAGGTGGTTCCGTCCGCGCCAGATGCAGCACCCACCAGCACTTCCCCTTCCTTATAAATTTTCAGGCTTCCAAGTATCTCCGTATCGGTCACGGTCTGCGTAGTTACCTTCCCGGCAGACACATTCACTCCCACCGCATTGACATTCAACTTATAACCCTTCGGCGGGGGAAGCTCCTTTAAATAGACCGTGCCGCCAGTCACGTTGAAGGTGACGCTGGAAGCGCCATTTGCATCGGTCGGTGGCATCTGCACGATCAGGCTCTGACAAGCCGCATCGCTGTAAACACCATAAACAGCACCGGCCAGCTTTGCCCCGCTGCCGCCGTCCTGTTTCACAATGTCAAGCTGCGCCTGCTCCGGCCAGTCTACCGAAAGGGAAATCTCAGAAGAATCCGTATAATACCCGAATCCGATATCCTGCGAACTCTGCAGCTTCAGGAGCATGGCGTGGAAATCCAATGGATAGTTAGACGTAACTGCGTAGCTTCCTTTCAGACTGCTGATGTCGTCCGTTGTCGCTGTCAAATGGAACTGGTCGCCGCCCTTTACGGTTACATTTCCGGTAGCTGTCTTTCCTGTAGTCTCATTGACAAGGCTCACGCCGTTTTCCAGATGGATGGTAAGCGTAAATGCCTCATTCGCTTTCCATGTGAAGGTCTCCGTATCTCTTCCGTTTGCTGTCACGGAAAGGCCGGGAAGCAGCTTCATGGCTGCCGGGTCCGGCATTTCCTTCAAGGCTGCCTTGATCTCTTTAAGCATATTTTTTGCTGTGGAGGAAAGTGCTCCGCCAAAACCGGATTCGCCATCGTAGAGGTAATCTACAAGATAATGCTGCATCGCACGGGTCTCAGAAGAGCAGCCCGCGTTTTCCATAATCGACTTGATATTATAGCCATTAAACGTCTTACCCCATCCGGGTCCGCCGTAGCCATAAAACAATGCCTTTCTCAGATACTTGTCATCGCCGCCCTCATCCAGCTCGATCATGTTCTTGTACGTGGTGCCGCTGGGTGGGGAGGGCATGGAGTGCTGCATACAGTAGGCGTTCACCGTGTAAGTCTTGCCATTCACTTTATAACGCACGTACTTATAGGAATCATTGCCGCCGCTTCCCATCACAGAGTTAAAGGGATGCAGCTGTCCGTCCGAGTAATAATAGTAGGTGTTCGCTTCGATCTCCGTCGCTTCATCCCACGGCGTATCATCTGCCGCCAGGAGCATGATGCCACCCTCCGCATAGTCAGGCTTGACCTGCAATGCGATATCTTCTGCTGGCATCTCAAAACTGTACACATCGGTATCCGCGTGGTAAGTGACTTCGGAATAGAGGATATCCGCTGTGGTTCCCTGTGCGTTGGATTCCTCTTTCAGCGCGCCAACCGCAGTCAGGCTCCCGGCTGGCAGGTTCGTGGAAAATACGACCGTCTCTCCGGCATCATAGCTGCCGTCCTCGTGGTCTAAGGTAACGCCAAGCTCTTCCCCTCTTGTAATCTTTACCTCGTATTCCCCTTCCTTTTCGATCTCTGACTCACTCTCCGATTCTGATTCCGGCTCAGTTTCCGTTTCAGGATCAGTTTCCAGCTCAGGCTCCGTTACCGGTTCCAGAATCTCCATAGGCTCTGTTTCCGGTTCTGTCCCTGCCCCGGTCTCTGTCTCTGCTCCCGGTTCTGCTTCCGCCCCGGTCTCTGTCTCTGCTCCCGGTTCTGTTTCCGCCCCCGGCTCACCTTCTGTTCCCGGTGCCGGTTCTGAATCTGTCTCCGGTCCTGCAGCTTCTCCCGGTATTTCCTGCGCTGCATCTGTCTCCATGTTTTCGCTGCCGGAAGTTCCTTCTGTCTCCGTTGCCTCCGATATCCCGGCTGCGTCCGGACTGGTTTCAGAAGGGATTGCCTCTGTCATGCCGCCCTCCGGGCTTTCCGCTTCCGGGACCGGCAGCGGTTCAGGCACCGTCTCAGCAGCAGCTTCTGCATCGTTTTCCACCGCTGCCGCAGCCATCGCCATCTCTGCCGCGGCGGCCTGGTTCTGCTGTGCCTGTATCTCTGCCTCCCCATCATCCGGGCCATCTTCTGCCCCCGGCACATTCTCCCCGGCCTGGCCTTCCGCTATCGCCTGCGCCACGATGGCAGGCTCCCTCACAATCAGGTTCCTGCTTATCTGGTACTTCGGATGATCCGTTGTCAGCGGCTCCACATAATAAACCGCCTTGTAGGTGTCCGCATGGTCGTTTACAAAATCCTGCCCCGCTGCGTTCTTCGCTTCCTCAAAGGTCACTTTCACCTTCAGGTTGTCCGAGATTTCGATACCGGAAAAGTCGATCTTCACGTCAAAGTTGTAACCCACCTCCATCTCATAATCCTTTGCCGTCACCACCTCATCCGCATCCAGCTGGTCTTTGACCTCTTCATAGAGCGGCGGTTTCGGTTCTTCCACCGGCTCCGCTGCGTATGCCGTAAGCGGTGAAAAAACATTTGCCATCACCGTAAGCGCTGCCATCAGAGCGGAGACAGCCCTTCTCAATCTTCCTTTTTTACCCATACTCTTTTACCTCGTTCTTTCTTAGAATTTATAGAAAAACAGACAGCCGCAAATGGACTGTCCGCTTCTACCACAAGAATATCAAACTGTAATCAACGCCGGATTATCACCCCAGCTGCCAAATGGAGGTATCGCAGGGGCCAAAGACCTTTCCAAGATACGTCTCCACATCTGCTCCTTCCATTGCTTCCCTGCTGCATCCGAAAAACGCCTCCATCCGCTTCTCGATCTCCCGGTAGCCTTCCTTTTTCGTATGGAACGCATCCAGGAAAAAGGTGTGGTAGTTGCAGGTGAGCTGGCTTTTATGGTGTTCCTGAATATACGTGTCCGCTGCCGCCATCATCACCCGCGCTCCCACAAGGTACAGAAGGTTCCGCTCCTCTTTTCCAAGCATCAGAGAAGCCCATCCCTTTGCGGCCGGGATGGGAAGGATTGCATGGCCTTTCCCCACCCCGGCAGGCCCGAACATCTGCCGCACCTCCGGTTGGAGCCGGTGTCCTCCCAGAAAGGGAAGCTCGTCATGCAGTATCCGGATCAGCTTCTCCGTAGGATAGCCCATCTCCTCCGGCAGATACCGGCTGGCCGCTGCTGGATCGGTAAGCAAATTTTTCTCATACAGGGAAAAAGCAAGCTCTTTTGTCAGCTCCCCTCTATATCCCAGCACCCGCGCAGCCTCTTCCTGCAAAGATGGAAGGTCATAAAGCTGCGGCGGTGGCGTCCTTGCCACCTCTTCTACGTCTCTTTCCACCTGGCACATACGCCCCCGGCAGTCAGAAGCTGTTTTTTTCGCTTCCTCGTAATTTATAATAGGAAGCGTAACGGCATCCATCTCCATAAAGGAAAGATGGACCACATAGCTCTTATTCTCTGGCATTTCTCTGCTCCTTCCGATCAATCCTCTTCCTCATCACCATATTCCTCCGGGCCATCGTCCAGGCTCCCGCTTACGTCGTCCTCTTCCGGCCCCTCTTCGTATTCATCCTCCTCGGCGAACTCATGCTTCGGCTTGTAGACCTTAAAATAGTATCCTGCTCCCAAAGCCCCAGCGCCTGCCAGCGCAAGCAGAAGGTAGCCTCCAATGGGTGACGCCTCCTTTGTCTCTTCCGGCTCTTTGGGTGGTGCCGTTGTTTCCGGCTCCGGCGTCGGTGCCTCCGTTTCCAGTTCCTTTGTCTCTACCTCTGCATACACGGTGTCTACCTGTGGAAGCGTGACCGTATCGGAAAGCGTGAAGTTTAAAAGGTCCTTTTCCCCTACCTCAGTAAGGAAATAGACATTGTTCTCCTGCCGGTCGTTATCCACGATCAGGTAAAAAATCTTGCCGCTTTTCGTGGAGATCGTGTAAAACTCCTTGCCGCCCTTCTGCGCCGTCTGGTCGATGGAAACCACCTTTTCGCCGGACTGGGCCAGTTCCTCCTCAATCCCGGTGATCGTCCGCTCATCCACGGTTCCCCGTGCCTCGGTCGGTTCGCTTGCCTGCGCGTCCTGCGGAAGCGGCGCGGTCACGGCCTCTGTCTCCCCGGTCCCGCCGGATGGTGTGGTGGCCGATAATCCCTGGTTTTCTTCCTGTGCCGCCTGCCTCTGCGCTTCCCTTACCGCCCACTCATAATAAGGGTTCTGCATGGAATACGTTTCCGAAGTATTCCCAGCCCCGTCCGTCGCTGTGATCTCAATCTTTTTGGACGTGAAATCATTCTGTGTCAGTTGGACCTTCAGCAGCCCATCTGCCAAGTCTGTGTAGGACGCGCCATTCACCGTGATTACAGCGATCCCGGAGACCGTATCCGTCCCCTGAATTACCAGCACCCCGTCTGTAAGTGAAGCCGCAAGGGTCGGCTGCTCATTGTCATAGCATTTCACCGACCGGTTCTGCTCATAGACATTCCCGTTTGCATCCGTAACCCGCACATAAACGGTCGTGTTCCCGGCAATCGTAATGCTCCTGCTCCCGGTGATATCCGTCCAGCCATCCCCGTCCCCTGTTTTGGCCTCGATCCGGCTGATGGAAAAATCATCCCCCATCTCACTGATATCCACGGACACGCCAAGTGAAACGCTCCCCTGCTTCCATCCATCCGGCTTCTCAATGGTAATGACCGGCTGTACTGCTTCCTCTGCGGATACCACACCGGGCCACGAAGCCAGACACACCAGCAGGGCGGCCCCGGCCAGCCATTTTTTAATACCCGGCCCCGGCATCCTCCCTGCCTTCTTCCCCGGATATCCCTCCGTTTTCCGCTTCCTCATCACTATGCTCCTCCTTTTCTGGCAGTGCTTTTCTTCCCGCCCCTGCCTTTAACTGCTCCTTCAATGATTCAAACTCCGGGATCGTCAGGTTCAGTTCCCGGACGATGCGGACATACTCCAGGTTTTCCGCTTCTGTCACCGCCGCTTCCGCAGCCCGGAACTTCCTGGCCTCCTCCTCATACTTTGCCTTTGCCGCTTCCATGCGCTCTCTCGCCTTTTCGCGCTCGGAAACCGCTTTTTCCAGCTTTCTCATGCCCTTCTCCTTTCCGGGCAGCCCTGATGGGCCGCCCTCTTTTTCTTTAACTACAAGGTTCAAAAAATCCCATCTGTTACCACCGGCCAAATCCATAGAAATGGCTCTGCCAGTACGGCGAATAGATGGATGTGTACTGCACCGGATGCCCGCAGTGGATCATCTGCCCGTTTCCCACGTAGATGCCGATATGCGTCACCGGCTCCCCCGCATTATAGGTCCCGGTAAAAAAAATCAGGTCTCCTGGCTGTACTTCAGATTCCGGCACCGGCGTGCAGATGTTATAAAGCCCCTGCGCCGTCAGCCTTCCGGTGTTGCGTACCCCGGAATGGGTAAGGCAGTAGCTGACAAAGCCGGAACAGTCAAAACCGCTGGGGGAATAGCCTCCCCAGACATACGGCACGCCAAGATAGCGGTCCGCTTCCTCCAGAAGGCGCTGTGCCGCTTCCGTCGTATATTCATTGCCGCCGAAAATTGTCCCGCTTCCCGTCTCCAGATAGAAGATTGGGTTCAGCCTCTCCCCATCCTTTAACAGTTCCACATGCAGGTGGCTTCCCGTGGATGCCCCCGTGCTTCCTGCTAGGCCGATCTCATCGCCTTTCGTGACTGCCGCTCCCTGTGCAACGCTCCGGCTATTCAGATGCGCGTACCGCAGCTCATACCCGTCCCCATCCTGGATAATGACGTAGTTCCCATAGCTGTCATTGTAGGAGGATGCGGTGACGGTTCCGGTCAGCCCGGCTTTTACGCTGGTCCCGGACGGCACTCCGATATCAAGGCCGTTGTGGACCTGGTTTTCCCCGGTGATCGGATGGATACGGTAGCCATAATAGCTGCTCACCCGCCCATACCAGTTAAAGTCAAACGGGCTTTCAAACATCTGCAGGTTTCCTTTTGTCTGATTGTACGCACCAAACAGCTCCTCTTTGAAGGTATCCAGCCGGTCCTGGCAGATTGCAAGGAGGCCCCTGTTTTCCAGTGTGACATTCAACGTATCCACTGTCCGGGTGCTGGTAACTTCCACCTCCCGGTTCCCGTTGTCATCTGCAAGATATGCCTCCCAGGTCCGGTGTCCGTGTGAGAGCGCATCCGAATGAGAATCATAATACACGTCAAACTGGACACCATACCTGGCAAAGCCGCCGGTATCCTCCACGGTGTACTCCACACCGTTCATGACCACTTTTGTCCCCATTGGTACAAAAGGTTCCGACGCATCCACCGCAATCGTATGGTTCGCTGTCGGGTAAACTCCGCTGGCCGTTGGCCCGCCGGACCAGACGCCGCAGCAGATGGGGCAGCTGCAGTAACCGCTGGTGACTACCTGCCCCAGTGACTCCCCTACGCGCACCATCCTTGTCTCCGTAACCGTCTCATGAACCGCCTCCGTCTCCAGGTGGTACTGCAGCGCAAACAGCTCATCCAATTCTGCCTTCACCTCTTCAAAGGTGAACACTTCATACTTTGCCGACAGGTAACTAATCAGGACAAACGGGTCATGCTCAATCGGCCCGATGTTGTACCGGTACTCCTCATGCCCCGGCTCTTCCGCTTCCATCCGGTTGATCTGCTCCTGCAGCTGCACCTCCAGCTGGGTATAATAAAGGTCTGCCTCCCGGATCGCTTCATCCGTTGACAGATAGCTGACGCCGGTATAATTTACCGTATTCTGCATAAACATTGCCGAGCAGGACGACACACAGGACATAATTAAAAGCATCAGGCCAATCAAAAGCCCAATGCTTACATAGAATTTCCGGTTCTCCTTGAAAAAGTTGGTGACCTTGCCGCCGATCTTCTTGATGTAATCAATCGTACCGACTGTGGCGGTTCCTATTGCCTGTTCCGTCCGTTTTGCCTTTGCATACTCCTTCTTGATGCGTTGCTTCTGGATCAGCTTCCGAATCTGGCTGCTGCTTTTCAGCTTTTCATCCTCCGAGAGTGCTTTTTGATATAACTTTCGCACCTCTGCCCGGTCTGATCTGCTTGTCAGCCTTTTCACGTGCTTCCGCTGCCTGCGGTTCCTTGTACGGACGCTGCGATCCGCCAGATAATACCCGGTCTCCCCTCCTTCCGTCAGCCTGTTTGCCGCCTCCACAGCAGCATTTTCCTCCTCACTTTTTCCGATCTCCCGGTGGACGGCAAATGCGCCAGCCATCGCGACTTTCCCCACACGCGACATCTTTTCTTTCCCCAGCAGTGCCGCGGATGATGGAGCAGTTTCCTCCTGCGCGAATTTAAGCCGCGCTTTTTTCCCGGCTGGCAGCTGCTCCTGGTACACTTTCTCCCGGATGGAATGTTTCTTTGGTGTCTTTTGCCTGGCTTCCGATGCCTCCTGCAGCTTCGTCCCGCTCTCCAAAGAGGTGCGGTCCTGTATCCGGCTCCCGCCATCCCCCAGGGTGCTGCCCTGCATTTTTTTCTTCTGCAGCGCGGCACGGTTCTGCTGTTTCCCACCGGTCTGTACACCTGCCTCCGCTGCGCCGGTCTCCTCACTGGTGAAGTTCAACCGTCTTTTTTGCTGTGGGCGTTTCGCCCCTTTGCCTTCCCCTTTTCTGGAATCTCCCCGCGTCTGGAAAAGCTCTGCTTTTTTCTCATACAGCCTGGTCCCGTAACCATCTACCCCATCGGTTTTCAGCCACGCCCTGCCATCTGCAGGTGCCTCCATACCATTTCCAGAGCTGTCCGCATATTTCCTTGTTACTTCCCTTTTTGTATGCTTTCGAGGCTGCAGTTCCGGGGTCCATTCTGGTTTTCGGAGCTGTCCGTCTGGATTTCTCGCCACTTTGCCAGACAACGGTTCCTGCGGAGCTGGCTGCCGCTTCCCGGCAATCCGCCCCGTAGATTTTTCTCCCTGCTGACCTCCTGCATGCAGGTTCATTTCTTCCCCGTCCGGGCTTCGGTTCCGGTAAAGCCTCGCCTCACCGGTCCTTTTGCTTACCCGGACAGAGGACTGATCCGCCAGGTTTTTCTCCACAAGGCCGTCACGAGTCATCTTCTGGACTTTTTTCTCCCTGGCTTTCATTCTCTGCTCT
>ERZ824488.2695-NODE-2695-length-15011-cov-3.206606_pt1 | contig 15011 bp, 10 predicted proteins | sample MGYA00519936_ERZ824488 | MGnify/ENA primary metagenome ERZ824488 (study PRJEB31778, sample SAMEA3449153) | human gut metagenome | biome: human gut; feature: human-associated habitat; material: faeces | place: United Kingdom | collected 2010/2012 ... | reverse complement strand
GTGTCGAGGAACACCACCTTGCAGGACAGCTCGTGCTCGCGCAGGGCCGTGAGGGCACGCACCTGGGAGATGGACAGGGCGTCCACGTAGGGGTTGCGCACGCGGATGGCCTGGCCAAGCACGCGGCGGTGCTGCAGCGGCCACTCGTCGCCCACGATGGCAAGCGTCCACTTGCGCGTGAGCGCCATCTCGTCCATAACCATCTCGGCGAGGTCATCGCGATCGCCCAGAGCCAGGTAGTGGCGGGCGATGCGTCCGTCGGTCTTGGCTATGGACATCTCGATGTTATCGATGAACGTCGTGAACAGCGGCCACTCCTTGTAGGCGGCACGCAGAAGGTCGAGGTTTCCGAGCTTCTCGCACGCCGTGCCCAAACCGTACCAGGCAGCAAGGTTGATGCGCGCCTGGCTCCAGCTGAAGACCCAGGGAATCGTGCGCAGGTCATCGAGCGACTTGGCGCCCAGGCCACGCTTGGCGGGACGCGAGCCAATCGGCAGGAGGCCAATCTCCACGAGCGGCGTCACCGTGGAGAACCACGGCGTGAAGTCCGGCATGTTCAGCAGCTCAACGAAGTGGTCGTGGCTTGCGTCATAGAGCTTGGCGGCCATGTCCGCGTACTTCTTGGTCATCTCGGTGTTCGTCTTCTCGACGGACGGCGCGCTCTGCAGCAGCGTGGCGCCGGCGACGCTCTCGAGGTGGCGCTGGGCAAGCACGGGGTTGCCGTAACGGGCGAAGATGACCTCGCCCTGCTCCGTGAGCTTGAAGAAGCAGTTGACCGAGCCGGCCGGCTGGGCGAGCACGGCACGGTTGGCCGGGCCGCCGCCACGACCCACGGCACCGCCGCGGCCATGCATGAGCACGAGGTCGATGTGGTTGCGGCGAGCCCACTGGGCGATGCGCTCCTGGGCGGAGTGCAGTGCGAGCGTGGCAGTGGTGGGGCCGGCGTCCTTCGAGGAGTCGGAGTAGCCGAGCATGACCTCCATGCGACGGTTCGTGGCGGCCAGGCGCGTCTGGACGTCCGGAAGCTTGAGCATGTCGTCGAGCACGTCAACGCAGTTCTCGAGGTCCTCGAGCTGCTCGAACAGCGGAATGACGTCGATGGTGGGCACGTCCTCGGCATGCGCAAAGGCGATGCGGTTGAGCTCGTAGACGTCGGCGACGTTCTGGGCGCTCTTCGTGAACGAGATGATGTAGCGGCGCGCCATCTTGGCGCCGTAGCGCTTCTGGATGGAGCCCAGGGCGCGGAAGGTGTCGAGGACCTCGCGCGTCATGGGGTCAAGCGCACCGCGCTCGCCGTTGCGGCCGTGCTTCTTGATGTCCGCGAGCGCACGGCTGTGCACGAGCGAGTGCTGGCGGAACTCCATCTCCACCATGTGGAAGCCAAACGTCTCCGTCTGCCAGATGAGCGTCTGGACGGGGCCGTAGGCAGCGCGGGTGGCGCCGCCGGCAACGAGCGAGCGCTGGACGATGCGCAGGTCGGAGAGGAACTCGTCGCAGCAGCGATACATCGTGTCGGAGTTGCGCACGATCGTGGCCTTGAGACGATCCGCCATGACGAGCATGACGGCGCGGTGCAGCTCGGACTCGCTGATGAGCTCGGCGCGGGCCGTGAGTTTCTCGCTCATCTCCACCTGGTGGTTCCACAGGTTCACGAGCTCGGCGGAGGGCTTGGTGTGGTCGACGTCGAGCGTGAGGTTGCGGCCCACGCGGCGGCACTTGTCCTCGAGCGTGGCCACCATGTGCGTGAAGAACTTGGCAGCCACGGCACGGCTCACCTTGGCCGTTACGTTGGGGTTGCCGTCGCGGTCAGAGCCGATCCAGGAGCCGGGGTGGAAGAACGCCGGGCAGAAGGGCTGGACCTTGCCGGCGTTGTCGCCGAGCACCCAGTCGTCGAAGCGGCGGTAGACCTGCGGCACCATGTCGAACAGGGTGTTGTCGAAGATGTCGATGATCGTGTCTGCCTCTTCGACGGGCGTAGGCTTCTTGAGCGCGATGGAGCTCGTGCGCAGCAGCGCGTCGATCTCCTGGAGCATGTGGCGCTCGTTCTCCGCGAGGTCCGAGCCACCCAGGTGCGGGTGCTGCTCGAGCAGGCACGCGATGCGGCGGATCTTGCCCTCGACGGCCTTGCGACGGGCCTCGGTGGGGTGAGCGGTGAACACGGGGTGGAACTCGAGGCGCGCGAGAAGCTCGTTGGCATGCTGCTCGCCGGCCTCGTCCACAAGCTGGTGGTAGGCCATGGCGAGCGCGTTGGACTCGTCGGTCTCGGAGTCGAGGGAGACCTCGCGCTCGCGCTCGTGCAGCGTCTGGACGCGGAAGTTCTCCTCGGATAGGTTCGCGAGATGGAAGTAGGCGGTGAGGGCACGCGTGAGCATGGTCTGCTGCTCAACGGTGAGGCCGCGCATGAGCTCGTAGGCGGCCTGGAAGTTCTCGTCCTCGGTGGACGCGCCGGTGGCGCTGACCACGCCGACCTCGTCCGCGGCGATGAGGTCTGCGAGGACCTCGTCGAACGTGGAGCGCAGCTCGGGCGAGTACTCGCTCAGGACCTCCCGGAGCAGGCGCAGGAACAGCTCGAGGTTGTCACGCAGGCTCTCCGGGAGCTTTACGTTGGCGAACGTCTTCGCCGCCTCCGCCTCTGCGGCGGCGCGTTGGTCGTCTCGCTTGGCGATGGTGTCTCTTTCTGTCAAGGGTGCCTCCTTGGGCTCTCCGTGCAGAATGCGTCCGCCCCCGCCGGCGCGCGGCGCGGGCAGCCTCTTTATGATAGCAGCAGCGAGGCGGTCGATGGCAACTGTAACGAGCGCGTAACGCAATGATGCCATGCATGCAAGGGCCAGTTTGCCGAGCGGTATTCTCACTCTCACGAACGGCGCTCAAGCGCGGGGCGCGGCTCATCCAGCCCATGCTCGTGGCCGTGCTCGCGCTCCCACTCGTGAACCTCGCCTCGCAGCTGCTCTAGGAAACCCGGCCCGGGGCGGCGCCCAGCGAGCCAACTGGAAGCAGACAGCCCGCAACACCGCAGCTAGGAGATATAGTGACCCACTACTCAACCGTCATCTTCGATCTGGACGGAACACTGCTCGACACGCTCGAGGACCTACACCTCACGCTCAACCACACGCTCGCCGCGCTGGGCATGCCCACGCGCACGCTGGCCGAGACGCGCGCCTTCGTGGGCAACGGCATCCGCAGGCTCATCGAGCGCGCCGTGCCCGCCGGCACGGACGAGGCCACGGTTGCCAAGGCAAACGCCGAGTTCGACACGCACTACGCCGTCCACTGCAACGACCACACGCGCCCCTACCCCGGCGTACCCGAGCTGCTCGCACGACTTCGTGGGCGGGGCGTGCGCCTGGCCGTCGTCTCCAACAAGACGCAGTACGCCGTGGACGAGCTCGTGGGCATCCACTTTGAGGGGGCCTTCGACGCCGTGGTGGGCGTGCGGCCAGGCGTCGCGAGAAAGCCCGCCCGCGACATGGTGGACGTGGCGATCGCCGAGATGGGCGGTGTGGCGTGCGGCCCGTCTGTCTATGTGGGGGACTCCGAGGTGGACGTTGCCACGGCAGCGGCCGCCGAGCTCCCCTGCCTCTCCGTGAGCTGGGGCTTCCGCACCCCGGAGCAGCTCGCCGAGGCAGGCGTCGCCACCATCTGCGCCACGGCCGATGAGCTCGAGCGCGCCCTTGACGGGACCAAGGGGACCAAAGGGGACGGGTTCGTTTGGCACCCCTGATGCCGTCCGCCCAATTTCCTATTTTCCGTAGGTATTAAGGCGTACCATAATCCGTGCAACTAATCCCGCACACGGAGGTACGCATGTCCATCGACACCACCTGCGTCCAGGGCGGCTATCGCCCCGGCAACGGGGAGCCGCGCCAGCTCCCCATAATCCAGAGCACCACGTTCAAGTACGACACCTCAGAGCAGATGGGCCGCCTGTTCGACCTCGAGGAGACCGGCTACTTCTACACGCGCCTGCAGAACCCCACGAACGACGCCGTGGCCGCCAAGATCGCTCAGCTCGAGGGCGGCGCGGCCGGCATGCTCACGAGCTCGGGCCAGGCCGCAAACTTCTTTGCGCTGTTCAACATCTGCGAGGCCGGCAGCCACGTGGTGGCGAGCTCCGCCATCTACGGCGGCACGTACAACCTGCTGGCCCACACCATGGCCAAGATGGGCATCGAGAGCACGTTCGTCTCGCCCGACTGCACCGACGAGGAGCTCGAGGCGGCATTCCGCCCCAACACGCGCGCCGTCTTTGGCGAGACGATCGCCAACCCCGCGCTCGCCGTTCTCGACATCGAGCGCTTCGCCGCGGCGGCGCACGCGCACAACGTGCCGCTCATCGTGGACAACACGTTCCCCACGCCGGTGAACTGCCGTCCCATCGAGTGGGGCGCCGACATCGTGACGCACTCCACCACCAAGTACATGGATGGCCACGGTGCGGGCGTGGGCGGCGCCATCGTTGACTCGGGCAAGTTCGACTGGATGGCCCACGCTGACCTCTTCCCCGGCCTCACGACGCCCGACGAGTCCTACCACGGCGTGGTCTATGCCGAGAAGTTCGGCCTGGAGGGCGCCTTCATCACCAAGGCGACCTCGCAGCTCATGCGCGACTTTGGCTCCATCCAGAGCCCGCAGAACGCCTTCATCCTGAACCTTGGCCTGGAGAGCCTGCATGTGCGCATGCCCAGGCACTGCGAGAACGGCATGGCCGTGGCCAAGTTCCTGCAGGGCAGCGACAAGGTCTCGGGCGTGCGCTTCCCGAGCCTGCCGGGCGACCCCTACCACGAGCTGGCCGAGAAGTACCTGCCGAACGGCTCGTGCGGCGTGGTGTCGTTCGAGCTCGCGGGCGGGCGCGAGGCGGCCGAGCGCTTCATGGCCGCGCTGAAGATCGCCGCGATCGAGACGCACGTGGCCGACGCGCGCACGTGCTGCCTGCACCCGGCGAGCTCCACGCACCGCCAGATGTCCGACGACGAGCTCGTGGCGGCAGGCATCTCGCCGGCCATGGTGCGCATGAGTTGCGGTCTCGAGGGCACCGACGACCTCGTCGCCGACATCGCCCAGGCGCTGGAGCAGGCGTAAAGCGCCAGCAATCCGGCAGACGGTGACAGTTTGACCCCGTCCCCACGCGTCACCGCGATAGCGAACAAGCCCCGCCCCTCTAATCGCATCGAGGGGCGGGGCTTGTCAGAAAACGTCCTGGGAGACGAGGTTTAGGCGGACCAAGCGGGCGGACCAAACGAACTCGTCCCCTTTGGTCCCTTTGGAGCGGGCAGACCAAACGAACCCGTCCCCTTTGGTCCCTTTGGTGCCTACTCCTTGGGCATCTGGGCCTCGTTGGTCTCGGCGACCTGGTCCTGCTCGTGCTTGCCGTCCTCGTCGCGCTCAAGCTCGGGGATGAGCATGCGGTAGGCGTTCTCGGTGGCGTTCTTGCGCGAGCTCTTCTTGGAGTACATCTTCACCGCGCCCGCGGACTTGGCCACGGCCTGCAGCGTGCCGGCGCCGGCCACGCAGCCGCCCGGGCACGCCATGCCCTCGAGCAGGTAGCCGTCGTACTTGCCCTTCACGGCCATGCGCATCATCTTGCGGCACTCGTCGAGGCCCTCGGCATTGGCCACGTTGACCTCGCGGTCCGGGTAGCGGCGGTGGATCGCGTTCACCACGGCGTTGGCCACGCCACCGGCCACGGCAAAGCCTCGGCCGTCGGCGCTCGCCACGTCAAAGTCACCGCCCTCGCCGGCAAGCTTGGTGTAGTCGATGTCCTTGGCCTGCATCATGCCGGCCATCTCCTCGAACGTAAGCACGAAGTCGACCTCGCTTTTGACGCTCTTGCGCATGGCCTCGAGCTTCTTGGCCGAGCACGGCCCCACGAACACGATCTTGGCGTTGGGGTGCTGCCGGCGGATGAGCCTGGCCGTGAGCGTCATGGGCGTGAGCGCCATGGAGATGCAGCCCGCGTGCTCCGGGAACTCCTTCTTGGCCATGACCGACCATGCCGGGCAGCAGCTCGTGCCCATGAACGGAATCTTCTCGGGCACCTCCTCGAGGAAGTCCTCGGCCTCCTCCACCGTGCACAGGTCGGCGCCCAGGGCCACCTCCTCCATGCCGGCAAATCCCAGCTCCTTGAAGGCCTCGCGCAGCTTGTCCACGTTGCCCTTGCCGCCAAACTGGCCCACGAAGGCGGGCGCCACCTCGGCGATGACCTCGTCACCCGCGTTGATGGCCATGATCGTCTGGAAGATCTGGCTCTTGTCGGCGATGGCGCCAAACGGGCAGTTCACGAGGCACTGGCCGCAGCTCACGCACTTCTCGTAGTCGATCTCTGCGCGGCCGTGCTCGTCAGAGCCAATCGCGTGCATGCCGCACGCGTCGGCGCAGGGGCGCACGTGGTGGTGAATGGCGTGGTAGGGGCACACGTTGGCGCAGCGGCCGCACTTGATGCACTTGTCGTGGTCGATGAACGCCTTCTTGTCCTTGAACGAGATGGCGCCCTTGGGGCAGATCTCTCGGCAGGGGTGCGCCAGGCAGCCCTGGCAGGCGTTGGGCATCACGCGGTAGACGTTGTCCTCGCAGGCGTTGCAGGCAAACTTGATGACGTTGACCAGCGGCGGCTCGTAATAGGTCTCCGGCACGGCGGCCTTCTTGATGCCGTCGGAGACCGTCTCCGGGCGGTCGAGGTCCTGCAGCGGCAGGCCCATCGCCAGACGGATGCGCTCCTGGACGATGGCGCGCTCGAGAAACACCGACTCGCGGTAGGTCGCCACGTCGCCGGGCACGATCTCGTACGGAAGCTGCTGGAGCTGGGCGGCCGTGTCGTCAACGGACGCCTCGCCCTTCTCGTTGGCCGAGGCGTACGCGATCCTCGCGACCTCGGCGAAGACGCGACGCCTGATCTCGGTCAGGTTCGTGTACACGCCACGCATGGTTCCAGACATGGATGTCCTCTCCTAGAAGGTTGCCCCATCCCCATGGGGCCCCGCAGCGCCCGGCATCCCCATGCCCGGCGACGCGCACGTCTTGTCCCGGCACCCGCGCAGCGAGGGACCTTCGCGCGCAGATGCCTAGGCAGTCGTATACATCTTAGCAGCTGGAGACTAGCGCGGAAAATAAACGGAATACCGTTCGGGATACGGAACGGCAAGCTCAAGACGCTTGCCCGTGACGGGATGCGCGAGCGCCTCGGAGGCGGCGTGGAGCATGAGCGGGGCGCGGCCGGAGCGGTCTGCCGGCACGCCGTAGAGGGCGTCTCCCAGGATGGGATAGCCACGGCTTGCGAGGTGCACGCGGATCTGGTGCTTGCGGCCCGTCTCGAGAGTGAGCTCGAGCAGCGAGAGACGCGCACGGCGAGGGCCTGCCACGTCAAGCACGCGCACGCGGGTACGGCTCGGCTTGCCCACGCGAGCGTCCACGCGCATGCGACGGGCGTCATGGCGGTCACGGGCGAGGGCCGCGTCTATCACGCTCAGGTCCTCGGGCACCTCGCCGCGCACGATGGCCAGGTAGCGCTTCTCGATGCCGTCATGGGAGGCAACGAGCGCGTCCAGCCTGGGCTGAACGGCCTTGTCCAGGCAAAAGAGCACAAGGCCGGTGGTGTCGGCGTCCAGGCGCTGCACGGCCTGGAGCTGGGCGGCCGCCTCGTCGCGGCCCTCGCGCTCGAGGTGGGCCCGCACGACGTCCGTGAGCGTCGCCGTCCCCGTGCCGTCCCCGTGGACGATGAGACCGGCGGGCTTGTCGGCCGCGAGGAGCCACTCGTCCTCGTAGACGACCGCCGGCGCGGCGGGGGCCTCGTGGGTCCCCGCGGCGCCGGCGGCGTTGTGTCCCTTGTTGGGCCCCACGCTAGGCGAGGCGCTCGGCCACGCGCGCGGCGAGCTCGTCCATGGGCACGCTCACCTGCTCGTGGGTGCCCATGTCGCGGATCGTGGCCGTGTGTGCGGCCACCTCGTCCGGGCCGATGACGACGCACAGGCTGGCGTTGTGCTTGTCGGCCTGCTTGAACTGGGCCTTGAGCGAGCGGCCCTGATAGTCTGCCTCGGTGCGGATGCCCGCGCGGCGCAGCGCCAGCGTGGCCGAGAACACGGCCGGGCGCATCTCTGCCTCGGTGCCAGCCACATAGACGCAGCTCGGCTCCTCGCCGCCCAGGTTCACACCCTCGGCCTCCAGCGCGAGCATGACGCGCTCGAAGCCCACGGCGAATCCGATGCCGGGCGTGGGCTTGCCGCCCTCGAGCTCCATGAGGCCGTCGTAGCGGCCGCCGCCACCGATGGCGCCGATGGCGGGGTCTGGCGTGTAGTCAACCTCGAAGACGGTGCGCGTGTAGTAGTCAAGGCCGCGCACGAGCGTCGGGTCCTCCTCGTAGGCGATGCCCGCCTCGTCCAGGTAGCGCTTGACCTGCTCGTAGTGGGTGGCGCACTCCTCGCATAGGTTCTCATGGGCCAGCGGGGCTGCGGCCATGACCTCGCGGCAGTGGTCGTTCTTGCAGTCGAAGGCGCGCAGGGGGTTTATCTCCGCACGCTCGCGGCACTCCTCGCACATCTCGTCGGCATGGTCGAGGATGAACTGGCGGACCTTCTCGCGATAGGCCGGGCGGCATGCGGCGTCACCCATGGAGTTGATGGCCAGGTGCAGGTGGGCAGGGTCGATGCCCAGCGCACGGTAGAAGTCCATGAGGATGATGATGCACTCGGCGTCCGCCGCCGGGTCAGGAGCGCCCAGCCACTCGACGCCCACCTGGTGGAACTGGCGCAGGCGGCCCTTCTGCGGGCGCTCGCCGCGAAACATCGGCTCGGCATACCACAGCTTCACCGGGGCCCCGCCCTGCGGAACGAAGTTGTTCTCCACCGCGGCACGCACCACACCCGCCGTACCCTCGGGGCGCATGGCCAGGCGCTGCTTGGGCTTGAGGCCCGCGTCGGAGCCGGCCGCGAACACGCGGTCGAGCAGCGCGCCAGAGAAGACGCGGAACATCTCCTTGCGCACCACGTCCGTGGACTCACCGATACCGTGCACGAACGTGGAGACCTGCTCCATCGCCGGCGTCTCGATGGCCGCAAAGCCGTACGGCGCAAACGTCTGCCGCGCAACGGCCTGCATGCGCTCCCAGGCACGCATGCGCGCGCCAAACAGGTCCTCGGTGCCCTCTGCCTTGTTCGCCATGTGGCATCCCTCTCACTCGCTATGTAACTGGTTGAGTATAACGCGGGCAGCTCGAACGTGACCACAGGGCGGCAGCGTTATCATGGCGTCCGAGAAAACGCACGCCAACGTGAGGAGACCCACATGCACCTGTTCCGCAACGACTACTCCGAGGGCGCCGCGCCCCAGATCATGGACGCCGTCGCCGCGTGCGGCGGCGAGCAGAGCGTTGGCTACACGGAGGGCGACGCCCACTGCGAGCACGCCCGCGAGCTCATCCGCGAGGCCTGCGGCTGCCCAGACGCCATGGTCGAGTTCTGCATCGGCGGCACGAGCGCCAACGTCATCTGCCTGTCCGGCATGCTGCGCGACTGGGAGGGCGCCATCTGCACGCGAGACGCCCACATCATCGTGCACGAGACGGGCGCGCTGGCCGCATGCGGCCGCACGTCGCTGCCCACCGACGACGCGGACGGCTTCCTCACGCCGGAGGCCGCCGAGCGCGTCTACCAGTTCCAGATGGGCACGGGCCGCCACATGACGCGCCCGGGCGCCATCTACATCACCGACACCACCGAGCTGGGCGGCGTGTGGAGCCGCGAGCGCTTTGACGCCATCTGCGACTGGGCGCGCGGCCACGACCTGGGCATCTTCTTGGACGGGGCGCGCCTGGGCAGCGCGCTCACGGCGCCTGGCAACGACCTTACGCTCGAGCACATCGCAAGCCGCGTGGACGCGTTCTACATCGGCGGCACCAAGAACGGCATGCTCATGGGCGAGGCCATCGTCATCTGCGGCCAAGGCGAGCACGCACAGCGCCTGCGCGAGGCCTTCCCCTACCTGCAGAAGGAGCGCGGCGGCCTTCTCGCGAAGGGATTTCTGCTGGGCGCGCAGTTCGAGGCGGCGTTCGAGACCGCCAAGGGCTCCGAGGCCCTGTACTGGCAGCTCGCGAGGCATGCCAACGAGTGCGCCGACCGCCTGCGCCAGGGCCTCGTGGCCGCCGGTCTCGATCTGTACGGCAACTCCACGAGCAACCAGGTCTTCGTCACGGTGAGCGAGGACCAGGAGGCTCGCCTCGCCCAGGCCGCCGGCTGCGAGACGTTCTACGTGTTGGCAGACGGCCGGCGCGTCGTCCGCTTCGTGTGCTCGTGGGCCACGGCCGCCGAGGACGTCGACGAGCTTCTCGGCCTCGTGCGCGAGCTGGCGTAGCCTGCGCGGCTACGGCGCATCCCGGGACCAAAGGGACCCGTCCCCTTTGGTCCCTACCTCGGACAGGACGATGCCGGCAAAGATCAGCACGAAGCCCGCGAGCAGGCGGGGCGTGAGCGTCTCGTAGCCAAACGCCACGGAGAACGCCACGCCGCTGGGACTCTCGAGCGAGGAGAGCAGGGCGCCGCTCGTGGGGTCCACCTTCGTGAGCGCGTAGTTGAGCACGGCAAGGCACCCAAACGAGCACACGAGCGCGAGAAACGCGAGCGCGCACACGTTGCCGGGCGTGAACGCCTCGGCTGCGGGCGGCGCCTCCACGACCACGTGGCCCACGCCCACGATGGCCGTGATCGTGAGGAACTGCCAGAAGGTGAGCGCCCAGACGTCGCGCCCGCGGCCCTCATGCGCCACGATGACCATCTCGAGCGCGTAGAACAACGAGCCCGCAAGCGTGAGCGCGTCGCCCACGTTGAGCGGCAGGCCGTTGTCCAGCACGACGAGCCCCGCGCCCACGAGGCTCACGAGCGCGGCGATGACGCTCGTGCGCCGCGGCGCGCCGTGTCCCAGCAACCACGCGCACAGCGGCACGAGCACGCAGTACACGCCCGTGAGAAACGCGTTCTTGCCCGGCGTGGTGTAGACGATGCCGTAGGTCTGCAGCACATACGCCGCGCCGTAGAACGCGCCAAACAGCACTCCCACGCGCACGACGGGCGCCGAGAGGTTGTCGCGGATGCGGCGCCAGAACACCGCGAGCATGACGACGGAAGACGCGCCAAAGCGCACGAGCAGAAGCCAGAACACCGGAAAGCTCGCCGTGACGTCCTTCATCACGAAGAACGAGAAGCCCCAGGCCAGGGCACACGCCACGATGAGCAGCTTGTTGAACCATTCCGTGCCGAGGAGGCCCCGCGTCCGGACAAGGGACGTGGCGGCGCTGCCACCGTTCTCGCCCACGCGCTACACCAGGTCGAAGTCGAAGTAGCTGTCGAGTACCTCGTTGGCGGCGCTCACGTCCTGCCTCACCGTCGCCGACCCGCGAAAGCCCAGCACGTAGCAGCCGGCGGCAAGGCCGCTGCGCACGCCGGCCGGAGAGTCCTCCACCACCACGGTGTGGGCGGGGTCAACGTGCAGGTAGTCCATGGCGGTCTGGTAGGGCATGGGGTCGGGCTTGTGGCGCTCCACCATGTCGCCGGTGACGATGCAGTCGAACATCGGGGCAAGCTCGAAGCGGTCGAGGCCCACGAGGATGTGCGAGGAGACCGTCGTGGAGACGAGACCGGTGAGGACGCCGGCCGCACGAAGGCGGCGCAGGACGCCGTGGACGCCGTGGACGCCGGGCAGGGTGTCCGCCTCGGGCATGCGGTAGCTCACGGCCTCGATGGCGCCGGCGTCGATGCACTCGCGCTTGGCGGCAAAGAACTGCTCGGCCGTGACGTCGATGCCGTACTTGGCGCCGATGGCCGGGATGGTGGTCTTGCCGTCCTGGCCGCACATCGTGAGGCAGTCCTCGAACGTGGCCGGTATGCCCATGCGCCCGAACACCACGACGTTGCGGCGTGCCGCGATGGGCTCGGAGTCGATGAGGACGCCATCGCAGTCGAACAGGACGCAGTCGATTCTCTCGGGACGTGACATGTGGCTCTCCCCTGCTAGCTTGGTCAGTCGGATGCTCATTCTAGCAGCTACCCCGGTGACACTTGGGGGCGGGGCCAAACTGTCACCGCCCCTGGGGACTGGCGAGCCGTCCCCGGTGTCTCGCATCACACGCTCCAAACGAAAACGGGCCGAGGACGTAGGTCCCCGGCCCGATGCATTCGATGGAGCCAGCTACCAGACTTGAACTGGTGACCCCCGCTTTACGAGAGCGGTGCTCTACCAACTGAGCTAAGCTGGCAACTCCATGTGCCTTCGCGCTGTGCGCGTCAGCGAATAAGAACTATAGCGGAAAGCCCTACGGGCGCGCAAGTCCCAATCAAAGAAAATTTCTCGGCTCCACCGCTCGCAAATAAGCCGCTGCTCACAGGCATGCTTCGCCATAGAATCGCACCTAGTGGGCACACATCGACACATCGACACATCGACACATCGGGAGACATCATGGCAGACAGCATTCGCCTCGCAACCATCGGCACGTCCATGATCAGCGACGACCTCATCGCGGCCGCGCGTCAGGTCGAGGACATCGAGTACGTGGGCACGCTGTCGAGAAACCCCGTGAACGCCCGCGAGTTCACCGAGAAGCACGGCGGGCACCGCCCGTTCACCTCGCTCGAGCAGCTCGCGAACTGCCCCGACGTAGACGCCGTCTACATCGCCACGCCCAACGCCTGCCACTACGAGCAGGCACTCGCCTGCGTGCGCGGCGACAAGCACGTGCTGGTCGAGAAGCCGCTGTGCTCCAACCGCTACGAGGCGCAGTCGCTCTACGCGGCCGCCGAGCTGCACCACGTCGTGGCGCTCGAGGCCATGCGCCCCGTCCACGACCCCGCCTGGGCCCAGATCTGGCGCGAGCTGCCCCGCCTGGGCCGCCTTCGCCGGGCGACCTTCCGCTTTGGCAAGTACTCCTCGCGCTATGACGACGTGAAGGCCGGGCGCCACACGAACATCTTTGACGCGAGCATGGCCTCCGGTGCCCTCATGGACCTGGGCGTCTACTGCATCGAGCCCATGGTGGCGCTCTTTGGCGTCCCCGAGCGCGTCGTCGCCGCGCCCACGCTCATCTCGGACGCGCGCACGGCCTCCACGAACGGCATCATCGACGGCGCCGGCTCCGTGCTGTGCTCCTACGGCCGCCGTTCGGGCACGCCGGGCCTGGTGGTGGAGCTCGCCTACTCAAAGATCAGCACGGACCTGCTCCCCTGCCAGATCGAGGGAGACCTGGGCACGCTCACGCTCGACGCCATGAGCGTGCCGCAGGCCGCAAGCGTCATGGTGCGCGGCCAGGCCGTGCGCGGGGCGGCCACGACCAAGGCCAACGCCGTGGGCAGCGTCACCGAGCAGCTCGCCATCGAGCCGTGCGACAACAACATGGTGTTCGAGCTGCGCGACTTCGTGAGCGTCGTACGGGGCGAGAAGCTCGACACGCTCTGGGGCTCGGGCATGGACGCACGCGGCGCGGAGTCGAGCTTCACCGACGTCACGCTCGACGCCCTGGCCGTCTGCGACGAGATCCGCCACCAGGCGGGCGTCCACTTCCCGGCAGACTTCCGCGTAGAGTAGCGACACTGGGGGGCAGCCACCAATAACAGCGAGAAGCGCGCAGGCTACACTGCCGAGCCAGAAAAAACGTGTCGAACGCACCTTTTTCTCGGCCAAATGGCCGCAGATTAGGTGCGTTCGGCACGAAAAGCGAGGCAGCGCATCAGATAGGTGCGCTTGGCACGATAGGCGCGGGCATGCGCCTAGCCCAGAAGCAGCAGCACCTCGCGCTTTGCCTCAAGCGAGGCGGGCGTGAGCAGCCACTCGGCGCGTTGCCCGCGGGCGCAGTCGATGTCCACCTCGCCCACGATGCCGCTCGGGACTCCGGCCGTGGGGTTGCCACCCATGACGAGGATGCGGTCGGCCATCTCGACGGCCTCGTCCACGTCATGCGTCACGAGCACGCACGACATTCCCAGGTCGCTCACGAGCGAGAGGAACCAAGAGCGCATGTCCTGTCGCGTGAGGGCATCAAGGGCGCTGAACGGCTCATCCATGAGCACCACGTCATTGTCCATGAGGTAGGTCCGCAGGAGCGCCGCACGCTGGCGCATGCCGCCCGACAGCTCGCTGGGATAGCTGTCCTGCGTGCCGTTGAGCCCGAAGCGCTCGAACAGCGGCTCGGCCTTCTCGCGCGCCGCCGCACGAGGCGTGCCCGCAAGCGTCAGCGGCAGGCAGACGTTGGCCATGATCGTGCGCTGGGGAAGCAGCAGGTCCTTCTGCAGCATGTAGGAGACGCGACCGGGTCTGCCCGTGACGTCCTCGCCATGCAGAAGCACGCTGCCCGAGACGGGCGTCGTGAGGCCGGCCATGCCGTGGAACAGCGTGGACTTGCCGCATCCCGAGCGGCCGACGAGGCACACCATCTCGCCCGGCGCCACGGCAAGCGACACGTCGCTCACCGTGGGCGTCTCGGAGTCCTCCCAGGCAAGCGTGAGGTTACGCACCTCGAGGGCCGGCGTGGCCGCCTGGCCCGCAGCCGGTCCGCACTCGGCCGCGCCGAGCCCGCGCGCGCCAGGCTCGGGCGCCACGTTCGTGTCATGCGCGGGGGCCATGCGCTACTGCTCCAGGTAGTCCATGGAGAAGCCGCCGTTGACGTCGAGCGCCACGGGCGTGAGCTGGTTGTCGTTCATCCACGTGTAGAACGCGGCCCAGCGCTGCGGGTCGATGATGCCCCAGCTGGAGGCATCGGCGGTGTACTGGTCGGCGAGGTACTCGGCACTGGCCTTCGCAAGCTCGGCGTCGGTCTCGGGGGCGGCGTCGCACAGGATCTGGGCGGCCTCGTCCGGGTTCGTCACGCAGAACTCGTAGCCCTTCTTTGTGGCGCGCAGGAAGGCCTTGGCCACCTCGGGCTGCTCGGACAGGAAGTCGTTGTTGGCCACGACGACGGGCGTGTAGTAGTCAAACACCAAGTCGATGCTGCGGAAGGACCAGTAGTCGCAGGAGAGGTCCTGGAGCTTGGCGTTCTG
>ERZ824488.2693-NODE-2693-length-15030-cov-3.431119_pt1 | contig 15030 bp, 8 predicted proteins | sample MGYA00519936_ERZ824488 | MGnify/ENA primary metagenome ERZ824488 (study PRJEB31778, sample SAMEA3449153) | human gut metagenome | biome: human gut; feature: human-associated habitat; material: faeces | place: United Kingdom | collected 2010/2012 ... | reverse complement strand
TTCTTATTCTGACCCAGGTGGCACACGCCGCCGATCTCTGTGATAATGGCCATGCCCTTGGGTTTGCGGGCCTCGAACAGCTCTTCAACGCGGGGAAGACCCTGCGTGATATCCGCTGCCTGCGCAACGCCGCCCGTGTGGAAGGTACGCATGGTCAGCTGGGTACCGGGCTCGCCGATGGACTGGGCGGCCACGATGCCGACGGCCTCGCCGATATCGACGGGTTCGCCGGTGGCCATGTTCGCGCCGTAGCACTTGGCGCAGACGCCGGTTTCGTTGCGGCAGGTCAGTACCGTGCGGATGGTGACCTTCTTCACGCCTGCATCGACAATCTTCTTGGCCAGTTTGTAGTCGATGGCCTGATTGACGTCGCAGAGCAGCTCATGCGTTTCGGGATGATAGACCGGCTCCGCCGCCACGCGGCCGTTGATGCGGTCTTCGAGGGTTTCGATGACCTGGCCGTTGGAGACGATATCGGTCACTTCCATGCCGCGGACGCGCTCGCCGCGGGAAGCAAAGCAGTCCTCCTCACGCACGACGACGTCCTGCGAAACATCGACCAGACGGCGGGTGAGGTAACCGGAGTTTGCGGTCTTCAGAGCGGTATCGGCCAAGCCCTTACGAGCGCCGTGAGAGGAGGTAAAGAACTCCAACACGGTCAGGCCCTCGCGGAAGTTCGCGCGGATAGGCAGCTCGATGATGTGGCCGGACGGGTCAGCCATCAGGCCGCGCATGCCGGCCAGCTGACGGATCTGGTTGATAGAACCGCGGGCGCCGGAGTTCGCCATCATGGTGATGGGGTTGAAGGTATCCAGGGACGCCTTCAGTGCGTCGGTGACCTTGTTGGTGGTTTCGTCCCACACGCCGATGACGCGCTTATAGCGCTCCTCATCGGAGAGCAGACCGTCTTCAAACGCGCCCTGGATCTCCTTGATCTCTTCCTCCGCCTCGTGCAGCAGCTGCGGCTTTTCCTTCGGAACCACAACATCGGACACCGCAACGGTGACCGCGCCGATAGTGGAATATTTGAAGCCCAGCGCTTTGATGCGATCCGCCATGGCGGAGCACTCCGTCACGCCGTTGACGCGGTAGCAGTTGTGGATGATCTTGCCCAGCAGCTTTTTATCAGCCACCTGATCGATCTCCAGCTTGAACTCATCGTCATCGGTTTCGCGCTTGACAAAGCCGAGGTTCTGGGGGATGGCGTCATTGAAGATCAGGCGGCCGATCGAAGTTTCGATGACCTTGCGCTTCTTTTCCCCCGTGCTGGGCATCGTGCGCTCGATACGCACCTTAATGCGCGCCTGCAGCGCGATTTCGCCCAGCTGATACGCCATCAGCGCTTCGTCCTGATCCATAAAGGCGCGACCGTCGCCCTTGAATGCCTTGGGATGATTCTTGTCCTGGTCGCCCATGATGGTCAGATAGTACGCACCGATAACCATATCCTGAGAGGGCGAAACAACGGGCTTGCCGTCCTGCGGCTTCAGGATATTGTTGGCCGCCAGCATCAGGAAGCGGGCCTCAGCCTGCGCCTCCATAGAGAGCGGCAGGTGGATTGCCATCTGGTCGCCGTCAAAGTCCGCATTGTATGCGGTGCAGGCCAACGGATGGAGCTTGAGCGCCTTGCCCTCAACCAGCACAGGCTCGAAGGCCTGAATGGACAGGCGGTGCAGCGTGGGCGCGCGGTTGAGCAGCAGCTGACGCATATTCTCGTGGCCCTCGAAGTCGCAGGCCAGCAGATCCATCAGCTCACTCATGGTCATGTACTTGTCGCGGAAGACACATACGTCGATCGCGGCGAGGGAGTCGGCAACGTTGGCGGGGCTGGTGACGGCGCAGACGGAGAAGCTGTGCGGCGCGGCGCCCTGCTGCAGGTACTTGCCCTTATCGATGCAGCCCTGCGTGAAGCAGGAGGCCGTCAACGTCGGCAGCAGGTAGGCGTGGCAGGAGACGACGCGGGAGAAGACCTTCAGCCAGGCCTGCGCAAAGTAGTGCAGCTGGGTGCGGAAGGCTCCGGTAAGCTGATCCATGGAGGTGAAGGTCCGCACGTCGCCGGTCTGCAGGCCAATCTGCTTCTTGGAGACGGGATCGACGCCGTTGTTGAGCGTGATCTCGAGGATCTTGTAGGGGTTGAAGAAACCGACGTTCGCATTTTCATCCGTGATGCCGGGTACCATGTTCTCCACGCAGCCGCAGACGCAGTACTCGCGCGCCTCCTTGACCGAGTAGCCCATGGACAGCAGATTGGGAATGCAGATGTTGTCGTTGAAGAACGCGGGGTGGCTGTTCCCCTTGCGGATGCACTCGAGTGCGAGACGCAGGGTATTGCGGTTGATGTTGTTGTGGTAGCGGAAGGACATGGCCGGCTCCTTGGTGGGCATCTCGATGATGGAGCGCAGCAGGCCGTTGCAGGCGTCCTTGCCATTTTGCAGCTGACCGCCGAGGAACATGTGCATCCACAGCGGGCAGCCGGCGTAGGACTGGGCCTCCATCGCGGGACGGTAGATCTTCAGCTCGGAGACCTTCAGCTTCAGCTCATTGACGAGGTCGGACATGAAGTCCTCGCTCACGCCGCGTGCGAGATCCGCCTGATACAGCGGGTACATGTACTGGTCGAAGCGGCCGAGGCAGTGGTTGTGGCCGTTGCCTTCGAGCATAAAGGCGAGGTGGGTGAACCAGACGAGCTGGACGCCTTGATGGAAGGTCTTGGGTGCGAACTCGGGCACGACGCGGCAGTTCTCGGCCATCGTCCGCAGCTCCTGACGGCGCTCCTCATTGTCGCACTCGGCGGCCATCTTCTCGGCGAAGTTTGCGTAGCGGTGCGCGTGGTCGATCAGGGCCTCCATGACGATGATGAAGCTCTCCCAGTTGTTCTTCCGGTTCAGGGCCTCGATGTCCGTCTCGGTCTGCGCGGCGATCTTGGCCTTGCACTCGTCGATATACCAGCGGTAGCCGCGGTTGATGAGGTTGTAGTAGTCGGGGGCATTGGAACCGGTGTCCTTCTCACGGCTGCCGATCGTGAAGACGCCCAGTTCCTCCATGAGGGCGGACTCCTCGTCGATCTGTGCTTTCGTGAAGTCGCCGAAGGTGTGGCCCTTCCACTGGGCGGCCAGAGCTTTCAGCTCATCTTTCTCACCGGGCAGGAACTGGTAGGGGTCATAGGGACGGGTATCGGCGGTGTCGATCTCGTCGGAGAGCCAGGACAGCACGTCGACGAACACCGGGCATCCGACGAGACGGGAGGCCATGTGGCCGGCCAGGATGGAATCCGGGTCGATGAAAATGGAGCGGTTCTCCAGAAAGTACTTGAAGAACTTCGCGCGGCGCAGAGTGTTCGGCTCCGTGGCGACACCCTGATAGTACTTCGTGACCAGACGAGCACGATCCAGGCAGATGGTAGGGGTGGTGGAACGCTGGCGATCTCTCAACCGCTTGATTCTCTCAGAAAGCATACTTTATAACTCCTCCTTGTTTATATCGGCAAAACCCGCCCGGTACCGATGGAACGGGTGATGTCTATGTGTTCGGGGCGTCTGCGCGGCAGAAGCAGGAATACGGTTATTCCACTATGTGGAATCATAAGAATGGATATTTACACGATTCCGCGCAGCGTATGCGTTGAATATAAAAAAGAAACGCTGCACGGACAAGCCGTACAGCGATAGTTCCCATGGGAATGACTTCGGTGACGGCAAAGTCAAGGTTTGGTGCTGACGTATCTGACTTATCCCGACAACCCGGGCATCACAGTGACCCACTCGCGGGGCTTCTCACCCCATTCCGTTCCAGTACAGTGACCGAACGCACCCTTTATGCGATTGTGAAAAACGGTTACAAGTGCTCGTGTCAGTGTAATACAGCTATAAAAGCATGTAATACTGACTATGGACAGAACATAGCACATGAAAAGAAAAATTGCAATAGCTTTTGTCAAATTTTTCAAAAATTTCAATATTTAAATTCCAACATGTGAAAAATAGACGATATATCGTGGTGATGCTCAGACAAGGTACGCTTTAACCACAAAAGAATCTCGAAGCTGAAAACTTTTATTGAAATTCGAGTTGTCAGATGCTATACTGATATTTGGAAAACGCGAAAGCGGGAGGAAGTACGATGGAAAACGAAAGTCTCACACATTACATGCGCGTAGCCGTCTCGCTCGCCGAGCGGATCGCCGCGGGGGAGCTGCGGGAGGGGGAGAAGCTCTCCGGCCGCTCCAAGCTCTCGCCGGAGTATAACGTCTCGCCGGAGACGGTGCGCCGCGCGCTGCGTCTGCTGACCGACATGAAGGTCGTGGAGGTGAAGGAGCAGAGCGGTGTCTACATCCTCTCCGCCGACAACGCCCGTCGCTACCTGCACCTGTGCGCGGGCAGAAACGACCTGCAGGAAAAGCAGCGCCGCCTGCGCCGCCTGCTCGCCCAGCAGGAGCAGCTGCACCGGCAGGTGACGGAGCTGTGCACCGCCATCCTCGACGAGACGGGCCGCACGCCGGAGAGCCTGCCGAACTACAGCTGCCGCATCCCGGAAACCTGGGCGGGGAGCGGCAAAACGGTCGGCGAGCTCCAGTTCTGGCAGCAGACCGGCGCGACGATCGTCGCCATCCACCGCAACCTCGACTGCATCGTTTCCCCCGGCCCCTGTGCCGAGCTGTACGCAGGCGACAGCATCGTCTACGTCGGCGACGGGCAGGCCCGCGAGGCGGTCAGCCGCTTCTTCGCGTAAAGCAAGAGAAAAGAAAAAGAGAAAAAAGGAATCGAAAAGAAAGGAGCCATTCCGACATGGTACACAACGAACTGCACGCCATCGACCTCGGCATCATCGCCGCGTACCTCATCGCCATGGTCACCATCGGCGTGGTGATGGTCAAGCGCGTCCAGAACACCGACGACTACTACCTCGGCGGCCGGTCCTTCGGCCCGCTGGTGCTCATGGCCACCGTCTGCGCCACGATCATCGGCGGCAGCGGCCTGATGGGCCGCGCGGGCGTCGCCTACTCCAGCGGCTTCAAGGCGATCATGACGGCGCTGCCGTATCTGCTCGTCGGCATCGCGCTTCTGTTCGTGTGGTTCATCCTGATGAACCGCTCCGGCGGCAGCCCGAACGCCTCGATGCAGCGGTGTACGCCGCGCGGCGACGGCTTCTGCGCGTCGGCGACGATGAACACGCCCAGCCGCTCGTTGAACAGCTCGATGCGCTCGCGGCGGTTGTTGGACACGAGCGCCGTCTGCACGCCCGCCTCCGCGAGCGCGGCAAAATAATCCTGCGTCGCCTTGTCCGGCTGTAGATGCTCATAGGGCGCGACCGTGTTGTCCAGATCGAACACGACGCCGCGGTAGCCGCGCGCCGCCAGCAGGAACGGCGTGATTGTATATATGTTTTCCGTCACATATTCGGGAATGAACAGGCTGTGCTTTTTCAAATCGCATCCTCCGCGCTGTCTTTACAATCTAACGGTTAGATTGTAGCATACAAATGATTTTATGTAAAGTAGTTTTTGTAAAATTACCCATCGGGCGCGCGCATAAATTTTTACAAAAAAAGAGTTTTAAGTGGTGACAAAGCGCGCCGGATGTGTTATAATAGCAGTGCGGTCCTGCCGGGGCAGGACAGAAGGCCGTTCGGCCTTCGCGTACATACGTCCGCCGCACTGCATTGACGGCCTCGCAAAAACGCCCTTGCAAGCAAGCGTTTTTGCTCGTGGTAAAATAGCAGGCGGCCCTGCCGGAGGCAGGACTATACATTCGTCGAACTGCATGGACGGGTTCGCAAAAACACCCTGTGCGCGTCCGCCCTGCCCGCGAAAAAGGCCGCGCCGCTGCCGTTTGGAACGGCGTGAAAGCGTCCCGCGCGTCTGCGCGAAGGTGCTTTTCGCCGCGCCGCAGGACATAGGCGTTCCGGCTGACGGGATAGGCTTTCCCGCTTTCCCGAAAGACGACGAACCGAAAAGAAAACGAACCGATTTCTCCCAGCCGGCTTCGACCGGCGGAAACGGATGATTTGCATATGAAAGAAAAGCGCACCTCACGCCGGACGGACAATTCCCGCCGGATAGAACCGTTCCGCGACGCCGAAGCGCCGCGCGCCGAAAACATCGTCGCCGGCCGCAACGCGGTGCTGGAGCTGCTCAAGAGCGGCCGCGGCGTGGACAAAATTTACATACAGAACGGCGCGCGCGAGGGCAGCGTGACCGTCATCGTCGCCGAAGCGGCCAAGCGCGGCATACCGACCGTCGACGCGGACCGGCGCAAGCTGGACGCGCTCTGCGGCGGCGTGGCGCATCAGGGCGTCGCGGCGCTGGCCTCGGAGATCGAGTATGCCGGCATTGAGGACATCCTCCGCATCGCCGACTCGCGCGGCGAGGCGCCGTTTATCGTCATCGCCGATTCCATCAATGACCCGCACAACCTCGGCGCGCTCATCCGAAGCGCCTGCTGCGCGGGCGCGCACGGGGTCGTCATACCTAAGCGCCGCGCGGTGCAGGTGACGCCGGCCGTCATCAAGGCGTCCGCCGGCGCAATCGAGCATATCGCGGTGGCGCGGGTGCCCAACCTTGCGGCGGCCGTCGACGAGCTGAAGGAGAAAAACGTCTGGCTTTACGCCGTCGAGGCCGACGGCGAGCCGTATTACGGCAAGGACTTTTCGACGGGCGGCTGCGCGTTCATCCTCGGCAGCGAGGGCGAGGGCGTGTCCCGCCTGCTGCGCGACAAGGCCGATTTTGTCGTGTCGATCCCGATGTACGGCGGCGTGAATTCGCTCAACGTGTCGGCGGCGGCCTCGGTCGTGATTTTCGAGGCGGCGCGCCAGCGGCATGGAGAGGGCCGGAAGAACTGATTTTTTGAAAGGAACGGATACAGCCATGAGCGGCAGACCGACCGAAAAACTGGATATCGGCGCGCTGTTGGACGAAGCGTCCCGCGCGAACGAAGCGCTGCGGTCGGCCGCGCCGCATACGGAGAAGGCCGCCGAGCGGCCGCCGGAGACGCCGTCCGAGGCCAAGGCCGGCGATGCACCCGCACCGGACATCACCAGCGAGCTGATCAGCCGCTATTCCGAGCGCGTGAAGGAGCCTGACCCCCGCAGCAGCACGCAGAGCCTGCGCGACTCGCTGCATGCGCATATGGAGGGCGACCGTGAGCTGCTGGCCTATTACAGCGGCCGCAGCGAACACCGCAGCGGCAAGGTGGACGAGCTGTACGAGATCATCAAGTCGGCCAAATCCGCCACCGAGTCGGATGCGCGCGTGCGCCCCGTTCCGCACGACGCGTCGCGCTTTCAGGACGCGTCGGAGGTTGAACTGCCCGAGCGGGCCGAGCAGGGGAAGCTCTTCCCGCTGACCGAGACCATTGAGCTGGGGGACGCGGCGCAGGAGCAGACGCCGTCTTACGACGAGGACTACGCTAAGCTGAGCGAGAAGATCGAAAAGGGCGAGCTGGATTTTGCCGAGGAGACCGAGAACGAGGGGCAGATTTCCATCGTTGACGAGCTTTGGCCGGATGAGCTGAAGGCCGGCTCGACCCGCGCGATCGACGAGGAACTGAAAAGCGTGTTCGGCATGCTCGACGAGGACCATTACGCCGACCCCGACGGGCCGGACCCCAAGCAGAAAAAAAGAGAGAAGCGTCCGCCGCGGGAGGAACCGGCCGACGCGTTTGAATACACCTCCCGCGAGCAGAACGCCGAAATCGGCTCGATGCTCAAGAAGGCCGTCAAGCAGAGCCGCCTGCGTCTGGCGGGCGTGCTGTTTTTTGCGCTGGCGACGCTGTATCTCGCGCTGGCGGCGCCCGACTCCGCGATCCATTCGGATTTCCTGCGGCCGGGGCGCTACGGCATCGTTTATATCCTTGTCGATCTGCAGGTGCTGCTGTTCATCGCGGCGCTGAGCCTGTCCTCGATCAAGAGCGGCGCGAAGGCGCTCTTCACCTGGCGGCCGACGTCGGACAGCGTGCTGTTCTTTACGTTCGCGGTCAGCATCGCCTATTCCCTGCTGGCGGCGTTCATCGCGCCGACGTCGGAGTCCTTCGTGCCGTTTTCGCTGTTCGCGGCGGCGGCGGCCGTGTGCGCGGCGGCGGTCAATTATCTGCGCTGCAAAAAAGATCTGCACTGCTTCCGTGTCGTCGCCTCCAAGAACCCCAAGTATGTCGCCGCGCGGCTTTCGGGCGGCACGGCGGAGGCCGACGAGTTTTACAAATATCTGCTGGACGATTCGGGCCTGTACACCGTCCGGCGCGCCGGATTCGTCGGCGGCTTTTTCGCGCGGATGCGCCGCCGCCCGCAGAGCGAGGATTTGTTCAAGCTGGTCATTCCGGCCGTGTTCCTCGCCGGCGCGGTGCTGTTCGGCCTGCGCCTGTATGACGGGGACGACTTCTTCACCGCCCTGACGGCGTTTGTGCGCGTGGTCGCGACGGCCACGCCGCTGACGGCCTTCTTCATCATCTCGCTGCCCGTCATCGCGGCCAACCGCGTGGGCAAGCGCTGCTCGTCCGCACTCGTCGGCAACGCCGTCGGCGAGGAATATGCCGACGCGTCGGTCATTTCGTTCGCGGACACGGAGGTCTATCCCTCCAACCTCGTCAAGATCACCAGCATCAAGACCTACGGCGACTACCGCATCGATATGGCGGTTTCCGACCTTGCGCGGGCCTTCTCCTTCATCGGCGGCCCGCTTGCCAAGGTGATTTCCAATATGCTCAGCGAACCGGCGCAGCCGGTGGAGAACGCGCGCGTGATTGAGTCGGCCGCGGACGGCGTCTGCATCGTGCTTGACGGGGTCGAAATGTTCCTCGGCAAGCGCGGCTATATGAAGCGCTGCCGCTTCGGCGCGCCGCGCGACGTCGGCGACGACGAGTACGAGGATACGGTGGGCAGCGTGATGTATATGGCCATCGGGGACGCGCTCGTCGCCAAGGTCTACGTCCGCTATTCGATAAACCCGCAGTTCAACGACCTTTTGCGCGACCTTTACCGCGCCGGAATGTGCGTGGGCATCAAGACGCTTGACCCGAACATCAGCAACGAGTTGCTTGCGCGCGGCGTCACCTTCAACAAGTGTCCCATCGCCATCCTCAAGGCGGGCGGGGCCGAGCAGGCCGGCGAGCGCGAGGAAACGGTGGATTCGGGCATCGTCACCAACGCGTCGATGCACACCTTCCTGAAAATGTTCATCCTCTGCGATAAGGTGCGCCATGTGACCAAATCCAACGGCGTCATCCACATTTTGAGCGTGCTGCTGTCCCTGTTCGTGGCCTTTTTCCTCACCTTCACGGGCGCGGGCGCGCAGCTTGGCCCCGTGTTCGCCGTGCTTTTTCAGGCCCTCTGGCTCATCCCCATTTGGCTGACCTCGCGGCTGATTTGACGCGTTTGGGCATAATATACAAAAATTCCGCCGATTATTCTCCACCCGAATGTAAAAAATGTAACGAATCGCACTTGAATAATCCGTTTCGCTCCTATATAATATAAAATGTCTCGCCGCTTTTTTGCGGCGTGGGTGAATATGATTATGATGGAGGTTTATTTTGGTGGCTAAATTTTCTTCTGACGCGATACGAAACATTTGCTTGCTCGGTCATGGCGGGGACGGAAAAACGTCGATCGCCGAGGCGATGCTTTATCTTGCAAAGGCAACGGACAGACTCGGCAGGATTGCGGACGGCAACACCGTCTGCGACTTTGACCCGGAAGAGATCAAAAGAGGCTTCTCTCTCTCGGCTTCGCTTGCGCATTTCGAGTGGAAGGGCAAAAAAATAAACCTTCTGGATACGCCGGGCTACTTCGACTTCGCCGGCGAAGTGCAGCAGGCCGTCGCCGTGGCCGGCAGCGCGATCATCGTGCTTGAGGCCAAGGGCGGCGTCAAGGTCGGCGCCGAGCTGGCGTGGGACGCCGCCGCGAGCATCCCCAAGGCGTTTTTCGTCAACAAGATGGACGACGAGAACGCCGACTTCGATACGGTGTTCCAATCCCTGCGCGAGAAATTCGGCAAGAGCGTCTGCCCGGTCATCGTGCCCTACGGAAAGGGCGCGGAGGCGGGATATTATAACCTGCTGCAGGAAGAGGCTTACACCTTCGACAAAACGGGCGCGCGCACGACCGTGCCGCTGCCCGACGCCTATAAAGAAAAAATGGCCGGCTATCAGGCGATGATCTTCGAGTCGCTGGCCGAGACGAGCGAGGAGCTGATGGAGAAGTTCTTCGCCGAGGAGCCGTTCACCTCCGAGGAGATGGAGACGGCGCTCAACCGCGGCCTGTGCTCGGGCGACATCGCGCCCGTGTTCTGCGGGTCGGCGGTCAACTTTGCGGGCCTGCGCACGCTGCTGAATTATATCGCCTCGTCCTTCGCTTCGCCGGTCGACCGCTGCGAAAAGACGGTTATCGGCCCCGACGGCGAGACGACGACGATGCAGGCGTCTGCGGAGGGCGCGCCGAGCCTGTTCGTGTTCAAGACGGTCGCGGACGCGTTCGGCAAAAAGACCTATTTCAAGGTGATGAACGGCACGCTGAAGAAGGACGCGCAGCTTATCAACCTCACGACCGGCCAAACCGAAAAGATCAGCCGCATCGTGACCCCTATCGGTAAGACCGACGTGGAGGCCGACGAGCTGGCTTACGGCGACATCGGCTATACGGTCAAGCTGGTCAACACCAACACCAACGACACCCTCGCCCCGCAGGGCTGGAAGTATACATATCCGAAGATCGAGTTCCCGCGCCCCTACCTCTGCATGGCCATTTCGCCCAAGGCGAAGGGCGACGAGGACAAGATTGCCACCGGCATTGCAAAGCTGCTGGAGGAGGATTTGACGATTCGCTATGAAAACAACGCCGAGACCAAGCAGATGTGCATTTACGGGCTGGGCGAGATGCATATCGACGTCATCACCTCCAAGCTGAAGAACCGCTTCGGCACCACCGTCACCGTCTCGCCCGCGAAGGTACCCTACCGCGAGACGATCAAGAAAAAGGTGCAGGTCGAGGGCAAGCACAAGAAGCAGTCGGGCGGCCATGGACAGTACGGCCATGTGAAGATCGAGTTCTCGCCCGGCGATACCGACGGACTGGAGTTCACCGAGACCATTTTCGGCGGCAGTGTGCCAAAGAACTTCCATCCCGCCGTCGAGAAGGGCCTGCAGGAATCGATGGCGAAGGGCGTGCTGGCCGGGTATCCCGTCATCGGCATCAAGGCCAACCTGTTCGACGGGTCGTACCACGACGTCGATTCGTCGGAAATGTCCTTCAAGCTGGCGGCCAACCTCGCCTTCAAGGAGGGCATGAAGCAGGGCGGCGCCGTGCTGCTTGAGCCGGTGGGCGAGCTGCGCGTGTCGATCCCCACGTCCTACTCGGGCGACATTATGGGCGACATCAGCAAGCGCCGCGGCCGGATTATGGGCATGAGTGAGAGCGGCCGGAAGGGCTTTACGGTCATCGAGGCCGAGGTGCCGTCCGCCGAGATGGGCAGCTACGCCATCCAGCTTCGCGCGATGACGCAGGGACGCGGCTCGTATTCGTTCGCCTTCGTGCGGTACGAGGAGGCTCCCGCCGAGGTGGCGGCGAAGGTGATTGAGGCGGCCAAGAAGGAAGCCGCCGCCGAATAATGCGCAAAAACAATTCAAATAAAAAACTCTGGGAAACGCGTTTATTTTGCACCAACGGCAAATGAATGGCACCTAAAGCGAGGTAACACGAATGGTTAAACAGAAAACTACTCTCAAAGCGGCTTTGGCGGTCCTGCTGGCATTGCTGACGATCACCACGGCGGTCCTGCTGGCGGCCTGCGACACGGGCACGCTTAACGAAGACTCGACGCCGACGATTCGGATCGAATCGGATGACGAATCCGCTGGCGATACGAGCTCGCGTTCGGAGACCAAGCCCGGCTATGCGGACACGCCCGAAATCTGCGACATCGTGAACATCACCCCGGATACGATCTTCGTGACCGGCCTTTGTCAGGACGGCGCGACGGTCACCATCTCCGGCGGGACGGAGGATGTCGTCGTCGAGTCGCTCAACGGCTACTTCGTCGCCGAGATCGGACTGATCAATACGACCACCACCCATCTGGAGGCGGTCGCCTCGGTCGAAGGGCTGGAGGACAGCGAGCCGGCCAACTTCCGCGGCCAGTATAACGCCACCGCGGAGAAGCGTGTGGACGGCAACGGCGTCACCGTCGGTCTTTCCTCGCGTCTGTTTGCCGACCGTGGAATCGCCGAGTACACCGGCCAAACGCTGATGACGCTGACCCAGCTTCGCGAATACCGCGAGTACGTCGATTCGCGCGTGGCGGCGCTGGAGCGCCGTTCCGGCGGCAGCGCCATCTCGCTTGTGTATGTGTATATCCCCGATTATGCGACCATTTACAGCGAGTATCTGCCTGCCTCCGCGGTGAAGGAGACGACGACCACCCGTCTGGAGCAGATCAGCGAGAACCTGAACGGCTCGGCTGCGGTCATCCTCGATATGACCGACGTGCTGCTGGCGGCGAAGGAGGAGGGCGAATACCCTGTCTACAACGTCACCGACGGCCATCTGAGCGAGTACGGCGGCTATCTGGTCTATAAGGCCATCTGCGACGTGATGATGAAGGAGTATCCCGACGCGGCGGCGCGCGCGCTGTCCGAGTTTGACATCAGCTACGAGCTGAAGGACGGCGGCAGCCTCGTCCACTATCTGGGCGCGGATAAGACCGTCATTCGGGAGAACGCGGTCGTGCTCAGCCCCAAGTTCTCGCTGAACGTGGGCGTGGGCGGCGCCACGGGGATCAATATCTCCGAGGTGACCAAGTACGAAGAGGGCAGCGTGGAGATGTATACCGGCACGGAGGAGAAGAATACCACCGAGCGCGTGATCTTCGGCACCGGCCGCACCAACCTGCCCAGCGCGCTGATTTACCGTGACGACAGCGTGCTGCCCTTCTACGACATCCTTGCCGAGCGCTTCAACAACGTGATGTTTGCCGCGAGCGGCGACTTTACCATCAATATGGCGGACGCCGAGCGTTACAGCGGCGGCACGAAGTCGCTGGTCGATTATGTGATCATCATTGTTTCCGAGTCCAACGTCGATAAGACGTTCGGTTAAGCCTCCAAACAGGAAAAACAGGAAAAAAAGACTCCCATGCGGCTGCTTGGCCGCATGGGAGTCTCCGGCTTGCCGCACGGCGCCGCCGGCTCGGCTGCCGGTCAGATGAACGGCACGGGCTTTCTTGGCCGGCGGCCCTTCGGAGCGGTCGCTTTGCGGAAAGCCCGTGTTCGGAAATAGGACAGACGGCAGCACTGCCGTACAGGCAGGGACGCCCGCCCGGCCGGGCCGCGCGGGTGCTTTTGCGTGCTTGGATAGCGCACCGCTCAGGGCGCTGCGCGGAAAGGAAACCGAACGATCAGGCATTTATGAAAAGAAACAGCATCCTTTTAACGGCGCTGCTGGTCATCGTCGTCGCGGCGCTGCTGGTGTACGGCGTGTTCAGCGCGTCCGGCTCCCAAACGTCCGCGCCGCCCGACCTGTCGGGCGAGTGGTCTACCGCCGGCGGTTCGGCGTCCGATGACGAATCGTCCGGCCAGACGTCCGCGCCGAGCGAGCCGTCGTCCGACACCTCGGACGGCGAAACGAGCGAAACGACGCCCGGCGAGACGCGCATCCATTTTCTGGCCTGCCCGGATAATATCATCCACCCCTCCGTCTATTACGACGCCATCCGAAAGGCCGCGCTGGCCGACGGCAGCACGCCGGTCTATACCTCGCTCGCCACCGGCAAATACGACTTCGCGGACCTGTACGAGTATGTGGCGGATACCATCCGCGACGCGGACCTCAGCTATATCAACGTCGAAACGCTCATCGGCGGCAATGAGAACCGAATTTCCGGCTATCCGACGTTCAATACGCCCGAGCAGGCCGGCGAGCAGCTCATCGCTTTGGGGTTCGACATCTACAATCTGGCGCATAACCATATGCTCGATTCCTATTCGGACGAATACCTTATCAACTGCAACCGCTTCTTCGAGTCGCGCGGACTGACGACGCTCGGCTACTATAAGGACCAGGCCGACCTGTCCAACATCAAAATCATCGAGCGCGAGGGCGTGAAGATCGCCTTCCTCGCCTATACCTATTCCACCAACGGGCTGTCGCTGCAGGCCGGGTCGAGCACCGCGATTCCCTATATCAGCGAGTCGCTCATCACCAAGCAGATGGCGCTGGCCAAGGAGCAGGCCGACCTCGTGTTTGTTTCGATGCACTGGGGCGACGAGGACCGCTACACCGTCAACGCGCAGCAGCGCAGCACCGCGCAGCTTTTGGCCGACCTCGGCGCGGACGTCATCATCGGAATGCACCCGCACGTCATCCAGGAGATGAAGTGGGTCGAGCGCGAGGACGGCGGCCGCTGCCTGCTGACCTATTCGCTGGGGAATTTCATCTCAGGGATGCAGGACGGCTTCAATATGCTCGGCGGCATGCTCTCGTTCGACATTGTCCGCAGCGCGGACGGCTCCCTTTCTATTGAGGAACCGCTGTTCACGCCGGTCGTCACGCATTATACGAAGGAGACCGCCGTTTCCGGCGACGACACCGGCCACCGCAACTATAAGATTTACCCGCTGGAGATGTATACCGAGGAGCTGGCCGCTCAGCACGGCGTGCAAATCTGGGACCAAACGCATACGCCCACCCTCGTCGGCGGCGCGTTCACGGTGGAGAACCTCAAGCGCACGGTCAAGACCTATATCCCTGCGGAATTCCTGCCCGATTGGCTGCAATAAAGGTATGGTATGCATACGGAGACGAACCTAACGGTTCGTCTCCGTTTTACATTTTCAAATTAAGCGCCGAAGCGGGCGGCCGGAGGGAGGGAAAGCGGGAAAGGGAACCGTCAGGGTTCCCTTTCACGTTCCATCACCCCGCCGCAGCGGGCAAAATTGCAAAATAATCTTCCTTATTCCTATTTTGCAATTTTGAAAGCAGCTTGTCGAAAAAGTCCCACGATCCCAGGCTCTCCGGCGTCCGGCACCAGATATAGGGGGAGTTGACTCC
>ERZ824488.2692-NODE-2692-length-15037-cov-4.410025_pt1 | contig 15037 bp, 9 predicted proteins | sample MGYA00519936_ERZ824488 | MGnify/ENA primary metagenome ERZ824488 (study PRJEB31778, sample SAMEA3449153) | human gut metagenome | biome: human gut; feature: human-associated habitat; material: faeces | place: United Kingdom | collected 2010/2012 ... | reverse complement strand
CTCGAACTGCTCTCTGGAGTCCTTGTACTTGTGTACCGCTCTCAGAATTGTAACAACCTCTTTCTTAGTCGGCATCGGAACTGGTCCGCTTACCTTAGAGCCTGTTTTCTTAACAGTATCAACGATCTTTGCAGCGGACTGATCTACCAGCTGATGATCGTACGCCTTCAGAGTGATTCTCATTACTTGACTTGCCATAAAAAAAAGCCGCCTCCTTTTCGCACTTTTTAAATAAGTACGACAAGTGGTGACTGTACACTACCCCGTGCGTTTCCTAATCTCCGCACAGTCCGTTTCTACCTCAATGTTTGTAGATGTTTCATTGTATACAGTGACTTGTCGCCAGTTTCTTGACTTGACATTCGCTCCACGGAAAACCTGCCCTATCGGCAGCAACCTCGCGCTTCTTTGCTATCATGTCACAGCAAGGTATACTATACACTATATCAAAACAAAATGCAAGCACTTTTTTCAAATTTTTTAAAGTTTTTTTCGACCCGGAAGTTTACGAAGGGTGGTTCGACGATTGGCAACACTCTATTGACAGGATGCCTGTTCTTTCTTATACTTATATATGTGATTTAAAATTACTGGTACCAACGAATTGCTCCGTTGCAATGCAACTCTCGCAATTCTAAAAACATTCGGTATCGCATATATATAAGAAAGGTTGGATATTATTATGTGGCTGGCTGATAACTGGAAGGACTACGAAGTCCTTGATACCTCTAACGGAGAGAAACTTGAGCGCTGGGGAAATTATCTTCTGGTACGTCCAGACCCTCAGGTTGTATGGAACACACCTCACACCAATCCGGGTTGGAAGAAAAAGAACGGACATTATCATAGAAGCAGCAAGGGAGGCGGTGAATGGGAGTTTTTCTCTCTGCCGCAGCAGTGGAGCATTCATTATGGAAAGCTTACCTTCCAGTTAAAGCCATTCTCTTTTAAGCACACAGGCTTATTCCCTGAGCAGGCTGCAAACTGGGATTGGTTTTCTAACCTGATTCAAAATGCAAACCGTCCTATTAAAGTACTTAATTTATTTGCCTACACCGGCGGTGCAACACTTGCTGCAGCAGCTGCTGGCGCTTCTGTTACTCATGTAGATGCTTCAAAGGGCATGGTTGCCTGGGCAAAAGAAAATGCAGCATCTAGTGGACTGTCTGATGCACCGATTCGCTGGATTGTTGATGATTGTCAGAAATTTGTTGAACGAGAAATCCGACGCGGCAATCACTATGATGCAATCATCATGGATCCGCCATCTTATGGACGCGGACCTAAGGGTGAAATCTGGAAAATTGAGGATGCTATTCATCCACTCGTATCACTGTGTTCACAGCTACTTTCTGACAAACCGCTATTTTTTCTTATTAACAGCTATACAACCGGTTTTGCTGCTTCTGTCTTAACATATCTTCTTGGACTTGAGGTTGTAAGCAAGTTTGGCGGTCACGTTGTTTCTGATGAAATTGGTCTTCCTGTAACACAGTCTGGTCTTGTTCTTCCATGCGGTTCATCTGGTCGCTGGACAAGTATTTAATAATCTGATATAAAAAAACTGGTCTCCCGCGGGAGGCCAGTTTTTTGTCTGCTTATAAATTATTGTGGTACGCTCTGGAACAATGTCTGTCCCTCACCAAGTGGAAGATATCCAGCGTTTCCTGATGCATCCTCTACGTAAAGATAAAATGCACCTGGTTCATTTGCCGCCTGAATCAGCTTTCTTGGGAATACCTGTGTTCCTGTGCCAAGTAATACCGCTGGCGCAGCATCTGCTGCTGCAGAACTTAACAAATTCGTATCTGCTGCCAGAATATAATTAAACTGTTCCTGTGATGTCAGATCAACAAGCTCATATTCGTAGTTTCCAGTTGTCTCACTTAATGCATCCTCTGCAATCACACCATCTTTTAATTCATATGGAATCTTGCAGACATAACGGCCAAGACTGTCAATAGAAATTGGGCTTGTCACTGCTAACGTAAATCCACCATTTTCATCAAATGTTCCATTTGCGGAAGAAGGTGTAAGTACATGGGACGTATTATACAGGCGCGCTGCATTTCCATAACCGTTAAGCACGGTAAATGTTCCATCCTGCATAAGCGGTGTAGAAAGATCGGTTCCGCTTAATACACGAAAACTGGTAACAGAGTTGTCTGCACCTGTTCCAACAACTACAATATTAAGCTGATTATCGGATGTATTTAAATCACATACCTCTACCTTATATGCTGCACTGATTCCTGTACCAACTGTATAATCGGTACCATTCACATTGACGATAAGGCTGGTTGTACTTCCATCCTCTGCTACCTCAGTACGATATTTGAAGAAGTCTGCTGCACCATCTCCATTAAGATCTGCCGTATAATTAGTTCCTTCTGCTGAAAGTGTAACTGCTGTTCCATCTGCAAATGAAATCTCTGTAGCTGGATCAGCCGGCTCTGTCTCTACCTGCGGAACTTCCTGCGGCTGAATCTGATTTAATCCTGTATAAGAAGATTTTACCACACCATTATGAACATTAAGTGCACCATCTTCAAACTGCATTCCATCCTGAGTCCATGACACATTGATGTAACTTGGTGTTCCTGCTGCATCTGTAAATGCAATCTGAATCAAATTACCAACTGCACTTGAACGATTCCAGAAATGAAGGTCTGTTGGTTCTGCACCAATTAGTGCGCTTACCTGTGACCAGATATCCTGTGCACCCGGCATCGCATCAAACTGACTCTTTGCCAGTTCCTGTGCTGCATACTCACTATAGCCTCCGTCAGAAGCAAGCAGATATGCAACTCCATTCATTCCATTGTCTAACTGTAAGCTTACGCCATCTGATACAAATACACCCGGAAGCAAATCTGCTACCATATAGCCATTTGCACCATCTGCTCCATAAATGCAGGAATATGATTCTCCTGTTGAAGTGGTGACGCTCAAAACAAACTGTGTTGTGCCGTTTGCAATAGCATTAACACTGCATGATGCAACATCAGTGATTGGGAAAATCTCAACTGCATTGGAAGTAGAATCCTCTCCATTGTACCAGATTTCCTTTCGTCCGCCTACATCAACAAGTGCAAATGCTTCCTGAACACCATTTCCATTAAAATCGTAGAACATATAGCTGTTTCCTACAACACTTCCACCAGAATCTGCAGAAATCTTTGCAAGAATATTTTCTGCATTTCGCTCCGTTGGTGCTTCCGGCGTCTCATCTTGTGATGGATCTGGTGATGGTGTCTCATCTTGTGACGGTGCTGGCGCTGGTGTCTCATCTGGTGACGGTGCTGGCGCTGGTGTCTCATCTGGTGATGGTGCTGGCGTCTGATCTGAAGATGGAGCCGGGGCCGGTGTCTCATCTGGTGATGGATTTGTGGCTGGCTGCTGCTCTGAAGATGGAGCCGGGGCTGGTGTCTGATCCGGTGATGGATTTGTGGCTGGCTGCTGCTCTGAAGACGGGGCTGTGGCCGGTGTCTGCTCTGGGGACGGAGCTGGGGCTGGCGTCTGCTGCGGCTGCGGCTGTGACGCTGCCTGCTGTGCGGTCGTCGGCTGTGTTGGAACTGTCTGCTGCGCAGAGCTTGATGGTGTGGACGCATTATTGTCAAGTGAAAGTGAAGTTCCCTCAACTACCTCATCTGCCATATACTTCATATAATTCCATGCAAAGCTTCCCTTTACACAAATTGCCTTCTGAACCTTTGAAAAAGCAAGGTTTCCAATCTCTTCAACTGATTCCGGAACTACAACTTCTTTCAAAAGCTCAATATCAGACAATGCAGAATCATCCAGTTTCTTCATTCCATCTGGAAGCTTTAAATACTGAACTGACGTATTGTTCTTAAATGCATGTGAACCAATTGAAGTTACCGAATATCCGCCGATTTCTGCTGGAATACGAACAACTTGTCCCTGATCATTGTACTCAACAAGCTTTAACTCATCATTTGAAAGCTCATAGACATTTCTTCCAGAAGTAACCTTGTTGTCTTTGATTTCAACTACTTCAGTTTCTGTCTCCTTTTGAGTTTCTTTCTGTGTTTCTTTCTTTGTATCCGTATCCTGTATCTTATCTACTGTATACGGAATCTGCTTATTGCTCTTTTTTCCACTGCTGAAAAGAAGAACAATCAATACGATCATCGCAGCAATCAATGCAATTACTGTGACAATAATAACAACAAGAATACGATTTGTTTTTGGACGAGCCGGTTCATAATCATCATTGTCGTAATCATCATTACCGTAGCTGTCATCCTCTTCGTCATAATCGTAATCATCATTCAGATTTTCTTCATAATCATCATCTGAATCTGAATCGTAGCCTTGATCTGGCTGCTCTTCATAATTGTCTTGTACCTTGACTTTAGAGGGGCGTATCTTTGTTCCGCAAATTGGACAAATCGTGCTTCCCTGCGCTAGTCTGGCACCACATTTCGGGCAAATCATATGCTTCTCCGTTCTGCCGCATTTTTGCGGCTTTTTTTAAGTTATCGTCTGCGTGTAACGTAAACGATAACACCTTTAACCTTTCGTATCATACCATAAGTATGAGTTTATTTCAATGTTTCAAATATCCAAAAACATTACATTTCTTTTACAAAACTGCGTCAATCCACGCGTTCCTTTCCCCAGAAAAATAATGCTACTGTTCCCGGGCCGGTATGACTGCCAATTGTAGCACCAATCGGATAAATTTCAACTTTTCCATTTAAATTAGGAAAGCGGCTCTCAACAAGCATTGCAACAGCTTTTGCGTCATCCATACACTCTGACTGACAGATATAGCATTTGCCCGAATATGCCAAACCTCCCTCGGCATTTTCTTCCATCTTCTGAACGATGCGCTGAATCACTTTTTTCTTCGTGCGCACCTTCTCTCTTGCTGTCAAATGTCCCTCATAGTCCACATTTAACAAAGGACAGATTCCAAGCATACCTCCAAAAAATCCAGCTGCCTTTGATACTCTTCCGCCTCTGATAAAAAAAGTAAGATCAGAAGTAAAAAACCAGTGCTGCAGTTTCTTTTTATTTTCACACACCCATGCATACAATTCATCTATACTCTCTCCTGCATCTCTTCTGTCTGCCAGAGTATCTACTAACAAACCATAACCTGAGGAAGCTGCCAATGAATCCACTACATAAATTTTTCTGTTTGGATATTCTTCTCTTACCTGTTCTGCTGCAATACATGCTGAATTGTAGCTGCCTGAAATTCCGCTTGAAAGCGTTAAATGAAGGATATCCTTTCCCTCATCAAATATTTTTCTAAAAAAATCTGCATACTCACCGATACTAACCTGTGATGTCTTTACATCCTCACCTGCAAGCATTCTGCGATATAATTCTGCCGGAGGCATCGTCTGACCAAGATCATCCAGATAGTCCGTTCCTCCCAGTTCATAGTGAAAGCACACATAGCGGATTCCACGCTTATCAAAATATTCCTTCGTCAAATCAGCTGTAGAACAGCAGCTGATGCAATATTCTGCCATACTCATCTCCTCCTTATAATTAAAGCATTAAAACAGTTACAGTATATCTTTTTTGCTTTGCAAATACAAGTAGCGTTAAAGAGAAAATGCACCGTTTATCATTCCTTATCTTTTTTTCAGAAAATGTTCGCGATTAGGATAAATTTCCCTAAACACCTCTAAAGCAGCTCTTTGAAGCGGCTCAAATTCTTTTTCCATTCGCAGACTATGAGGTGCATCAAACACAATTCTGCTTATTTGTTCAGCGATCTTTCCTGCAATGCTTTCATCTGACAGCTGTCCCATTCCAAAAATAACAGAAGTAAAGCCACGTCCTCCTGTACTAATCTCAATATATTTTCTGCATGTGTTTTTTAACTCTAAAAAAATTATTTCCTGCTGAGTCTTTGGCTTTCTTTCAAATTCATATAAATTCAGACCAAGAATAGCTTCTATCGCAAGCTTTTTCTTTCTGCCTCCCAAATCCATGCTTCCACTTTCTACAATATATTTTAAATTCATAAGATAACCAACAAACATATCCTTCCTTGGCTTACCTTTTCCATATCTGGTCTCCCAGAGCTTCATTCGAAGTTTATCTTCTTCACTCATGGTTTCATTTTTATTTTCCAGAAGCATCTGCTGTCTTTTAAGCGGATCTGTCTGTTCATAATAGTTTATCAGCCAATCTTCCATTTTCAATCTTTCCTTTCCGAAAATGAACCTTTTTATTGTTCCATAAATGATTCCACATTTTCTGCCGTCACCTTTTGATACGGCAAAAAGATATATCGTTCATTTTCCAGATCCTCCTTTGGCGGTGTCTGACCTTGAAACAGTGTCATCGCAAGACGCGAAATCTGCTCAGCTTGTCCATGCCTGTCATTATACACAGTCCCCTGAATGGTGCCTTTTTGGACAGCATCCAATGCACCTTCCAAACCATCTATTCCAAAAATCATCGGACGTCTGTCTTTATCATAATCAAGTGCATCATACGCAGCAACTGCACCAAGAGCCATCTCATCATTATTAGAAAGCACTAGTTCAATCTCGTCTCCATATTGATTAATCAGCTGTGTCATCTTATTTTCAGCTTGTCCACGATTCCAGTTTGCAAACTGGAAACTTAGTCTTTCTAATATAATGCCCTGTTCTTTAATTGTTTTTACCACACTGTCTGTTCGAATGATTGCATCCTGATGACCTGTCTCACCCTCAAGAAGTACATATTGAATCTTTCCGTCCTGATTTCGATCTACTGCGTCATTGTCTCGTATCATATCTGCTGCAATCTCACCCTGCATCATACCAGACTGTCTGGCATCTCCGCCTACATAATACAGCTTATCCCACTGCATCAAATCCTCTCTCACTGGCTCTCTATTAAAGAAAATAACAGGTATATTTTCCTTTTTTGCCATCTTTATTATATTTGACGGCTCTGTCCTGTCAACGAGATCAACAGCAAGTATCTCACAGCCAGCATCAAGCATCTCCTTCACAACTTCATTTTGAATCTTCTGATCATTTTTTCCATCCCTTACAGTCATAATCACCTTTAGAGAATCTGACTCGTATTCTGCCAGATCTTCCTTCAGACAATCTGTAAGCGCATTAATAAAGGGGTCATCCTGCGTGTATAGCACAACACCAACACGAAGAACATCTCTTTTTTTCTCACTATTCGCCGTACATCCTGTCAGACACAACAACATGCATCCGATCAGAATACTTCTTATCTGATACTGTTTCATTGAAATCTCCATTCCTTTTTGGCTGACTATATGCAAATTCTCAATCATACGTATGAAGAAAATGCTGTACCTCTTCTCTGAAAATATCTTCTTTATGCAGCAGATGATACTCAATCGTCTGGTTGTTAATCGTATACAGATGATTTTTCAGCACTTTTGAAATTTCTATAGCGCTATGATATCCCATTCCATATCCATCTATCGCAATCAATCCGTCAATCACAGAATCATCAAGATAATATACACACTTTATACTATTTCCAATCCCATAGATTTTCGTGTCACTCTCTTTTTTCTGTGCATACATCCCTGCTACCTGCTCTAAGGCACTTGTGTCAAATACAATCAAATAGTCAACTGGCTGCTGCTCTTTTAACCTCTGTGTAATTTCCATATCATATGTGATATTCATATCAAACTGAATCTCACATCCCGTATCAGAAAGCACATCTAATACACCCTGCATACATTTATCAGTACAGTCTGTTTTCTTAAATCCGCTTATAATTCCAACAGTTTTGCCTTGAATATTATTTTGATTGCGGCTTAATAAGTCCTGTGCCAATGTATATCCCATACGGTAATAGTCCGGCGTAATAACAGGCAAATCAGAATATTTTGATGTATGGTCTTCCTCTTTTTCACGCAGCGCATCATTTGCTACAAGAAGCATTGGCTTTTGTACGCGAATTTCTCTAAGCATATCAATAGTATCCCTGCCCGGCGCCGCCTGAACAATAAATGCATCAACCTGATTATCCAGCTGATCATAAATCAAGTTCTTCTCCTCATCTGCATTTTCAATTTCATCTGTATTGCAAATAATCAAATGTATATTTGCGATTCCAGCTGCCTGCTTTAGACCATTCATAAAGGAGTTCCATTTTTCATCACCTGATTTTTCAACAATAACTGCTACACGCTTCTGAGGCTTTTCATCTTCAAAAATCAGATGCACACAAAACAGCAGTAATATGCCAAGACAAAGTTCTGCTAACAAAAAAGTAGTTTTTGTTTTTTTCATGATTCACCCTCTTTTCTGACTGGCTTTCCCGGAGTCTCAAGCACTTCACAATTTTCCTTAGTGTATGGCACAGCAGGCAAATGAATCGTGACCGTTGTTCCCTCATCTGGTTCACTCTCCACAATAAGGCCATATTTATTTCCAAACATCAGCTGAATACGCGTGTGCACATTAATGAGTCCTACACCAGAACCATGTTTGGGTCCTTTCTGATTATCTTTTAAAATATTTTCTACATCTTCATGACGCATTCCCATTCCATTATCCGTAACTGAAAGATAGATTTCTGCATCATCTTTCCAGCCTTTGACAATAATTTTAGGCTGGTCATCCTCATCCATATTTCCTACACCATAATATATAGCATTTTCAAGAATCGGCTGCAAAATAAGCTTTACCGTACAAAACGGATAAATTTCTTCTGAAACATCATATTCTGTCACAAAACGCTCCTTGTAGCGATACTTTTGAATATTCATATAATTTTTGCAGTGCTTTAGCTCATCCTCAATACTAATAATCGTCTTTCCTCTTGACAAACTGATTCTAAACAGCTTGGCCAGCTCAGATATCATAAAAACTGCATCCTGATTTTTATTGGCCTCAACCATCCAAGTGATAGATTCCAAAGTATTATAAAGAAAATGCGGGTTTATCTGACTTTGCAGTGCTGCCAGTTCACTCTTTCTTCTCTCATTCTGCTGCTTCACAATTTCTTTCATTAACCGCTCAATTTCTTCATACGAATGCTGGACAGATTTTCCAAGATGACGAATCTCATATGAGCCTCCAATATAGATATCAGGCTTTTCCCCAGCTTCATATGCCCTTACAGATGCATCCAGTTTAAGAATTGGACTTGAAATCCTTTTCGACACAATGCGATTGACTAAAAGAAGCATCATGATCAACATAATTACAACAATTACCATATAAATACGAAACTGCTCTCGGCTGTCTGTCCTAATATCCTGCTTTACAATGCCTACCATCTTCCAGCCCGTATATGATATGGTACTTACAATTGCAGTCTGCTTATCTCCACTTGGGCTGCGCAGATTTTTATATACACCATCTTCATTGCTGCATACAATACTGAAATCTTCCTCAAACAATCCATTGCTGATTTCATTTGCATAAGGATGATAAATCAGATTTCCTTCCCCATCACAGACATAATAATATCGCCCCCTGTTTTGATCATTCACCTGATTCATCATTTCCTCAATAAAGGAATATTTCATATCAACAAGCAAAATACCATTTTCAGGTCTGTCTCCATCAATACCGTCTACCGCACGACTTAGGGAAATCACCCAATGATAGCTCTTTGCATCATCCTGAAATAAATTCTGCATATGAGGCGTTGAAAAGTGCATATTTTCAATTTCCTCTGCTGCATTTTCAAACCAAGACTGCCAAAGCACCTCTATGCCATCCTTCTGCAGTGTAACTGGCTCTGCCACAATAAGATTTCCTTCCATATCATAAAGCGCAATACTCTGTATTTTGTCCTTATTAAAATCATATAGAAAACTCAACTGCTGATTAAACTCCGGACTAGACACATCAAATGCCTGTATAATATTATATGTGACAGTATCTGAAATCTGTCTCATATTTTTCAGATACTGCTCCATGGAATTGACTGTGCTTTCCATCAGGTTTTGTGTGTTGCGAACTTCATTCTGACGCATAGCCATTTCATATCGATTGTAAAGCAATAACCCCATAGATATAGACGTAATTACCGTCATCAAAGAAAGAACCGTCATAATGACAGACTGAATATCTGACACTTTTCTTTTTTTCATACTCATTTTCCCATATGCTCTGTGCGATATTTTGAAGGCGACATTCCATACTTGCGTTTAAAAACATATCCAAAATAGTTTGCGTCCTCATAGCCAACATGTTCTGCAATTTCATAATTTTTTTCATTTGTTTCAAGCATCAGATGAACAGCCTGCTGCATTCTGTAATCTGTCAAATATGTAATAAATGAAATACCCACTTCTTTCTTAAAAATAGAAGAAAAATAGGAATTTGATACACCAAGCTTTGAACATACGGTATCAAGTGACAGATCTGCATCTGCATACTCATCACAAACAATATTTTTTGCTTCTGAAATAAGGTAACGCAGTGAAGAATTTCTGGCATTTTTTAGTTCATCACTGATCGATAGTGCTACTCTGACAAGCCAGGCCATTAATGCACTTTCATCCATCTTTGTAATTTCTTCATACGCATTTTTGATTTCTCCGGCATGATCTTCAAATTTCATATGATTATTTCCACAGAAACGATATAGATGCCCTACAATTTCCAGCACAGTAAAATTATACTGCATAATTGTTTTTGCATTATCTTTTAGTTCCTTCACTAAAGAAAAAACTGCATGTTCAATATCTTCACGTACCCCAATATGAACTGCCTTGAACACATCATTCATATTAATATCATCTGGCTGCATGGAAAGTCCCTGCCCCTTCGGTGCAATATCTGCAATATTAATAGAACAGCCTGATCCGTAAATAACACGATACGAAAGTGCTTCCCATGCCCCTTCATAGGAAAAACGAAGATTTGATACTTCATTGCACACCTTACCTATTCCAACAGTAACAACTGCACCAAAAAAGCGGTCTGCCCATTTGCAGAAGCGGTCACAGTCATCCGTCAGTCTCGTGATTTCATCTTCTTTGCCTAAATTTGCTACCATAACAATATTTCCCAGATAAGAAAAATATCTGCAGTCCCATTTGCCGCGGAATTTTTCCTTTACTTCTCTTTGTACAGATATCGAAAGCAGAAGTGGTGTCATCCCGTCAGGAACATGATTTTCTGATGTATGGAAAACAGCGCAGCAAAAATATGAACCTGGCAAAGAAATCTGATAATCATTTAAATATTTATTTATTTCACTGTCCGAAATGCGTCCCTCCACAAGAGAACAAAAGAAATTTGTTTGAAGTACAGGAAGGGAATCTGTGTAGTACTGCTCTAGCTTTCTGACATTTAATTTTTCTTCTCTCTCTTTATCGAGTACGTTTTTTAATCGTTTGAGACATTCAGAAAGCTCATTGGCATTGATCGGTTTTAATATATACTCTTCAATTTCAAGATGAACTGCTTCTTTGGCATATTCAAACTCGTCAAATCCAGTCAGAATTAAAATTCGCACGCCTGGATTCTCTTCCTTTAAATTACGTGCCAGTTCCAATCCATTCATATATGGCATTTTGATATCGGTAATGACCACATCTGGCTGCAGTTTTTCTGCTATTTCCATAGCTTTTACACCATTCTGTGCTTTTCCGATTACCTCAAATCCCAATTCTTCCCAATTAATTCTTTGTTCAATTGCATTTCTGACTTCTTCCTCATCATCTACAAGAAGTACTTTATATGTAGTCATCTATATTCCTCCATGTTTACTAAGAAATCTTTCTGCATTTACAAAAAATGGCACGAACTTCTTTATAAATAGATTCGTGCCATCTTCATTATACTCTTTTTTTACCAATTTTCCACTAGTAATATTATTTTTTTATACATTTTTTGTGCATTACTTCTTCTTTACGTACTTGAGACAGTCGAGTGTAACTGCTACGAGAATGATAATACCTTCAAAGATAAACTGAAGGTTTGTATCAATACCAAGAATAGTAAGGGAATAAGTCAGTGCAGTGAAGATAAGTACACCAGTTACAACACCAGAGATCTTACCAATACCACCAGTAAAGGATACACCACCAACAACGCAGGCAGCGATAGCATCCATATCCCATCCTTGTCCATAAGCTGCACTACCAGAACCGATCATACGATTACATTCCAGCCAAGCACCAAATCCATACAGGATACCTGCAAGAACGAATGCGCCCATTGTTACTGCAAATACAGAAATACCAGATACAGCAGCTGCTTCTGGATTACCACCAACTGCATACAGATTCTTACCAAACGTTGTCTTATTCCAGATAAACCATACAACTGCAACTGCAACAACTGCCCACAGAATAATGGTTGGGAAATTTCCAATTTTTGGAATAAACATTGCCGGGATGGAAGAATCAATTGCTCCAAAGGATACGCCCTTTGTTGCATATGTTACAAGACCAAAGATAATAAGCATGTTTGCCATAGTAGAGATAAATGGATGCATCTTAAATCTTGCCATAAAGAAACCTGCAATTGATGCAAATCCAGTTGTCAGAATCACACATACAAGCAGTGCAAATATTGCACGAGCTGGTGCAGGGATTCCGGTGAAGTCAAAGATATGGCCAAATACACCGCCCGTATTAATACCATTGTGCATAATAATGGTTGCTGTTACCATACCCATACCAACCATTCGGCCTACAGAAAGATCAGTACCGGTTAACAGAATCAATCCTGCTACACCAAGAGCCAGGAAGATACGAGGTGATGCCTGCTGAAGAATATTCAAAATATTAGCTGTTGTCAGAAGCTGCGTATCCTTTACAACTGGTGTTATAAAGCAAAGTGCGATAAAAATCAGGATAATTACAATATAAAGTCCGTTCTTATAAAGGAACTGCGGTGTGTTAAATGTATACTTGTAATTTTCCAGTTTCTGAAGCTTCTTCTGTCCATAAGTAAACTTTGACATACGAAGCAAATCAATCAGATGATACTGATGCACAAATGCCTCATGCTTTCTGTCCTTTATTTCCTGAAGCTTTGACTCATGCACCATCTGTGCATCATAAAGACGATTCTTATATACATACTTCTCGTCCTTAAGCTCCTGTTTGTCTGTCATGCCGGAAATTGTACGCTCATGCTCTGCTTTGAGATTTGCGCGAATCTTTTCATATTCTGCATTCTCAGCTTCCTTTTGAGCTGCACAGCTTGCTGCAACCTTATCGTAATAATCTTTCTTAAAATGAGTCTTCAAATAAGATTCTGCATCTGCAATCAGCTTGGAAACTTTATCTTTATTTGCAGTTTCTACCTCTCTTGCCTTTACAAGAAGCTCCTGATCCTTTCGGATAATTGCATTCTGCTCCTCTTTTGTATAATTCTTATCTTCCTTTGTTAAAGAGATATGTGTCTTTAATGCCTGCACCTTATCAGAACCATCTACACGCAGGGCATCTATCTGTGCCTGTATTTTACCAACATATTCATCAATCGGCTTTAAAAGCTTTACTTCCTCTTCTGCCGAAAGATATCTCATATCATTTGCCATAGCTCTCGTACTCCTCTCTATTACAAATACTTTGCACTAAGTCTAAGCAGTTCTTCCTGATTTGTTTCCTTGGTGTTTACAATTCCTGCCAGATGACCGTTTGACATTACACCGATTCGGTTTGTAATTCCAAGAATCTCCGGCATCTCAGATGAAACAACAATGATTGTCTTTCCCTGCTTAGCCATATCAATAATCAGCTCATAAATCTCGTACTTAGCACCAACATCAATGCCTCGTGTCGGATCATCCATCATGAAAATCTTTGGTGAACGCTCCAACCATCTTCCAAAGATTGCCTTCTGCTGATTTCCACCAGAAAGGTTTGCAATCATATCATCTGGTCCCATGCACTTTGTATGCATAATACGAATTTCTTCTGCAGTTGCTCTTACCATTTCATCCTTAGATAATGCAATGCCAGATTTATACTGATTCATATTAGCAATTGTTGTATTAAAGGTGATATCTGCTTTTAAGAATAATCCATCAGCCTTACGTTCCTCAGTAATTAACGCAAATCCATGATCCATTGCATCTTTTGATGAATTGAAATTCATCAGCTTATCATCATAGTAGACACGTCCGGCTGCTCTTGTACGAATACCAAATATTGTCTCAAGAAGCTCTGTACGACCCGCACCAACCAGACCATATAAACCAAATATTTCTCCCTTTTTTACATCAAAGGTTATATCTTGAAGCTTCGGTGCATATTTCGTAGATAAATGCTCTACTCTTAAAATCACATCACCCGGTGTATTATCAACAGGCGGGAAACGATTATCTAATGATCTTCCTACCATAGCAGAAATCAACTCATTCATGTTGGTATCGCTACAGTTTTTAGTCATTACAAGAGCACCATCTCGAAGAACAGAAACCTGGTCACAGATCTCAAAGATCTCATCCATCTTGTGAGAGATATAGATCAGTGAAATTCCCTGTTCACGAAGCTGTCTCATCATCTTAAATAATTTTTCAACTTCTGGTGCTGTCAGAGATGAGGTTGGCTCATCCAAAACAATCACCTTTGAATTATAAGAAATTGCCTTTGCAATTTCACACATCTGTCTCTTTGAAACAGACATTTTTTTCATCGGCTGTGAAAGATCTACCGTAATGCCAAGCTTACGGAATAAATCAGAAGCCTCTTTTTTCATTCTTCCCTCATCAATTACTCCGAGGGATGTTTTCGGGTAGCGACCCAGGAATAGATTGTCAATTACATTTCTTTCCAGACACTGATTCAACTCCTGATGAACCATTGCCACACCATTTTCCAAAGCATCCTTTGGACCTGTAAAGCTAATCTCTTTCCCGTCTAAAATTATTGTTCCTTCATCTTTTTGATACGTACCAAAAAGACATTTCATCATTGTCGATTTACCAGCACCATTCTCACCCATCAAACCCATGATTGATCCTCTCGGCACATCCATGTCGATATGCTTTAGAACCTTGTTCCTTCCGAATGATTTGCTCATGCCGCGGATCGACAAGACGATATCCTTATTACCTTCTGCCATATCCTTACTCCTTT
>ERZ824488.2682-NODE-2682-length-15089-cov-2.764268_pt1 | contig 15089 bp, 18 predicted proteins | sample MGYA00519936_ERZ824488 | MGnify/ENA primary metagenome ERZ824488 (study PRJEB31778, sample SAMEA3449153) | human gut metagenome | biome: human gut; feature: human-associated habitat; material: faeces | place: United Kingdom | collected 2010/2012 ... | reverse complement strand
AAAAGATTATTAAAAAACATTACTATATGAAAATAGTTGTGATTGAGTTAAGTGGTAGTATATTTGGAAAGGTAACATTTTTAAAAACAATTTGTAGATACAATGATAAAAATGGATTTTTATACTTTAAAGATTTAATTAATAATATTAAAATAAACATAGTTTCTCAATATGAAATGTTATTTGATGAGAACAAAGAAATAATACAAATTAAGCTTGATAATGGGGTGAATTTAAAAATAAGAACTATGAAATAAAAAATAAAGGTACACTTTTTATAGTGTGCCTTTAAAATAAATCTGAATGTGTTCCTGTTCTTGTTAATGTTAAAATTAATATATTGTTATCTATACTATAAATAAGTAACCAGTCAGGTTTTATATGACATTCGTATAGACCGTTCGCTTTTTGGCTCTAATATATGGTTGCAATACTTTTCAGGTAGTTCTTCTCCATTAGCTATCATTGAAACAACTTTTATAAACTCTTTTTCATCAAAGTTATTTCTTTTCATCATTTTTTTATAATCTTTTTTAAATTTATTAGTTCTAAATATAGTATATTTATTCATATTAATTATTCAAGTCCTCCATTAATTCATCTACATTTTCAAAAGATTTATATTGTTCAGAATTTTTCATAATTTCCTTTGTTTCTTTAATGGCTGCTAAGGTTTCTTTATTGAATTTAGGCTTTTCAATTTTAAATGGTATGCTATCAGTTAAAGTTACTTGTTTTAAAAATAATTTAATAGCTTCAGCCATTGTTAAACCAAGATAATCAAGAGTTTCTTCTGCTTCTTTTTTTAGTTCGGGTTCAATTCTAATATTAATATTTTCAGTTTTAGCCATTTTTAACACCTCCATACTATATTATATGTATTTTATCATAAATGTATACACATTGTCAATACAAATACTAGTTTTCATCTAAATTTTCTAAACCATATTCAATAATTTGATTTATAACACTGTTAAAACTTAAGTCATTTTTTTCAGCTAAATCATTTATTTTATCAAATGTTTTTCCACTTATTCTAATGGTTCTTGTAATAGTATCATTACTTTTTTTTGAATTTTCTATTCTTAATTTTTTCATTTTTATCACCTATTATTATTATGTACAAAAAATAGTTTTAAATAAGTGTACAAAAGTGTGTACAAAAATAAAATTATATGCTATACTAGAAATATATAGAAAAGGGGTGAAATATGGAAAAGGAAAAAGAAAAAACAAATGTAGTTGCAATAATTATACAAATATTAGCAATGCTCATAGGAACATTTGGAACTATAGCAGGAGTATTTATGGGTGCATTGGGAGCTATAACAGGAGAATTTATGAGATATTCTGCTATAGTTACAATAATAATTTCTATACTATGAGGGCTATTTATATATACTTTAGGAAATGGGTTAGAACTATTGCAAAGAATAGCTAATAATACAGAGAAGTAAAATGACATATAAATAGGAAAAAATAGTTTGAATATTTTAATTACAACATTATTAAAATTGAAAATTAAGAAGAATTAGGAGGAAAGAAGATGTCAGAAGATAAAAGAAATAATAAAAGTAAATTTATAATAATAGGAATTATTATAGCTGTAATAGCTATTGTAGGAATAGGAGTTATTTTTAGTAGACAAAAAACAAAAAATACTTCTACTAAGACTGAAATTGATTCAAAAGAAAGTTCTAGTAGTATATCTAAAGTAGATGAAAAGCAACAAAATCTAGGACAAGAAATAACAACCTCAGATAAAATAACAATAGATAATTGTTGTGAATTTAATATTACAGGGACAACATTTGTAAAAGATGTATTACCAAGTAATCCAACAGGATATTATACATATTTACAAGGAAAAGATGATAGTCAAAAATATTGTGAAATAACAATGAATGTAAAAAATTTAAAAACTTCAGCAGTAAAACAAGATAGTTTATTGTCAGTAAAATTAAAATATGATAATAACTATGAATATACGTGTATGTTAGTAACAGAAGATGCAAGTGGAGAGAAACTAGAAACATATCCAAATTTATACAGTATAGATCCATTAAAAAATTTAAAGTATAGATTTGTAGCAGATGTGCCTAAAGAAATTGAAACAGATGGAAAACCATTGCAAGCTGTAATAACGGCTAATGGTAATATTTATGTTTATAATATTAGATAACTATAAAAAATAAAAAAGATACGTATGAAAAGTAATAAAACTAAAATAATAATATATAGTCGAAACAGAGTAGAAGTTGTGGTCTGCTCTGTTTTTTGAAACAAAAAAATAGTATGTGCAGTTGTGGTACACATACTACTTTTATATAGATATATTTTTTTATTTTGGGGTCGAACGACGATGAGCTCTAACTATTGTGCCATTTAGTTTTTGATAAGAACGTACAGTTACAATTTTTTTACGTTGTTTGCCCCTAATGCTTGTTTTTGTTTTGGCCATAAATTCTACCTTTTCCTTTCTTAGTTGGGATTGTTCCTTGATAAAATATAAAATTTATGATAAAATTATATTGGTAATATACCAAGGTGGGTAACCAACTAAATCCCCATCTATAAAGCTGGTAACATGTGTAAGATGTTATCAGTTTTTTGTATATTAATTATATTTTCAATAATTCATTAAACATATCTCTTCTTTTTCCATTTGGTTTATTAGTAAAACTTGTTTCATTATACCATTTAATTAGTTTTTTACATTTTTCATCAGGCAAATTATCAGTTTGTGCAAAAACAAAATAACCTGTTAAATATGTAATATAATCTATTCTAGAAGGGTTTTTAAGATTGTTTGACTTTATAAAGTTAATAGTAGTATCAAGACTTTTTAGAGTTAATGAAAAACATTTTCTCAATTGTTCTGCTGTTAAATTACATAGTTGACTTTCCTTTATATCAGATGGAATAGGAGTAAAATTTAAAGAATGTTCTTTTTCCATAATTAATTCAAGAGCGCAATTTAAATTAGCAATAGGAATAGAAACTTCTGTGTTTTTTACATCAAATATATCTAATCCAGATTCGTCTAATTTTTCTTTATATATTTTTGTGTATTGTGCATATATATCAATGCCTTCAAGTCTTAACTTTGAAAATTTCATCTGTACTCTACTTACTCTACTTCCAGCATTATTTAATACTTCAAACCATTCTATTTGCTCTTCTTCAGTTAAATCTTCTGCAAGATTAATTGTATAATTATAATCTCTTAATTTACTTCTAACTTGTAATAAAATATTTGTAATTTCAGATTTTCTTAGAGTGTTAGATTTTGTAATATAATTAAAAAACATTTCATTACTTTTATTTAATAATATTCCAGCAGGAATTTGATGAGGCTTAATATTTTTTAAGTCATCTATTAAAGTGAATTTTCCTTTTTTTAAATCTAGCATTATGCATTTAAAGTCAGGATGATTTATATAGCATTTATAGTTTGTTGTTAATCTTTGTTGACCGGTCTGTTATAGATAATTGACCTACTTTTATTAATTCAATAATGACTCTATCTACTAGTGTTATTTGAGTAACATAAGGATTAGATAAGTCTGTTATTTTATTTACAGAAATAGGTGCTACAGGTGCTTTACCATTTAGCTGATAATTTAATAAATCAACAGATTTTTTAATAGACCAACTTACGTCTCGTTGGTATAGTGGCAAAGTTATATCATTATTTTCTATTTTTTCGCATAAATTTAAAGCTGACATTTGAAAGGTTTGCTTTGTTGGATTATATGAGATAATTTTTTTGAATGATTCACTTACTTTCATGCATCTTCCTCCTTTATAAGGGTATTGTACACAGTTTATTAAAAAATGTCAATAGTTTTTTAATAAAAAATGCAACGCTGCGCCACAAAAAAATCAAAAAACGAATAAATTAACTAGCAGCGCGTGGCAAAAATACGTTAAAAATATAAAGCGTGATAGTGACAAACGCAAAAAAACATCCTTATTGGATGTTTTTTTGTATGTTTATTTTGATTACATTTCTTTAAAAAATCTATATTCTTTACCAGATGTAGTTTTACCTCTATAAACATATCCGTTATATATACCGCCATTATCATCATTTAAGTTAACATTTAAAGACATATTATATAAGAATTTTTGATTCAAATTATTAACAATATGTATATTAAAATTTAAAGTATAATTTACATCATTTAAATCAATATTAGCTTCTTTTAAAACTTTTCCATTAAATGAAATAGTATTTGCACTATCACTAACAGCATAATTTGTTAATAAATCTTTGTTTAGATACCCTAAAGTAATAGGGGTAGAGCAGTCTGTATAAAATGTTGGTGTGTTATAATCACGATTTTCATTTTCAGAATTTGTATTAACAATATTAAAATCTATTCTATTATTAGCTGGAGTATCAACTGATGAATATTTTCCAAAAGATAAAGGACTTTTATAATTTAAGATTTTTGTTCCTTTATCAGAATTAGAGTTAATAACAATATTGTCAATATATAATTCTTTTATTGTATTTTCATTTGTCAAATCTGTAATATAGCTTGTGTTATCAATGTATATTGATATATCTGAAAATTGAGAGATGCTAACATCTTTAAGTGATTGATCTTCAGAATTATCAACAGCTGTAGCACTACTATAAACTAATATTTTTTGTATGTTAAAAACAGAGTTTTCGTTTTCATCAGATATTTCTACCATTTGATTTGCAAATCTGTTTTTAGCAGATGATGTCAGTAATATAAAGTGATAATATAATAAAAATATGAGAAATAACGTAATTATTAATATGGCAAATGCTAATTTTACATTTTTTATTTTAAAATCAAATTTTTTCATAATAACTCCTTTTGTGATACTTTAAAGTCTGTTGTATAGTAATTCCATATATGAATATACTTTTTTGTGCCATTCTTTATCACTAGCATATCTAGTGTTTACTCCCTCTAGAGTTGGTCCGTTGTAGTACCAAGCTGCTGCTGTTTCTCCTCCAGATATTTTAGTTCCTGCTGGGTTTAGATAGTATTTTGCTAATGATTTTGCAACTGTTTCAATGCCTTCTGAATAATCTGAAAAATCATAAGATGATTCATAAGGTGTTTCATCATAAGAACCATATCCAAATAGATTCTTTTTATCAGAAGCAATTTGAGATGTTCCCCATCCACTTTCATGAATGGCCATAGATGCTAAGAAAATACCATTTACATTATATTTCTTTTCCATATTGTAAAATACTGCATAATTGTTTTGGAATATTTTGTTTGTATCTGATGAGATACCTGTAAATATTTTTTTATAATCATTTAGTGTTAAACCACTTGGTTTATTTAATTCCATATTTATATTAACTTTTATAAGAATTCTTTGTATTCTATTCTTTTCAATAATATTTGGTGTTGTGTATGATGAAGTCAAGTTACTTGTTTTTAAATATCCTTCAACATTATCAAAAGATACTTTACACCATTCTTCACTAGGTAATTCTAAAAGTTTAACATCTAAACTTTCTTTTATTTCAGCAACATCTTTTGAAGAATCATCTGCAGATTCCTTTAATTTAGTAGTTGTTGCTAAATACATAGTATCTCCAAGGTGAACTTTATGTTTTGCTAAGAACTCAGAGGTACCTAAATCTATTAATTTTGGAATAGGTTTTACAAGGTTTTCTTTGCTTAATATTATTTCTTCAACAAAAGTTCCGTTTTCATATGTTTTTACAACTGTTACATTGTCTTTTCCTAGAACACCTTCTTGAGTTACAATTTCTTCTCCTTTAGGTAATGTTGCATTATTATTGTAGTTTGTTTCAAACTTAACATCTCTTTCTTCAATTACTTGTTCTTTTACTTTATCCATGTCTGAATTTTCAGATATAATGTTTTGAATGTTTAAACTATGTCTATTTATTTCATATTCAGATACATCTGTTGGTTCTTCAACTTTTGCATAACTTTCTTTTAATGAAGCATTTTTTGGAAATAATACAGCCATTGCAACTATAAGAATTGAACAACCTGTAACAATGTGTGATAGTTTTAAATCTGTAGATTGATATGTATTATTATTTTTTGTTGAATTATTGAAATTCATCTTAAAAGAAGGAAGTTTGAATTGCTTTTTTTGTGGAGTAGCATAAGTTGCATTATATTGCATTTCTTTTAATTCCTTAAAAACTTCAGATAAATTTCTATTATCATTATTTGAAAAATTATTGTCGTTTAACATAGGTTTTAACCCTTTCTCTTTGATATAAGATTACATGTATATTATACAATAACAAATATGAACTGTCTATAAATTTTATAGAAAAAAATGTAGAAATTAATGTAAATTTTTATAATTATGTAGTATAAAAATTTATCATAAAAAAACAAATTACTTGCAAAATCCTCAAAATAGTATATAATATAAATGGTTTATAAATACTAAAACATAAAGAGGTAGATAAATAATGGATATAAATAAAATTGAAGAAAGTATAGGTTATAAATTTAAAAATAAAGACTTATTAATAAATGCTTTAACACATACATCTTATGCACATGAAAATAATAAAGAAAGTAATGAAAAATTAGAATTTTTAGGTGATAGCATCTTAGAGTTTGTTTCAAGTAAATATATTTATAATAAATACCCTAACTTACAAGAAGGAGAAATGACTAAAGTTAGAGCAACTGTAGTTTGTGAGGAAAGCTTATATAAAATAGCAAAATCACACGGATTTGGAGAATTTTTATTTCTTGGCAGATCAGAAGTGAAAACAGGTGGAAAAAATAGGCCAGCTATTTTAGCAGATAGTGTAGAAGCTGTTATAGCTGCTATATATTTAGACGGAGGTTTACAAGAAGCTGATAAATTTATAATAGAAAATTTAGATAAAGAGATAGAAAAAGCTACAAAACATGTGGGAGACAAAGATTATAAAACTGTATTACAAGAAAAGTTACAAGAACATGGAGAGGTAAAAATAGAATATGAAATTATAAATGAAACAGGACCTGACCATGATAAATATTTTGAAGCACAAGTTAAATGTAATGGAAAAATTTTAGCACAAGGAAAGGGCAAAAGTAAAAAAGAAGCACATATGCATGCTGCCAAAAAAGCTTTAGAAAATTTGTAATAGAAGAGAGGTAAAATATGAAGAAACAATATATTATTCCTATATTTGTACCACATTTAGGATGTTCTAATGATTGTGTTTTTTGTAATCAAAAATCAATTAGTGGTCAGAAAAAAAATATGACAAAAGAAGAAGCTAAAAAAATTATAGATGAACATTTAAATAGCATTAAAGATGAAGATGCACAAGTAGAAATAGCATTTTTTGGAGGCAGTTTTACAGCAATTGAACCTGAAAGACAAGAAGAATTGCTACAAGTAGCATATGAATATATAAAAAACGGTGATGTTGAAAGTATAAGAGTTTCAACAAGACCAGATTGTATTGACAAAACAATATTAAAAAGATTAAAAAAATATAAAGTAAAAACAATAGAATTAGGAGTACAATCAGCTAATAACTATATTTTGAAAAATTCTAATAGAGGTCATACATTTGAAGATGTAAAGAAAGCTTCTAAAATGATTAGATGGCATGGGTTTAAATTAGGACATCAAATGATGGTTGGATTGCCTGAAAGTACAAGAATTGACGAAATTAATACAGCAAAAGCGTTAATTAAATTGAAACCTAAAATGGTTAGAATTTATCCTGTATTAGTTGTTAAAAATACAAAATTGGAAGAAGAATATAAAAATGGAAATTATGAGCCATTACCATTAGTTCAAGCAGTAGAAATTTGCAAAGACTTGGTCAGAATGTTTGCAGATAAAGATATAGATGTAATAAGAATAGGACTACAAAATACAGATGAAATTACAGATCCATCAGATGAAAACAGTGAAGTTGTAGCAGGACCATATCATCCAGCATTTAGGCAATTAGTAGAATCAAGCATGTGGTATGATGCAATTGTAGGAAAAATAAAAAGATTAAATGTTAAAGTTAAAGAGGTCAAAGTAACAGTAAACCCAATTGATGGTAATAATGTAATAGGACATAAAAAAGAAAATGTATTAAAATTAAAAGATACATATGATGTTGATTTGATCTTAAATCAAGATAAAAACATAAAACAAGGAAAGTCAAAAATAGAGATAACAAAGACATATAATGATTTTCTTGAAGAAGAAAAAAATAATTAAAATAGTATAAAATCACTTATATTACAAATAATTGTAATATAGGTGGTTTTTTATATGAGAAAGAAAGAAGAAAAAAGGATAAAAAAAATAATAATAGATATTTTGTTTACAATTGTTGGGGCTTTTATTATGGCTATAGGAGTATCTTTGTTTTTATTGCCAAACCATTTATCATCAGGAGGAGTAGCTGGAATAGCCACAATTATATATTATCTTTTTAACATGTCTATGGGGACTACAATATTAATAATTAATATACCTCTATTTCTAATGTCTACTTATAAATTAGGAAAATATTTTTTAATAAAATCAATTGTAGGGACAATATCTTTATCTTTATTTATTGATATTTTAGATAAAATTCCACCATTAACAGAAGATAAGTTCCTTGCTTGTGTATATGGTGGGATTTTAATAGGTGTACGGAACAGCTATGATTTTAAGGGTTAATTCATCAACTGGAGGAAGTGATTTAATAAGTTATATTACCAAAGAATATAAGCCAAGTTTGGAAATGGGAAACACTATTTTTATAATAGATACAATTATTATTACATTAAATATGATATTTCTTAAAGAGATAGAAATAGGATTATATTCAACTATTGCAATTTATTTAATGGGAAAGGTAATAGATATTTTGTTTGAAGGAATTCATTTTACGAAATTGTTATTAATTATTTCAGATAAGAGTGAAGAAATTTCACAACAAATAGAAGAAAAAGTACAAAGGGGAGTTACTGGACTTTATGGAAAAGGAATGTTTACAAAGGAAGATAAGTTAATATTAATGTGTGCTGCAACAAGAAGAGATATTGCAAAAATAAAATGGGTAGCTAAAAAAGTTGATAGAAATAGTTTTATAATAGTTACTAACTCTAGAGAAGTTGTAGGATTAGGATTTAAAGAAGAAAGCTAATAATAAAGTAAAATTTATTTAAGTTATGTTATAAGGAATAGTAGACTAATATTTTTCATTAAAACTTTCGAGGTTTCACGGGTTATCCGTAAGCTAGCGCTACTCAAGCTTTTAATTCAAAATATTAGTTTACTATTTCTTAAGCAAATTTTTGATAATATAAAAAGATTTCCTTATTTATATAAGGAAATCTTTTTTAACGTTCATTTTTATCTGGAAAATCAGATTCTTGTTGATTTTTTCTATAAAGATCTGATTGTATATTATAAGATGCTTCTTGATTAACTAAGCTTCTAAAAAAGTTAGAAACAAGAAGCCTTTTTTTAGAAATGTCATCTTTAGCATTTGGAATATTTCTTAAATAATATTCTATGGTTTTTGAAATAGAATTTTCAAAGGCCTTTTTTTGTGTAATACTTGTAAATGCTTCTTTTTTTAAGCTATCTTTAGTATCATCAGATAGTTCTTTGAATGCTCGTAAGGATTTTAAGAATGATTGAGTGTTTTGTGTATTTATATTGTCATTAATCATTCCAGAAACTTGAAATGGTGATTCTGGAGATTGTGAATCATAGTTACTATTTATAGAACTGATAATAGAATCTAGTTCATTTTGTGACATTGCATTATCTTTAGGAAGCAATAAAAGATAATTTCCGCCTCCATAATCTATAAAATGAGAATCACTAGGTGAAAATGTAAAAGCTTCCTCATTGAAACTGTAATTATCATTTAAAGTTTCTTGGACTAAATAAAATGTTTTGTCAAGTTTTATATCAGTAAAATGATGTCCAAATGCAGTATTAGAAAGCTTTATTCCAGAAGTACTAATAAATACAGCTTGGTAATCATTTTGTGATTCACATATTTTATTTGCTAAATAATTTTTTAGATATACTTTATTAAATGAATTGCTAGATTGGTTTGTTATAATAACATTTAGTAGAGAATCCATAAAAATTTGCATATCATTCAAGTCGTCTTGTGATAAATTCTCATATGGCAATTTACCATTAGTTAGTAAAGAGTGAACTAATGATATTGTTTTATTAGAGGCTGGTATTGAAGATTGGTTTAAATCACTATCTTCTAAAGAAGATTTACTAGATTTACCACTTTTTATACTAGTTTCTATATAATCTTTTAAACAATCAATTAGATAAAATATTTCATTTTTAAAATCTTCTATATTGTATGTAAATTTTTTAGAAGGTCGTATATCAGTTAAATGATTTTCTATAGACATGTTTATATATGAATTTAATGTTTTCCATTTTTTAGCTTCTTCATTACTAATGTTGTCTGGTATTTGCAAATCTAAAGAATCATTTGATGGAAGATTTGATGCGAAAGATTTGGGATTTCTAGAATTCTTTTTTCTAGATACTTGATTTTCAGTCAAATGTTCTAATTCATGTATATTATGGCTAGTTGAATCTTCAACAGCAAGTGTAATAGATAAACCTGTTGAAAATTTATTATACTCTTTGAATGTGTTTTCGATTTTCTTTTTATATTCTAAAGCCTCTTCTTTACTAGAATTTGGAATGATTATTGCAATTTCATCTCCTCCAACTCTAGATATTAAAGCATTATTAGGTAAACAATTTTTTATGATTTTTAAACCGTTTTTTAGAGCTTCATCTCCGGCTTCTTTACCATACAAATCATTTATAGCTCTTAATTTATTAAAATCTCCATAAATATATGCAAATGGAGATTGTTGAGATTCAAAATAGTGTGAAATTACATTTGTATAATATTCCTTAGGATATATTTGTAATCCAGGAAAATCTGAAAATAGTATTTCTGATAATTTAGTTTTGAAATCATCAATTTTTTTATTATTATACATAACGTCCTCCTTTTGACATTATAGAATGGAAACATAAAACAGTCAAGAGTAATCCTAAAATTAAGCAATATTAATACTAATCTGTTAAAACTATGCAAAAAGATATCTATTTAAAAGGTTCGTTCTCCAAGGCGTTTAAGACTTGCAAATATTCAAATTATATATACACACTATAAATATATAAAGAAATAAATGCTTTAGGTCGAACTTGCTTTTAAATAGATATTTTTTTGCATATTTAATATTTCATATATTGGCATTTATATTTATTGAATGTTGACTATATTATGTGATATAATCTATATATATTATATGAAAAGTGAGAAAGAGTTATGATAGAACAGATATATACATTAAAAAATCCAAAATCTTTTGAACTAAAAGATATATTTGACTGTGGGCAATGTTTTAGATGGATAAGACAAGAAGATGGTTCATATACAGGAGTCGTTCAAGGTAGAGTTATAAATGTAAAAAAAGAAAATGATTTAATAATTTTTGATAATACTAATAAGGAAGACTTTGAAAATCTATGGTTTGATTATTTTGATTTAGGAAGAGATTATACTAAAATAAAAAATAAATTAAGAGTTATGGATGAATATTTAGAAAAGGCAACAGAATTTGGTACAGGGATAAGAATATTACAACAAGATGGATGGGAGATGCTTATATCTTTCATAATTTCTGCAAATAATAGAATACCTATGATTCAAAGAGCAATAAATAATTTATCCGAAAGATATGGAAAATTCATAGGCGAATATAAAGGAAAAAAATATTATGCATTTCCAACACCAGAAGAATTGAGTCATGTATCTGTGGAAGATATAAGAGCGTGTCAAACTGGATTTAGAGATAAATATATAAAAAGCGCAGTTGATTACGTAACTGAAAATAAAGAAGATGTGTTATCTTATAGAAAATTAAGTACAGATGAATGCGTAAAAGAATTAATTAAATTTAATGGCGTAGGTCCAAAGGTGGCAGATTGTATCGCTTTATTTGGAATGCAAAAATATGATACATTCCCAGTTGATGTTTGGGTAAAAAGGGTTATGGAAGAATTTTATGTAGAAGAAAATTTAAGTCTGCCTAAAATAAGAAAATTTGCATTAGACAAATGGGGAGATTTAGCAGGATTTGCACAACAATATTTATTCTACTATGCAAGGGAGCTTGGAATAGGTAGATAACTCAAGGAGATGAAAATAATGATATGGTTTTAAAAATTATTTTGTTACTTTCTTATATATTAAGTGCAGTTATTTCTATAAAACTTATATTAGAAAATAGGGATCCATCAAAAACAATAATATGGATTTTAATTTTTATGTTATTTCCTGTAGTAGGAATAATTATTTATGTAATACTTGGAAGAAATATTAGGAAACTTAAAATAAATAAGGCATCTAAAATGGCTGATAATATGAAAAAAGAAAATATTTTATTTAATTTAGATGAAATGAAGGACCTGGCAAAGGGTCAAAGTTCTATGATAAAGGAAGGCAAATTGCCAGGTTATGAAAATAAAGATTTTCGAGTATTGAAGATAATTAGCTTACTACTTAATACAGGTATATTTCCATTTACAATTAATAATAATATAGAAATTTATGTAGATGGAAATGAAAAATTTTATAATTTAATAAAAGATATAAGAAATGCAAAGGACCATATTCATTTAGAATATTTTATAATTAAAGATAGTGAGATTGGTTGTAAAATAAAAAAGGAATTAATTAAAAAAGCAAGAGAAGGTGTAAAAATAAGAATAATTTATGATGACGTAGGTTGCTGGAGATTTTGGTTTCATAGAAAGTTTTTTAAAGAAATGAAGGAAGCTAAAATAGAAATAGTACCCTATTTAAAAGGTAAAATTGCCATACCAGTAGGTGGTCAAATTAATTATAGAAATCACAGAAAGATTGTTGTCATAGATGGAAAAATAGGATACACAGGTGGAATAAATATAGGTGATGAATATATAGGCAAAAATAAAAAATTTGGATATTGGAGAGATACTCACATACGAATAGAGGGAACTTCTGTATATATGTTACAAATGATATTTTTAACAGATTGGTACTATAATACAAAAGAAGTTTTATTGAAGGAAAAATTATTTCCAAAATTAAATTCTAAAGGAATTTGTATGATGCAAATTGTTGCCAGCGGTCCAGATTCAGATTGGGAGTCTATGCATTATGCTTATTTTTATGCCATATGTCAAGCTAAAAAATCTATATATATAGAAACTCCATATTTTATTCCTGATGAAAGTTTACTAAAAGCATTAAAATGTGCAGCTTTAAGTGGTGTGGAACTTATAATTTTATTTCCTAAAATTGCAGATCATAAGATTGTAAATACAGCATCATATTCTTATTTTCAAGAAATTTTGGAAGCTGGCGGGAAAGTTTATTTATACAATAAAGGATTTTTACATTCTAAGGTTATAATTATAGATGACATCATGGCATCTACAGGTTCAGCCAATATGGATTTGAGAAGCTTTAAACTAAATTTCGAAGTGAATGCTTTTATATATGATGATGAAGTTATAAAAGATATGAAAAATGAATTTATGAATGATTTACTAAATAGTGAAAAATTAGAAAAAAATAAATTTGAAAATAGAAAAATCATTAATAAAGTAAAAGAATCAGTTTGTAGATTATTTTCGCCTATATTATAAAAATGAGTATGTCATATGAGACATATTCATTTTTGTTTTACAAATATATTAAATCATATGTCATCAAATTTAATGTTTTATAATTGAAAGAAGAATTTGAATATGGTAACATAAAAAGTAGTGTAAAAATATGGTATAATAAGGAAAAAATAAATATGAATATAAAATTCTTTGTGAGGCAATGTATAAAAATGTGTGTGCAAAATATTTTATTACCGATAGTTTACAAGATATATAGTAGAAAACCTATTAATAATAAATTAGTTGTTTTTGCAGATGCACATCACCAAGAAATACCTTATAGCATGAAATTGATGAAAGATAAATTTGATAATACAGATTTTCAAATAGAAGAATGTTATACAGATTATCAATCTAAATCTTATATAAATGTTATTTATGAAATGATTAAATTCATAAAATTATATGCTGTAGCCAAATATGTATTTATTTGTGATAATTTTTTACCTGTATCTTCATGTAAAAAAAGAAAAGATACTACAGTTATACAATTATGGCATGCAGGAGGTATATTAAAAAAATTTGCTTATGACACAGATGATGATATACCGAATTATTATAAGGGAAATGTTTTTAAAAATTATGATATTGTTACTGTAAGTGAAGAATGTTGTATACCAATATATGAACGCGCAATGAAATTAAATAAGGGAGTAGTGAAAGCAACTGGATTAAGTAGAACTGATTTATTTTTTGATGATTCATACAAACAAAAGTGTTATGAGTTATTTTATAAAAAACATCCAGATGCAATAGGGAAAAAATTAGTTTTATGGGCGCCGACATTTAGGGGAAAGGCTAATAATCCTTTTATATTAGGAAAGAACTATATAGATGAGTTACAAGAAAAATTAGGAGAAGAGTGGTACGTTTTGACTAAAGTTCATCCTCATTTAGACTCAAAAAATCATATTTCAAATACTAATATACCTACAGAAGAATTATTGCCGATTATAGATATATTAATAACTGATTATTCATCAGTTATTTTTGATTATATATTATTAAGTAAACCTTTAATTTTATTTGTGCCAGATTATGAAGAGTACAAAGAGGGTTTTATATACCACTTGATTCTATTCCAGGAAGAATAGTTAAAGATGGTAAAAAATTATATGAAGAATTGATAAATGAATATAATGACTTTGATAAAGAAAAAATAGTTGAATTCTCAAAGCATTACATGGGAAAATGCGATGGAAATAGTACTCAAAGATTATTTGATATGATAATTAATGATTTTAATTAAATTCATTTTATATAAATTAACTCAATTCTTAAAATATAAAAATAGATAATTATATAAGGGGGAAGGGAAATGATCTCAGCAGTTATATTTGCAGGTGGAGTGGGGACTCGGATGAAATCTGAAGACATAC
>ERZ824488.2681-NODE-2681-length-15096-cov-2.545708_pt1 | contig 15096 bp, 22 predicted proteins | sample MGYA00519936_ERZ824488 | MGnify/ENA primary metagenome ERZ824488 (study PRJEB31778, sample SAMEA3449153) | human gut metagenome | biome: human gut; feature: human-associated habitat; material: faeces | place: United Kingdom | collected 2010/2012 ... | reverse complement strand
GCTTCAATTTTTGGTAATTTGTTTTATTTTTTTAGAAAAAAGCTTGCAAATTTTCCGAAAAGGAGTAAACTGATAGGGATAAATGGATGTTTACTTCTAAGTCAGCAGAAGCGAGGATACGAATCCTTATTGGAAATGATCCATAAAAAGGGAGATGAAGATGAAATTATATGTACAACTGACGATTATATTCACGATTTCATTAATTGGTGAAATCATTTCTGATGGGTTGCACTTACCAATTCCTGGAAGTATGATCGGACTGTTGATTTTATTTTTATTATTGCAGTTTAAGTTACTACGCATGCGCCACGTCAATATGGTAGGAAATTTTTTATTAGCCAACATGACGATTCTGTTTCTTCCCCCTGCGGTCGGTATCATGGATAAATTCCATGTGATTGCTCCTTATCTATTTCCGATCATGTTGATTCTAGTTGGAGCCTTGGTCATCAATGTGGCTTTAATTGCAATTGTGGTTAGTTTTATAAAAAATCGTTTTGAGGGTGATTATCCAGAAGGGGGACACAAGCGTGGCTAATTTTGCGAGTAATCCTTTATTTGGGATTGTCTTATCTATTTGGGCTTATTTGATTGGAATGTTAATTTTCCGCAGATATCCCCATCCAATAACAACGCCACTTTTAGTGGCTACAGTAATCGTTATCTTATTCTTAATGATTACAGGAATTTCTTATAAAGATTACTATGTCGGTGGTTCCCTGTTAAATCAGTTGATTGGACCATCGACAGTCGCCTTGGGGATTCCTCTCTATAAAAGTTTCCATTTGATGAAGCATCATGCACGGAGTATTTTGATCGGCTCAACAGTAGCGGTTATTGTGAATACGATTTTTACAGCCTTGATTGCGAAAGCATTTGGAATGAAGTACTTTCTAGCCATTTCGCTCTTTCCAAAATCGGTTACGACTGCAATGGCAGTTGGGATTACTGAAAAAATGCAAGGAATTACGACCATCACTCTTGTGGTAGTTGTAGCAACTGGATTATTAACAAGTGTCTTGGGTCCAACGATATTGAAACTGTTAAAAATAAAAGATCCAGTAGCTATTGGTTTAGCCCTTGGAGGAACTGGACATGCAGTAGGAACAGGGACGGCATTTAAGTATGGTCATGTGGCCGGTGCTATGGCAGGATTGGCAATTGGGATCACAGGAATTTTGTATGTGTTCATTAGTCCAATTGTGGCTTCGATGATTTTATCCTAATACATTTTATTATTTTCTGAGAGAGGCTCAAGAAGGGTCTCTTTCATTTTGTAGTGAAAGCTTAAAAATCCATCCGGAGTGAAAGAAGCTTTTCATGATTACTATCCAAAGCTTTTCCAAGCGTTTAAAAAATGGTATAATGAACTGTAAATTTCAGAAGTTGGAAGGAATGTAATTGCTATGATGAATATGCAAGACTTAATTTAAGATTCTTAAAGTCTTGTTATCCGTCAAAATATTGATTTTAAGCGATTTTGCATTCGATAAAATCAACAATTTATAGATGTATTACATTATATTGGACAGTAAATGGACAGTGACAGAGTGTTTGAAGGAAAGCAAAAGAGGCCTAAGTGCCTCTTTTTTATACACTATGATTGTTTTATTACGAAAAGTTTAGAAGGTGGTAAATCGGATATTCAATAAAGCGTTCCCTCTGTTTTTCGGAAAACTGATTTTCAAATAAATAATTTGCTTGTTCTTTATATCCTAATATACAGGCTGTAGCGTATCGAATTTCAACTGAACTGTGATTCATTAAAGACAAAAGATAGTTATTATCTTCAGTTGTTAATGTATTTAAACGTTTTTTTATTTGTAGTAAATTGAGCTTATTATATTCAGAATTGTCCATTTCTAGAAGTTTCTGAGCAAATTCTAAACAAGATTGTAAAACATTTTGATCACATTGATTATCACTAAAGTTTATCAGTTTTAACAATCCAAGATCTTTATTTTCAATTGGAATCTTATTTGATAGATATGATGAAAGGTAATCAGAAATATCAAAATTATCTATAAGCAATAGATGTTCTATATCAACCGCCTCATATTTTGAAAAATTCTGTTTATTTTCATCAATTAAGATCATATCATAATCACTGAAATTATATAATCTATAATCTGTGTGATTATGATATGATCTATAATCTGTTGTACCTATATTTTCTGGTATTAAAAATAATAATACTTGTATATTTGCAAATTTAATAAATTGGATTGTATTATAGTCGGTACGATCTAGTTTAATTAACTCTTTATTTATGATGCCCTTATACAAAGTTTCAGATACTCTATAGTCATTTTGTGACCAATTCGTGAAATCAAGCTCCTTAGAAATTTTAAGTTTATCCAGTATCTTTTTTAAACGGATATGTGCATCCAAACAATTCTTTAAATAATTAAAATCAATTTCAGATAGACTCTTATCGCTAAATGTTAGTTTATGATCATTTAAAATAATTCCTTTATTTTTTTGAAGTTCTAAAATAAATTCCAACCCATCAATTCTTTTTGAAAGGACATTTGAAAATGAAAATTTTAGAGTTATTAATATGTTTTCAAGATTCTCTTGTACATTAATTGAACAACCATTCCGAAAATCAATAGTATAATCATTCTTAGTCCTGTAATTAAAAATTGTTTGATATACTTTTTCGTTTCCCTGGATTTGAACGTGCATCTTATTTTCTTTAAATAAATGTAGTTCAAATATATCATCTAGTAGAGGCTCAGCTATTGTTGCTCCTTTAGGTTTGTAATAAAGATCTAGTTCACCAGATTTTGCATACTCAAGAATATCTAGATATTCTTTTCCGATGAATTTAAATTGGAACTCTCCATCCAAATTCTCAGAACTATTAAAAAGTGATTCTTGACTTCGTAATTCAACGTGAGCAAAGCCTTTTTGATATTTCCGCTTTTGAATAAAATTTTGAAAGACTAGATTTAATTCTTCTTCATTATCAGGCAGAGGTTTCATAGTAACAGAAATATTAATTATATTTGGTTTTTTCTTATTTTTGCGATGTAGAATATTCTTAATTACCTTTGGTGTTAATGAGGCATAAGTGACAGTTGGTGTTTCATCTTTTAAGTAAACCACAAAATAAAGTACTCCTCCTTCATTTAGATAGTGTTCTAAATTATTTCTTTTTATAGAGTATCCTTTATTTTTATTATAGTAATCGTCTTTACCTTTTACTTGAACCGGTATTCTCTCAACTAAGTCAATATTTTTTTTTACTGTATTTTTGTAAAAATAAATATGACCATCCCATATAGGCTCTCTATCACCTTCAGAAATTTCTCTATGAATGTGTTTAGATTTTTTTAATGCAATTTTTAAATAATCAATTGCGTCTTCTTCAATTTGTTTTGATGATCTATCCATGATTAACCTCTTTAATAAGCACCGATATATTAACATTATACCAATTTATGTGATATATTTTTCTAATAAATTAATCATTAAGCACAATTATATTTTTTATTTAGAAATAAAAAAGGGTAGTGATTGAATTTTACTATTCACTAGTGTTGTTGTTCCTTTAAATGTTAGAGTTCCCAACTCAATCCCTGCTTTTACTAAAGCTTCTGTAATATATGGCTCCATGCTATACCTCTGTTATTTCTTTTTATGATAAAATTATTTTATCATAAATTCATACTTTAATAACAGTCTCTATCCTTTAGGTGAAAATACCGATTTTATGGTATAATAAGGATAACTCTATATAAGGAGGTGTGCCATGACTCTTGATGTAAATAAAGAAGAATTAACAATTTTAGGGATTCCCTTTGATAACTTTTCAGATTTTGATACTGTCTGGTATGCCATTGGGTCATCAATGATTGAAAATTATGAACCTACTGTTCAAGATGTGATTGATTTAAAAACTTATGTTATCAACAGACGAAAGGAATTGAATATTGGTTAAAAATCAATACGAAGGCTATGAGTACATTGACCCCAATCACCAATATACCTATCCAAATTCTAAAGTCTTAATCAACAAACAAAATATTACAAATATTGAAGAAGCCTACCGGAATGAGCATTTATTCGTTACTAGAAGGCTTGCAGACTTGCGCTTGAAAGTCATTAAAGTCTACTCCATTAGTGATATTTTAGCCATTCATAAATATTTATTTCAAGATGTCTATGCTTGGGCGGGACAATATCGCAAGGTGAATATCTCAAAAAGCGGGAATCCCTTTATGCCAATACAATCTTTCAGTACTGCCCAAGACTATATCAACCATCTTATTCATACCTATTATCAAACTGCTAATTCAAAAGATGAGATTATTAAACAATTAGCAAAAATTCTTGATAATCTTAATTATTTCCATCCCTTCCGAGAAGGGAATGGACGAACTCAACGAGAGGTCATTCGTTCTTTAGCACTATCAAAAGGATATTCTGCACAAATACGTGTGGAGCAAGATGACGAGGTTTACAATCTTTATATGGACGGAACAGTCTATGGAGATTTAGGAAAGTTAGAAGAACTACTTGGTAAAATACTGGAAAAATTGTAAATTAGTCTACAAAAATACTTCTATATTTTTAAATATCCTAAATATCACAGAAAATTATAACTTACCAAGGTTTAAATCATAATAGATAGACAAAAAGCTTCTGAAATCTAACATTTCAGAAGCTTTTTTCTTGTCATAAAATGGCTGCAACTATTATTATTCAATACATATTATATCAATTTATGTGATAATTTTTCTAAATTATCCTTGCTATCCTAATATCATTCCTAAGAAAATCAAAGATTTATGACTAAATGGATAGATGATTACGAATATAAGGTTAGGAGATTAGAGAATTTTATCAATATACTTGATAATACAAGAAATCAAAATGTTACCAAATTAGAACGGGAAACAAAATCAGTATAGTTATTTGAGATACCATGAAAAAATTATAAGGCTGATAGTATTAATATCACTATCAGCCTTACAGGTTATTTAACGTTTCAGAAAAACTATAATGTCAAGATTAACTATACAGTATCTAATTCCTTCAAATAATTTTCTATCTTCATCAACATTAAAGGATTGTTATAAATCTTACATAACTCTCTTGCTTCTATATAATAATTTTTGACTTGTTCTTTGTCTAGAAATTTGGCTCCAGCATTTCCTACAAGAATAAGTAGGGGAGCCAGTTGGTAGCTTGTCTGTCTTTGTTTACAGAGTTCAATCGTCTCAAGAGCTTCTTGGATAGCTTCGTTATATTTTTCCTTTGACACTAGGTAGTGAGCGTAGTTATAACGAACTCTGATGTAGCCAAATAAAAACTCTTGATGCTCAAAATTTTTTGTCTGATATAACTCCATTAAATGAGAGTAGTTTGCCTCATATTCTTGTTCACGACCTACTAAGGAATAGAAGTTAGATAGAGTATTCAATACCTTTAAATAAATCAGAGTATTTGAGGAGACTTTTAATAATATATTTTCCAATGAAGAAATAGCCTCACACTTACTGTCATATTGATAGAAGTCAATAATAGCTTTAATCCATTCAAGGTAAGTTCGGTCTTCTAGTGTTAGAAAAGTACTTCGTTCGATCTCTATTCTATAAATATATTCCAAATCTTCATAATTTCTGTCATCTAATAGTCGAGCAGATAATTGCTTGAAATTAGAGAGGTTAGATTTAATTTCAATTTGTTCATTAAAAAAATAATCTAATGGTACTTCAAGTCGTTGTGAGAGTTTGAACAAAAGGTCTGCGGAGGGAATGAAATGCCCTCTCTCAATTTTACTAATCTGGCTTTGTTCACAAATTCCTTCTGCAAGAGTTTGTTGGGAGAGTCCTAGCTCTTTTCTTTTTAATCTGAATTTCTCTGCGAGTGTATTCATTAAAGATAATAAACCTTCCTATTTGCTTAATTTCATTATAAAATTTTTAGTTCAAAATAGCAAGTTAAAGGAATAAATAATTCTTTATGGTAATAAAAAAAAAAAAAAAGTTCAAAGCGCAATAAAAATAATTGCATAAATAATATATATGTGTTAGAATAAAAATAAGGAAAAAGAAAGGGGTTTCATTGCATGAGAAAAAAACGTGGAATTAAAAAATTAGTTACATTTGCATTACTAGGTGTTTTTATGTTTAGTAATACAATTCCTTACCAACAGTTTATTCAGAAGAATAAACAATTGGAGATTCGAGTGCAATCACAAAAGGAGTCCAATGGTCTTGATGTTGGGAAGGCTGATTAGTTGATTAAATGATGAAAATACTAATTAACTATATGGTATTTCTGTTTTATCTAATTTTTAATTAGAAAGAAGTGATTCTAATGTACAAGGGTGTAATTTGTTAGAATTTCAAAAATTTAGAGCATTTTTGGCTTAGTAATATGTGTTGAAGGCTCAAAATCTATGGTAAAAAAGTAGCTTTGAAAACGTATTACCTCCAAAAATTTAGTTAAATAATGAATTAACATAAAAAGAAATTATTGAAGTTCTGGAAAGATGTTGTTTCAGTATTGAAATCATTGAGAAAAAGTGGGAAAAATTTGCGATTTTCACAGAGAAAGGAAGAAAAAGTATAGAAATAAGTCTTGAAAAACTGGATTTGAAGAATTATTTTGATTATATTGTTTCGGATGACAATTGCTATTGAAGATTCGTACTCAGGGATACAGGTATCAACTAGTGCTGGTATTGATACTATTGGATATTACGATTACCCATTGCCTTTATTTAATGCTAAGGCAAATTGGAAGGCTGGAAGTATGCAAGAAGTATTGAACGTAATTCAATCACAACATGAGTTTTAAAACGTCTAGACGTACTTAGAAAAATTAGAAATATACTTTTCGGGAATCTGTCCATAGATGAACAAAAGAAGCTTCAAAAAAATGTTTCTAATATTTATTTTAGGCCTATTCTTAATCCCATTACTTAGACCACTTATAGTTGATTGGCTAAAAACTATATTTGGTTAATAGTAACGATAACCTTATTTAACAAAAAAGTTTTCCCTTTTATTTTTTAATAGCATTGTTTTGACAAATTGACTTCCACGTTTATTGGCGGTAGAAGTTAGTTTAAGAATATAGCACTTCGAGAAATTGCCTATTTTTATAGAAGCATATTATTAAGTAAAAAAACAAAAGGAAGGTGATATTATGAAGTATCATAAAATAATTATTAAAGGTAGTTGTACCTTATTGTTAATTTTTTCTTCGTTCTCTCCCTTAAGTACTGTACTGTCTGAAGAACAGTCAGCTCCTCCGATTGAGATTTTGCAACAAGAAATCTCCAAATTAAGATTAGAAGAAGGTAAGCAATATACATTACAAGAATTATTAGACAGAACGTCTCTGTCAAACTATGAAAAAGAAAAAATATCTAAGGAAATCATTACACAAGTACAAAAAGAAATTAATGAAGAACAGTCAAGATCTATGTTTCGAGCTCTCGTAACTAATGTCTATAGACATTTAAGTCCTTCGGAAGTTAAAGAATGTGCACGACAATTTCGAACAATTGGTAGTTTAGTAAAATTAATTCCAAGATATGGCTCTTTAATTGAAAAACTCTATATCGTAAACGCTGAATCATATGAATATGCTGCTGCAAGAGGTTGGGGAATTGATCTTTTGATAACCTTAGATCCTTATAATCCTACAAGTACAGGTATGACTTTTAGTTTTAGATATTCTCATTAGTTTAATTAAAGGGGGGACTGTGTTATGGTAACTAAGTATTACAAGTATATTCCTTGGTTGGTTTTAGGAGCTATTGGATCTTATGAGTCCGCAACTTATTTTGGACATAGTACATTTGATATACTGTATTTATCTATTGTTTTTATGATTGTTTACGTAGCTTTGTTCATTCTACACGAAAAATATCTGAAATATAAATATAAAGAAATATTTACAAAGATTATGAGCAATCCTGAAAAAGATCATCATCCCTAGTAAGATATAGCATAATAAAGCCCTAGCAACCAGATTGTACTGACCCCAAAAAGTTAGACAATTAATTTAAGCAAAGGATTTAGTTCTGTATTGCACAGGGCTGAGTCCTTTTCTATTATTTGTATAGAAGTGTATACATTTTTAATCTATAGTCGTAGAGATTTAGTAAAACTATAGCCAAATATAGATCTTTTTCTAAAATTTACTAATGTCTGTTATAATGGACATTATTTGAAATTTCCATTATAACAGACATTGATACAGTTTTGTAACATTATTTTGGTATAGTAATATTATAAAAGGAGGCGAGAAACATGAGAAAATTTGTTAGCATATTATTGTTGTCATTATCAATAATTACGCTAATTGCTTGCACTAAAAATAAGCAACAATCTCTGGATGGCGAATACTATTGGATATCAAGTGAAAGAAATGAATTGGCATTTACTATAAAAGGGAATAGAGGTTCAATAAAACACGGAGAAGCTGATAGTTTTACAATTGATCAAGAAAGTAACACCTTCCTTTTATCAGGAGAAGGTAGAAGTGATTCAACAGTAAAATATAAAGTTAAGGATGGCACCATTACAGTCGATATATCTGGAATAGAACATGAATATTACCAAAAAGGCAGTAAAGCATATAATAAAGCACTTCAACAATATAATAAGTAGAAATAGAGCGATGAAGTTTTGGTTTCTTATGATGTTGCTTTCGGAATGATTGTTATATTAACAAGACAATATGGAAAAAGGAGAATGATTCATGAGTAATATTTTGGTGACAGGCGGTTGTGGCTATATTGGTTCAAGATTAGTTGAAGAATTGCTAAATAATCAAGAAAATAAGGTTGTTGTTTTAGACAGCGGTATATTTGGTTTTGATTCACTATCTGAGTTTTTATATTCAGAACGTTTTAAATTAGTTAAGGGGGACATTCGAATCAAAGAGGACATTTTGAAATCCCTAAATCAAATTGATACAATTATTCATTTGGCAAGTCTAGTTGGAGAGCCTTCATGTGTTGTTGACAAAGATATCGCTTACGATATTAACGTTCGTGGAACAAGAAATCTAGTAGAATGTGCAGTCAAAAAGGGGGTGAAAAATTTTATTTTTGCCTCAAGCTGTAGTGTCTATGGTTTTGGTAAAGATAAGTTTGATGAACATAGTATTCCCAATCCTGTTGATTATTATGCAGAGCTAAAGCTACTTTCAGAGAAAGATTTATTAAATTATAAGGATAAGTTGAATATTATCATATTGCGATTTTGTACCGTTTTTGGTTTATCGAGGAGGATGCGATTTGACTTAGCTGTAAATGTAATGACTGCCTCTGCATTAAATAACGGAGTTATAAATGTTTACGGCGGTCAGCAAGAGAGACCATTTATTCATTGTGGAGATGTGGCCAGAGCTATCAATTTGCTTTTTGAAGAAAGATGTAAAAATAAATATACAGATAACGGTATAGAAGTATTTAATGTTGGTAATAATTCTGAAAATTATAATCTTGCTGAAGTAGCTAGCATAATTTCAAAAGCTACTGGAAATACTAAAGTTAACTTAGATGGTTTAAAGGAAGATAATCGAAGCTATAGTGTTTCTTTTGATAAAATAGAGCAGTTGGGTTTTTCATCACAGAAGTCTATTGAAGTTGGAGTAGAAGAAATTGCAAATAGCATGAAATCAGGGTTAATTAATAATCCATTCTGCGATATATATAGCAACGTAAAAGTTGCTACTAAGGAATATTTGAATTAAGGAGTTAGAATATGAAACAATTAGCAATATTAGGTGGGAAACCAGCGTTTTCAAGTCAATTAAAATTTATAAAACCTATGTTTCCTACTTATTCAGAATCAAAATATGAGTCATACTTTAACGAAGTTTTTAAAACTGGGATGCTCTCAAAAGGGAGATTTTTAGAAAAGTATGAGTCTGAGGTGAGCAGTTATTTAGGAGCTCCCTATGTAACTGCTGTCTCTTCTGGGACTATAGGATTAATTTTAGCATTAGAAGCATTGGGAATAAAAAGTGGTGATGAAGTCCTTGTCCCTAGTTTTACATTTTGTGCAACTGTTCATGCAATTAAAAAGGTTGGAGCTATTCCTGTTTTTGTAGATTGCAACTCTGAAACATTTACAATCGAAACAAATAACATTGAAAAATATATCACTCCTAAAACAAAAGCAATTATTGCTGTGCACATATTCGGAGTTGGAGCAGAAGTATATGAATTAGAAAGGGTATCTAAAACCCATAATCTTAAACTTATCTATGATGCTGCTCACGCATTTGGTAGTACCATTGACAAAACACATTTGGGAAACTTTGGTGATATCTCAGTATATAGTACCTCTCCTACAAAAACTCTAGTTACAGGTGAAGGGGGAATTGTCGTAAGTAAAAATAAAGAAATTGATAGCAAAATTAGACTTTTAAGAGAATATGGAAATCCGGGAGATTATAATTGTACTGAGATTGGTGTTAATGCTAGACTTAGTGAGTTGGCAGCTATAACTGGTCTAATGTCATTGAGTATAATTGACAAAAATCTATCGGAGCGTAAAAAGATTGGCAATTATTATAGACAGTTATTATCTGAAATTGAAGGAGTATCGTTGCAAAAAATACCGGATAACCAAATTAGTACATATAAAGATTTATGCATAGTAGTGCATGCAAGGTCATTTGGGTTAGATAGAGATACAGTTGTTCAGAGTTTGAATAGAGAGGGTATTCCAACAAGAAATTATTTTTCTCCTCCTATACATAAAATGGATTGTTATTCTGAATACAATGATCTTGTTTTAGAAAATACTGAAAATATTTCCAAAAATATAATTTGTTTACCTATGCATCCATTTCTAACGTATGCAGATATCGAAATGATAGTTAATATTTTAAGAAACATTCATATCAATGCTGAAGAGATAAAGAAACGGGTGATACAAGATGCTTAACACACCAACAGAAAATTACGTGTCAACAATTCGAAAAAAGATAGGTAATGACTTACTTATTCTAGTAGGTTCAAATGTTATTATTGAAAATGAACTAGATCAGGTGTTGCTTCAAAAACGGTCTTCAGGAACATGGGGATTGCCAGGTGGATTATTGGAAGTAGGAGAGACACTTGAACAAACGGCAATTAGGGAAGTATTTGAGGAGACCGGATTAACAATTGAAGAATTGAAGTTAATTCATACTTTTTCAGGGCAGGATTATCATTTTGTTCTGCAAAACAAAGATGAAATCTATGTAGTTACCTCTCTATACAAAGCGATTAATTATACGGGAGAATTGAATGTAAGTTCAGAAGAAACGCTGGAGTTAAGTTATTTCAATTATAACTCCCTTCCTTATAACATTGAACAAGAATATCTTGATTATATAAACTATTATAGAGGACTAAGATGATTGACAAAAAAGAAATATTTATTTTTGATTTTGATAATACTATTATTGAATCACTCCCTCTTTGTTTTAGTTGCTTCAGGATAGTGTTTGAAAAATATAAAAATATCAAAATGAGTGATTCGGATATTGAATCATTATTTGGAGGTAGTGAGGAAGATATTATAAGGAGCCATGTAGAAGAAAAATATGCTGATGAAGCAGTCGAATTATTTTACATTCTTTATGAAAATTTACACGATCATTTTATTGTTCAAAATAAAGTATTTGAAAATATTACTTTGCTATTAAAAAAATTAAATTACAAAGGAAAAAGACTTGCTGTTTTTACTGGTAAGGGGCGAAAAAGTATACAAATAAGTATGAAGAAATTAGAATTAGAAAAATATTTTAATTACATTGTATCTGATGATGATGTTGCTAATTCTAAACCTGATAGTGAAGGAATTTTGAAGATACTTGACCATTATAATGCAACTCCCTCAGATGCGATATTCTTTGGTGATTCAGATGCAGATATTATCTCAGCCAAAAAAGCAAATGTACTAGCTGTTGGTGTCAATTGGTATAAAACAAGAAAATTTACTATTTCTCCTGATATAATATCTAAGAATCCATTAGATATTATATACTCCTGCTGATAGTTGATTTGACTTAACAAAAAAGCCCATTTGGTGTACACTGCAAGTGAAGAAAAATAGCAGGGAGGTAAACCAAATGGACATTTTCCATTATACACCGAATCGCCATCACCTTCAACTCAGTATGCCGCAGCTTCGTAAAGTCTGCCGTGACTTATATCAAAAAGTCGCTCCTGATGAGTTGATCCACCGCAAGAATGTAGAGCAATGCAAGGTTTCGAATGTTTCTGTTTTAACCTTGATGCAATTTCAGGCAGAAATTGGGATGAAGTCACAGCGAAAGTTTTATCAATTTATCCGAAATTTCTTCGGATTCAGGGATTGGAGAGAAGCCGCTTCTATCGCCGTGTTCATTATCTGATGCCCCTGCTTCAGCTGATTTGCCTCTATTTCAATCAGCTGGATTTTGATGAATTAGTCATTATCGACAGCTTTCCAGTCCTCTTGTGTCAGCCGGTTAGAAATCATCAGGCCAAGGTCTTGAATGAGGTGGCCAACATCGGCTACTGCGCTTCCAAAAACATGTGGTTCTATGGTTTTAAAATTCATCTGGCGGTGACAGAGTCGGGCTATATTTTGGATTACTTGGTTACGCCTGTCTCGGTCCATGATATTCAGGTGGCAGAAGAGTTGCTGGATGCCATCCCCTATACTCCTGTTTTAGCGGATTTGGACTACTTGGGTAAGGAACTGAAAAAACGATTGGAAGCCAAGGGAATAGACTTTTTGACGCCGATTTGTAAAAATATGAAAGGAGCAGCTGAGCACAACAATCCTGCTATCCTGACAATCCGAAGGACCATCGAAACTCGGATCTCTGTCCTAAATGCATTGTTTAACATTGAACATCCGCTTGCTCGCTCTTTAGCAGGTTTGCAATTAGAGATCGAACGGGCTATTTTGGTCTATAATTTAGGATTTTTTATCAACTAGCAACACGGGTATTATATATGATAGATTTTGATTTTAAAGGAGGATTTATGAATTTGAAAGGTATAATCTTCGATATGGATGGAGTTATAGTTGATACAGAGTACCAAGATTTTCTAATACAGAAAGATTTTATCAAACACCTTAATCCAAAATCTAGTTACGAAGATTCTGAGCTATTGGTATTAGTTGGTAAATCATATTTTAATCTTTATAGGCTTTTACAGCAATTTATTGGGAAACAATATGATATAAAAACTATAGAAAAAGAATATGCTTCTTTTAGTGATGAGAGATATGAAAAAATTGATTATTCTTTACTTTTTAGAAAAGAAATTCTAAAAATTATTGACTATGCATTGAAAAACGGAATCAAATTAGCTGTAGCATCATCATCAAAATATGAGCATATTAATGAAGTTTTAGAAAGGTGTGACATAAAAAAATATTTTGATGTCATCGTTAGCGGAGAGAATTTTGTAGAAAGTAAGCCAAATCCGTCTATCTATTTAACAACGCTACATAAGTTAGAATTGCAAGCAGAACAATGTATTGCAATTGAAGATTCATACTCTGGAATTGAATCTTCAACTAGCGCAGGAATTGCAACTATTGGTTATTATGATAGCCGATTACCATTTTTTAATGACAAAGCGCAATGGAAAGTTGAAAATATGAAAGAAGTTTTACAAATAATAGAATCACAGAGTCTTTGAGTTGAAAGGCGATGAGGTTCTTGAGGACGTTAGAAAGAAATAAACTTGTTTCATAACGAAATTTAAGGTAGAACTTATCAGGACTCTGCCTTTTTAGGCTCTTTTCTACCATTTGTCAAGTCTATCAAGGCTTTAAGTAAAAAAATGAGATATGAAAAGGCAACACTTTTCTATACAAAATTTATAAAGTGTTTTTTTAAAGCGCTGATTCGCTTAGCGATTGGGGTTTGGTAGTTCAGACTGCTGTGAATGCGGTGATGATTCCACCAGTAAACGTAGTCCTTTGTTTTAAAGGTTAGTTCTTTCAGCGAATGGAAGGTTTCTTGGTTGACAAACTCGAGTTTGAAGGCACGGTAAGTACTTTCAGACACGGCGTTGTCATAGGGACAAGCTGCTTGACTTAGAGACCGAGCGATGCCGCATCTCATCAATCAGCTGGTTATCAAACTCCTTACCACGGTCAGAATGGAACAGCTTGACATTGGTAAGCGCGTAAGGAATGCTTTGATTGGCTTGTTTGACGAGCTCTGCAGTCTTGTGCCACCCAACTGACAGTCCAATAATTTCGCGGTTAAAGAGATCAATGATCAAACAAACATAAGCCCAACGATTTCCAACACGGACGTAGGTCAAATCTGTTACAATTGCTTCAAGTGGCTTTTCTTGGTCAATTCTCGAGCCAATAGGTTTGGAATAGGTGCTTCATTTTTTTGAGCTAGTTCTTTATCAAAATAAACAGTATTATAATCCTGATCATTATAAACCGTTGAACCGATACCAGCAGACATTTTTTCGTAAACATGATATTCGTATAGTTTTGCTGATATTGAAACAACGTTCTTATAAGCTTCTTTTTGAACTAGGTTTCTGACATAATTAAGTGCATTATTCTTACCTTCATCTGATAAAGTATTTTATAGTCGGACGATTTCGATCTCTGTAAAAAAACCTTTTGGTACATTTAGAATCTGCTCTAGTTGTTGCACTTTTTCTCTAGATGGTTGTTTTATTCCACGCTCCCATGCAGAATAGGCCTGGTAGGTAATACCTAATTGATCTGCAATATCTTTTTGAGTCATTTTTAGCTCTTTTCTACGAGCTTTTAGTTTTTCTGGTTGATACATCGTTTTCCTCACATTAATAGTAACTTCAATTCAGCTTTTTGTTTTGCCTCTTTGTCTGTTAGCTTATTTTTATCCCAAACATAAGCTATAGATTTTCCTTTATCATAGATGAGCCATACTTTTAGATTGTCACAGCAAGTCTTAATTGTTTTCCAATTCTCTTGGTTTAAAAGTTCAGGATACTCTTGACTAGTCACAAAACTTTTTTTGATCACAGATCGCTCTATCTTATAGATTAGAGAAGCCTGATAGTTTTACAATTGATCAAGAAAGTAACACCTTCCTTTTATCAGGAGAAGG
>ERZ824488.2679-NODE-2679-length-15100-cov-2.694317_pt1 | contig 15100 bp, 9 predicted proteins | sample MGYA00519936_ERZ824488 | MGnify/ENA primary metagenome ERZ824488 (study PRJEB31778, sample SAMEA3449153) | human gut metagenome | biome: human gut; feature: human-associated habitat; material: faeces | place: United Kingdom | collected 2010/2012 ... | reverse complement strand
AACGCCCGCGCCGAGCAGGAATCCGAGCACCGGCTTTCCCGAGAGCTGGTAGAACATGTTGGCAAACGTCTCAGATTCCGACAGCGGGCTCACCGCCGCGGTCATGCTGAGAAGGCCGGTGAAGAGGATGCCGAAGCCCATCGTGATGCTGCCGACGGTGTCGCTGTGCGGCGTCTTGATGGCCATGATGAAGAGGATGCCCGCGATGGCCGCAAGGGGCGCGAGCGTGGAGGGCTTGAACAGATTGAGCCACGCGCCGCCGTCGGCGTTGAGGTCGAGCAGACGGATGATCTGACCCGTGATGGTCGTGCCGACGTTCGCGCCGAGGATGATGCCGATGGACTGGTGCAGCGTCAGCACGCCCGCGCCGACAAGGCCCGAGGTGAGCACGATGGTCGCCGTCGAGCTCTGAATGACCGCCGTGACCGCAAGGCCGAGCAGGAAGCCGACGAGCGGATTGTTCGTCACCTTCTCCATCGCCGCCTTGAGCGCACCGGACGAGCCCTTCTTCAATCCGTCGCCCATGAGCTGCATACCGTAGAGAAATAGCGCCAGCCCGCCGAAGAGCGAAATAAAGTTAAAAATCGTCATACCGTCACCAATCTTCTGTGTGTTCCCGATCCGTATTTTACAGTTCCCGTGGCAGAGATGGCATACTGCGCCAAACTCCACCAAATATTATGGTAGCAGAAATTTACAGAATTGCAAGGATTTTCGCAGAAAAGTCCCATATAATTTCCGTCCATATCTTTCTGCTTGCAATTTGTCTTTCCTATGGTACAATAACGGAAGAAAATGCCACTGCATTTTGAGGAGGTTTTACCATGCTCAACAAGTCCAATCCCATCGGCGTGATGGACAGCGGCATCGGCGGACTGACCGTCGTGCGCGAGCTGCAGCGCATCCTGCCCGGTGAGGACATCATCTACTTCGGCGACAGCGCCAACTGCCCCTACGGCAACAAGACCGCAGATCAGATCTTTGAGCTGAGCTGCCATATGCTCCAGTTCCTCGGCTCCAACGGTGTGAAGTGCACCGCCGTGGCGTGCAACACCATCTCCACGATGGCCGAGCGCCTTCGTCCCTGCTTCGACTTCCGCATCATCAGCATCGTGGAGGAGGCCGCCAAGTACGTCATCCGCGAGAAGCTCTCCAGCGTCGGTCTGATCGGCACGGAATTCACCGTCGCCTCCGGCAAGTACGCCGAACTCATCCATCAGGGCAACCCCGACTGCCATGTGGTCGGCAAGGGCTCTCCCCTGCTCGCAGCGCTCGTGGACCGCGGCGACTTCAACCAGCACGACATCAATCTTGAGATCACCACGCAGGTCGACAACATTCTCTCCCGCGAGAAGGTCAGCGACCTGATCCTCGGCTGCACGCACTACCCCATCGTGGAGGAAAACTTCCACGAGTGCTATCCGCAGCTGCACCTCATCAACCCCGCGCTCGAGCAGGCAAATGCTGTCAAGGCGTACCTCGCCGAGCAGAATGCCCTGAACCCGCAGAAGAAGGGCACCTTCACCATCTGTACCAGCGGCGACCCGCAGGTGTACGTCAACGTCGGCAAGCGTCTCGGCCTCTTTGAGGCGAGCGAGCTGAAGGTCATTCACATCTGAAAACAGCATAAGGAAAGCGCAGCCGTTTGGCTGCGCTTTCTCTTTGCTCTCTTCACTTTTCGCGCTTGCGGAGATAGTACGCCGCCGCGGCGACGACCTCAACAGCATAGACGCCATAGAACACCATGTTGATGTGCTTTGCCTTCTGCCGCGCCAGCGACATCGCCTCCTGCGTGTAGACGGTGACGGGCAGATAGCCGTCTGCCTTTGGCCCTGTCCGCCAGAAAACGACCGAGCGGTTGCGCCAGATGAAGTTGCAGAGCACATTTCCGTTGTCGTCCTCAATGGTCGCGCCCTCGGTCTGCGAGCGGTAGATCGGCGTGTCATTCTCGTAGTAGAGCGGGCTTTCGGCAACGGCGGTCTCCGTCGCAAACCCTCCGCCGCTGTCATAGGTCGGCTTGACGGGCTTTCGCATATAACGCTTGAACGAGTCAAAGTCCGTGAACTCCGTTCCCTCGGCAAGCAGCCTTGTGTCGCCGAAGCCGACAAGCGCGCGGTTGATAAAGGCGCTCAGCGCCAGCGCCGCGCAGAGCGCGAGCGCTGTGGTGCGCAGGAGCCTGTTGTTTTTACGCTGCGCCTCCGGTTTCTCCTCCGGCGGGAGAAATCTCTTTTCCACCAGCCGCCGCTCGACGAGCCGCACAGCAAGTACGCCTGTGACAAGAGCGGTAAGCAGAACCAGCGCTGCCTGCCAAAAATCAAGTGAGATCCCGACGCCCGTGCGGCTGAGGGTAAAGCCATTCACCGTGATTGGATGGAACGCCAGCAGCAGCGGCAGCGTGCAGGCGAAGAGCACCCACGCGGCCCCGTAGGTCCGCTCCGCGCCGCGGACGACCGCGCGGCGGAAGGCATCGACATCCTCCCCCTCCTCGTCGTGTATGGCAAGGAGCGCGGCATTGAGCTGCACGGTCTCAACGGCGGCCGCCGCGACAAAGAACACCGCGCCGAGGAAGAAGCCGAGCAGCGCGCGGTCAAGGGCGCTGTTGCACGCCATCGCCACAAGGAAGCCCGCGGCGGCAAGCGCGAGCGCGATACAGCAGCGCGAGCGAAAGCGCGAAAGGCTCGCCGCGAGCAGGTGCTTTTTCTGCTGCTCGCCCTTTGGCGTGGACTGCGCGCCCTGCTCCTCCCCCGCCGCGGCTCGTTCGCCGCGCAGCAGCTCGTCGCAGGTCACGCCGAATACCTCCGCGATGACCGGAATAAGCGCAAGATCCGGCGCACCGTCGTCGCGCTCCCAGCGGGAGACGGACTTGTCCGACACGTTCAGCCGTTCCGCCAGCTCCTTCTGCGTCATGCCGTTCGCGCGGCGCAGGGCCGCGAGGAAGCTGCCCATTGTTTTCTTTTCCATAAAAGCGACCTCCTTTTGGTCTTTGGATGGCTCGATTCTACCGCCGCGTCAGAGAGAATGCCACCCAGCGGAGCGGGATTGTCTCTCGCGGCGCGAGAATTTCACGCCTCCCCCTCCGATTTCGGCAGCTCCCAGCCGACGAGCAGCGGCCCGCGCCCCACCGTAATGCGCGCTGTCGGCGCAACGATGTGGTTGCTCACACCGAGTGGGAAGCCGCAGTCGATCGTCCCGTCCGTGAGCGGATATTGCAGCCCCTCGAGCGTGATATGCTCGGCGCGGTCGCCCATGCTAAAGAGCGAGACAATGCCCCAGTCCACCTCACGCTCGAGTGCGAGCGTTTCGTTTTCGATGGCTGTGTAGACGAAATTTTGGTCGTAGAGATAACCCCTTGCCCCATGACGCAGGAGAAAGGCAAGCGACTGGAGGTTGGCGAGCGTGTGGTCGAGCCGCGCGCCGCCCGTCGCGCCATAGAGATAGAAGGTATCACAGCCGCGCTTGAGCCCCTCGCGGAGCGCAAGCATGGTGTCGGTGTCGTCCTTCTCGACCGGCACGCGGATGCAGTCCGCCGGCGCCTGACGGACGTCCATCGAGTCGAAGTCGCCGAGCACAACGTCCGGTCGGACGCCAAGGCGCTCGCACAGATGCAGCCCCGCATCCGCGGCGATCTGAAGATCGCCCCCGCGCGGCGGCTCCCGCAGGCCGTAAAAGGTGCCCGCGGCGTAGATAAAGCAGCGTTTCATGGTTTTCCCTCCCCGGGATAGTTTATGGTCCTTATTGTACCGTAAGCCGCGCACGATGGCAAGTCGTAAAAATTGTGCAGATTACCCCTTGACAAACCCGTTCAAAAACCTATAATAAAACTCGACAATTCCAAGGGGCGCTGGCGCAAGCCGGCTGAGATCGGGGCGTAACGCCGTCCCAGTCCCTCGAACCTGATCCGGGTAATGCCGGCGTAGGAATGCGAAGGATATTGATGAGGTATGCCGCATTGCGATCGCCGCAATGCGGCATTTTTTTCATCGGACCATTGGGGTTGATCTTTTCAGAAAGCAGGAGAAAAACCATGACCCAAACCAAGACCCGCGCCCTCACCGAGGGCGCACTGATGGTAGCCGCCGCCACCGCGCTGAGCTATGTCAAGCTCCTTGAACTGCCGCAGGGCGGCAGCGTGTGCATCGGTATGCTGCCGATCTTCCTCTACTGTGCCCGCTGGGGCTGCAAGGAGAGCTTCCTCGCCTCCTTCGCTTACGGCCTTCTGCAGCTCATTTTCGACGGCGCTTACGCATGGGGCCCGACCTCGATGCTGCTCGACTATGTGCTCGCCTTCGGCGTGCTGGGCGTAGCCTGCCTGTTCCGTAAGCAGAGGGGCGGCGTCTTCGTCGGCACGGTCGTCGGCTGTGTGTGCCGTTTTATCGTCCACTTCATCAGCGGCGTGACCATCTACCGCATCTATGAGCCGACCGAGGTCTTTAATACGACCTTCACCAACCCCTACCTTTATTCCGCCGTCTACAACGGCAGCTATGTGTTCATCGACATGGTGCTCTGCCTCGTCATCACCGCGCTGCTCTACCGCCCTCTATCCCGCTATTTTGCGCCGCAGGAGACAGTCGCGGCAGTAAAGAGAAATCAGGGGCCTGAGCTCTAAGGCAGCACCGCGCAACTGCGTCTGCGCAGCGCTGCCCCAAAAAAGCAAAAGGGCGGGATCCCTCTCCCCGCCGACAGCTGTCAGGAGAGCCGTTCCAAACGGAACGGCTCTCCTGCTTTTTATAGACTTTTCAGCTCCACCGGTGTGCCGACGGAGCGGGCGATGGCGTAGATCTTCGCCACATCCTCGATATACTCGGCGTTGAGATACGCCTGCGCGAGGTCGCCGCCCACGGCGAGTACGCCGTGGTTTGCGAGCGTGCAGCCCCTGCGTCCCTCAAGCGCCGGAACTGCGTTCAGCCCGACCTCCTTTGTGCCGGGCGTCGCGTAGTCCGCGCAGCGGATGTCACCGCCGAGGAACACCAGCGCCTCGATGAGCACGGCGGGGATGGTCTGCTGGTTCACGGCGAAGGCCGTGGCATAAGGCGAATGGGTATGGAACACGGCGTTCACATCGGGACAACCCTCATACACTGCCGCGTGCATCCGCCACTCGCTTGAAGGCTTCAGATGTCCCTCGACCACCGTGCCGTCAAGCCGCAGGGCCACAACATCCTCCGCGCGCATCACGTCGTAGCGCACTGAGGTCGGTGTGATGAGCATGAGGTCTTCCTCGCGCAGATAGCAGCTCATATTCCCGCTCGTGCCGGAAAACAGTCCCTCATGAAAAGCCTGCAGGGAACGGTCCACGATCTCCTGCCGCAGCTCTGTGATCGTTTTCATCGTCTTCCCCTCCTCACACAACAAGGTTGTGCTCGTCGATGTGCCCGTCGGTGAAGTAGCGGTGCAGATCGTAGGGCGAATAGATGCCGAGGTCGGTCACCACGCCGGAGACCAGATGCGGCGGCGTGATATCGAAGGCGGGATAGTAGCCCTTCACGCCCTCCATCGCCGTGCGCACGCCCATGGCCTGCAGGGTGAAGTTCGGGTCGCGCATCTCGATGTGTACCGTGTCCACGGTCGGATGCCCCTGGTCGGGCGCGCCGGTGACGAAGTACGGGATGCCCATGTACTTGGCGACGATGGCGTTCTGGAACGTGCCCACTTTATTGACGACATGGCCGTCGCAGCAGATGGCGTCCGCCGCGGTGGTGAAAACGTCGACCTTTTCGTTCTGCATGACGAACGCCGGCATATTGTCGGAGATGACGGTGACATCGAAGTCCATATCGCGGCAAACCGTCGCGGTCAGGCGCGCACCCTGAAAATAGGGGCGCGTCTCGGGGCAGAAGAGGCGGATATGCTTCCCTCTCTCGCTGCATTCGCGCAGCATCATGCCAACGATGGTCTCGGCAAAGCAATGCGTCATCACCGTGCCGTTCTCGGGGAACAGATCGACAAGGTACTTACCGATCTTCGCCACGCGCTCGTAGCGGGTGTTGTTCAGCTCGACCGTTTTGTTCACGATGGCCTGCGCCGTGTCCTCGCCTGCGGCGAGGGCGCGTTCCGCCTCGGCAAGACAGAGGTCGCACAAAAGCGCCATGCGCTTGACCGTCGTGGGCCGCGCATGGGAAATGGTGTGCGCCGCCTTTCGCAGATATTCCATCTGCTCCGCGGCGGTCTTATCGCGGCACTCGTGCGCCGCGAGCGCCATGCCCATCGGCACGGCAGTGTACGGTCCCGCGCTCTGTGTCACCATGTCGGTGATGGCCCGCGCGACCTCCTGATGGGTATGGCAGATGACAAATTCGATCCTTGCGGGATAGATGCGGCGATCAAGTATTTTCACTTTACCATCCTCGTACCACGCGATGTTTTCATATTGCAGCATAAAGGCTAAATCGTGATCCGCTCTCTGCATCGTTCTCCTCCTTACGCATATAACCGCTTGACCGCCGCGCGGGCCTCATAAAATACCTTCTCGCGGTCGAGCGTCTTGTATTCGCCGTTTTCGTACAGAATTTTTCCATCCACCATCGTCAGCACCACGTCGGATGAGTGGGCCGCGCAGGTCAGCAGCGCGGGGGTATCGAAGTTCGGATAGAGGTGGGGCTTGTCCAGATCGAGCGCAATAATATCCGCCTTCTTCCCCACCGCCAGCACGCCGGTATCGCTGCGCCCCTGTAGTCTTGCACCATTTACCGTTGCCATGTCCAGCACCTCGGCGGAGCTGACCTCCGTCGGGTCGTGGCGATAGCCGCAGGGCATGATATCGGCCAGGTGCATTTCCTCAAACATATCCAGGTTGTTGTTGCTCGCCGCGCCGTCCGTGCCGAGGGCGAGGTTGATGCCCGCATCCATTAGCTTCCGCACCGGCGCAAAGCCGCTGCCGAGTTTGAGATTGCTTGTAGGATTATGGATAACATTCACGCCGTGGCGCTTCAGAATGGCAATATCCTCGTCGCTCACGGCGACGCAATGCGCCGCGGCGGTGGGGCTGTCCAGCGTCCCCAGCTCCTCGAACCACGCGACAGGGGACTTGCCATAGCGCGCGATGCACTCATCCACCTCACGCTGCGTTTCGGAAAGATGAATGTGCATCCGCCCACCATGTGCTTTACAGAGCTCGCTGTAGGCGCGGACGATGTGCGGCTTGCAGGTATACTCCGCATGAATGGAAAAGTCGATGCGGATGCGCCCGTTTTCGGCGTTGTGGTACTTCTCAAACAGCTCCACCGACTGTGGGATCTGCGTGTTCTGCTCCACGGTCTGGTTTTCATCAAAGCACTGCACGCAGCGGCTGATGTTTGCCTTCATGCCCGCTTCCGCGACGGCGGCGACCGTCTCGGCGGGGAAAAAGTACATATCGGAAAAGCTCGTCGTGCCGCTCGCCAGCATCTCGAGGATGGCAAGACGGCTGCCCGCCGCGATGTCCTCGGGCACCAACCGGTCCTCGATGGGAAAGACCTTGTCGAACAGCCACTCATGCAAAGGCAGGCCGCTGCCTACACCGCGCAGCAGCACCATGGGCGAGTGATTGTGGCAGTTAATGAGGCCGGGCATGAGCAGCTTATGCTCCATGCTTTTGTGCTCCTCATACTCCCCCGTCGGTTTTTCCGTGCCGATGTAGTCGATGGTATCGCCGCGCACGCCGAGGAAGCCGTGCAGCGTCGAGTACACGCCGTCTTCCCCGCGCAGCAGAAGATCGCAGTTTTCAAAAAGAATGCCCATAATAGTCTCCGTTTCGATTAGTGCATTGATTCTACCACGCATACACGGGAATTGCAAGAAATACGGCGCATGGTTCGTACACCGCGTGAAAAATGACCGTTCTCCCGTCGGAGAGCGGTCATTTTTTTCTGCTGCATCCAGTGCTCAGCGGGCTATCGGCAGCGCTTCCGCGTCCTGCGCTGCGCCGCCCTGCATCGCGCGGCGCGCGGAGGAAAGCATCAGCTTGATGCGATTGAGCTGATTGACCTCGCTCGCGCCGGGGTCGTAGTCCACGGCAACGATGTTCGCCCACGGGTACGACTTGCGCAGCGCCTTGATGACGCCCTTGCCGACCACATGGTTCGGCAGGCACGCGAACGGCTGGATGCAGACGATGTTCGGTGTGCCGGAGGTGAGCAGCTCCGCCATTTCGCCGGTGAGGAACCAACCCTCGCCGTACTGGTTGCCGATGGCGAGGAACGGCTCGGCGAGCTTGGCAACATCCTCAATGGGCATGGGGGCCTCAAAGCGGCGGCTTTTCTCCAGCGCCTCGAGCGCGGGCGCACGGAGACGGCGGAGCATCTCCACGCCGGCCTTGGCGACCACGGAATCCTTCCACGAGGTGCCGAGGTTCTTATGGCGGAAGTCACGCCCGTAAATGCTGTAGTTGAAGAAGTCCAGCAGATCGGGCACGACGGCCTCGGCTCCCTCGGCCTCCAGCAGCTCGACCAAATGGTTGTTCGCGAGCGGCATATACTTCACCAGGATTTCGCCCACAATGCCGACGCGCGGCTTGTGCAGCGTCTCGTCGATGGGCAGCTCGTCAAAGTCCGCCACGATGCCGCGGCAGACGTCGGCATAGCGCCACTTCGTTTTGGGGTTCACGAGCGAATCGACGCAGATCTCCTTCCACTTCTGATGGATCGCCTCGGCGCTGCCCTTTTCCAGCTCATAGGGGCGCACATGATAGAGGCAGCGCATGAAGAGGTCGCCGTAGACCAGCGCGTGAACCGCGTCCATAATGAGGCCCCTGGAGAGCGTGAAGCCCTCGTTCTTCTCCATGCCGTTGAGATTGACGGAGACGACCGGAATGTGACCGTAGCCCGCCTTTTCCAGCGCGCGGCGGATGAAGCCGACGTAGTTGCTCGCGCGGCAGCAGCCGCCCGTCTGCGTCATCATGAGGGCAAGGTGATCGGTGTCGTAGCGGCCCGAGGTCACCGCCTCCATAAGCTGGCCGACCACCGTGATGGACGGGAAGCAGGCGTCGTTGTTGACGTACTTGAGCCCCATATCGATGGCCCTTCGGTCGTCGTTCTTGAGCAGTACCACGTTGTAGCCGTGCTTGGCGAACACCGGCTCGAGAACATCAAAGTGAATGGGGCTCATCTGGGGCGCGAGCAGCGTCCACTTCTCGTCGCGCATTTTTTTCGTGAAGGCCGCGCGGTGGTAGGCCGCGCTCTGCGGGTGCGCGTAAATGCCCTTCTCGCGCCGGATGCTCATAGCGGCGAGCAGGCTGCGGATGCGGATACGCACCGCGCCGAGGTTGTTGACCTCGTCGATCTTGAGAACGGTGTAGAGCTTGTTGCTGCCCTCGAGAATTTCGGAGACCTGGTCGGTGGTCACCGCGTCAAGGCCGCAGCCGAACGAGTTGAGCTGAATCAGCTCGAGACCGTCGCACCGGCGCACGAATTCCGCCGCCGTGTAGAGGCGGGAGGGGTATACCCACTGGTCGTTCGCGCGCAGCGGGCGCTCGGGCGTGAAGTCGATGGGCAGGCTGTCCTCGGTCAGCACGTCAAGGCCGTAGGAGGCGATCAGCTCGGGGATGCCGTGGTTGATCTCAGGATCAAGATGGTAGGGCCGCCCCGCGAGAACGACGCCGCAGCGTCCCTCCTGCCGCATTTTTTTGAGCACCCGCGCGCCCTCGGCGCAAATATCCTCCTTGGCCCTTTGCTGCTCGGCCCAGGCAAGGGAAACCGCCTGCCGCGTTTCCTTCTCCGGTATTCCCCACTGCTCGCGGCAGAAGCGCGCCATGCGGTCGGCGACCGTCTTCTCGCTCGTGAAGGCAAGGAAGGGCTTGAGATACTCCACCTCGCCGTCGGCGGCCGCCTCCACGTTGTTCTTCAGATTCTCGGGGTAGGACACCACGATGGGGCAGTTGAAATGATTCTGCGCGTCCGGCGTTTCCTGATGCTCGAAGAACACGCAGGGATGGAAGATGGTATGCACGCCCTCGTCGATGAGCCACTGCACATGGCCGTGGGCGAGCTTCGCGGGATAGCACTCGGACTCGGACGGAATGGACTCCATGCCGCGCTCGTAGAGCCTGCGGTCGGAGAGCGGCGAGAGGATCACGCGGAAGCCGAGGGCCTTGAAAAATGTCGCCCAGAAGGGGTAGTTCTCGTACATATTCAGCACACGCGGGATGCCGAGCTCACCGCGCGGCGCAGCCTCGGCCGCAAGCGGCGGATAGCGGAACAGCCGCTCGCGCTTGTAGGCGAAAAGGTCCGCGCTCTTTTCGTGCGCGTCCGTATTGCCCGCGCCCTTCTCGCAGCGGTTGCCGGTGGTGTAGCGCCGCCCGCCGGGGAAGCGCGTGACCGTCAGCATACAGCGGTTGGAGCAGCCGCCGCAGTGCAGCGTCTGCGTCTTGTACTCCAGCGTTTCGATCTCCGCGAGCGGAAGCATCGCGGTCTCCTGCCCATGGTAGTGGCTGCGGGCGATCAGCGCCGCGCCGAACGCCCCCATGAGTCCCGAAATGTCGGGACAGACTGCCTCCGCGCCGGAGATCCTCTCAAACGCGCGCAGCACAGCCTTGTTGTAAAAGGTGCCGCCCTGCACGACAACGTGCGCGCCAAGCTCGCTCGGGTCGGCGAGCTTGATGACCTTATAGAGCGCGTTTTTGATGACGGAATAGGCAAGCCCCGCCGAAATATCCGGCACGCCCGCGCCCTCCTTCTGCGCCTGCTTGACGTTGGAGTTCATGAACACCGTGCAGCGCGTGCCGAGATCGACCGGGTGCGGCGCGAACAGCGCTTCCTTGGCAAAGTCCTCGGCGCTGTAGCCGAGCGAGGCGGCAAAGTTCTCGATGAATGAGCCGCAGCCGGACGAGCACGCCTCGTTGAGCAGCACATTGTCCACGCTGCCGTTGTGCAGCTTGATGCACTTCATGTCCTGCCCGCCGATGTCCAGCACACAGTCCACCTGCGGATCGAAGAAGGCCGCGGCGGTGCAGTGAGCGATGGTCTCGACCTCGCCCTCGTCGAGCGAGAAGGCCGCCTTCAGCAGCGCCTCGCCGTAGCCGGTCGAGCACTCGCGCAGGATGTGCGCACTCTCCGGCAGCTCACGCGCGAGCGCGGAGACGGCACGCTTCGCCGTCTCGATGGGGCTGCCCTGATTGTTCGCGTAGTACGACCACAGCAGCTCGCCGCGTTCGCCGATGAGCGCGAGCTTTGTCGTGGTCGAGCCGGCGTCCACACCGAGGAAGCAGCCGCCCGTATAGCTTGCCAGGTCTCCCTTCTCCACCACCGCCCGCGCGTGGCGCGCGCAGAAAGCGTCGTAGTCCTCCTGCGAGGCAAACAGCGCCGGAAGGCGGTGGAGCTCGAAGGCCATCTCCACGCCGCTCGTGAGCCGGTCAATGAGTGAGGCGATGGGCAGCGCCTCACACGCCGTTTCGTCGAGCGCCGCACCCATCGCGGCGAAAAGGTGCGAGTTCGGCGGGTCGATGGCGGTCTCGTCCGTGAGTTTCAGCGTGCGAATGAACGCCGCCTTGAGCTGCGGCAGGAAGTGCAGCGGTCCGCCGAGGAACGCGACGTGGCCGCGGATCGGCTTGCCGCAGGCAAGGCCCGAGATGGTCTGGTTGACAACTGCCTGAAAGATGGATGCGGCAAGGTCCGCCTTGGTCGCCCCCTCGTTGATGAGAGGCTGGATATCCGTCTTGGCAAACACGCCGCAGCGCGCGGCGATGGGATAGATCTGCTGATACTTCTCCGCCTCGCGGTCAAGGCCCGCGGCGTCGGTCTGCAAAAGCGCCGCCATCTGGTCAATGAACGAGCCGGTGCCGCCGGCGCAGACGCCGTTCATGCGCTCCTCAAGCGTCGTACCGAAGTAGATGATCTTCGCGTCCTCGCCGCCGAGCTCGATGGCCACATCGGTCTGCGGAGCCTCGCGCCGCAGCGCGTCCGCGACAGCCACGACCTCCTGCACGAATGGGATGCCGAGCGCCTTGGCGAGATTGATGGCGCCCGAGCCGGTGATCTTCGCCCGCAGGGCACAGTCCCCCACCTGCTCGCGCGCCTCGCGCAGAAGCGCCGAAAGCGCCTCCTGCGTGTGCGCGCAATGCCGCCGGTACTCGCCGAAGAGCAGCTTTCCCTCCTCGTCCAGAAGGACGAGCTTCACGGTGGTGGAGCCAATGTCGATGCCTGCGCGATATGTATTCATGAAAGAACCTCTTTCTGCCGGAAAATTGTCTGTGCGAATGCAACGTATGAATCGGTAATTTCAGTATAGTTTTCCCAAAAGCAAAGTGAAAGTTAAGAAATAAGAAGAGGAAGTTAAGAAACTGTAAAAAATGGCATTGCACGCCGCTCCTGCGGAATGCAATGCCGTTCTCGTTTTTTCTCTTTGCGCGTCTGCGTCAAAGCTCCAAAATGCGGCAGATCGCCTCGCCTACGCCGTTGTGGTCGTTGTCCTCTGTAATCAGATCGCACTGCGCTTTGATATCCGCCTGTGCATTGCCCATCGCAACGGACAGGCCGGCGTCGTGCAGCATCGCGCGGTCGTTATCGGAGTCGCCGATGCCGACGGTCTGCTCCATCGGGATATGCAGATAGTCCGCAAGCGCCCTCAGGCCGCTGCCCTTCGTGACGCCCTGCGCCGTCATCTCCAATGTAGTCTCCTCCGGCATCGCAAAGGACAAGGGAAGTGTCCTGAGCTCCTCATAACACGCATGGCAATCCTCCGATGAGCGGAAGTAAATGTTCACCTTGCCGATGGATGTAAGATGCCGTGCCTCCTCAGCCATATCAGCGACCTTGCGCGTGATCCTCTCAAACATAGGCTGATAGATCCCCGCGTGAAAGTCCTTCATATGCGTTACATCGTCTGCGGCAACAATGGTCTCGTCGTCCGTGAGGATATGCGGCATCGCGTGATACCGTTTTGCAGTCTCCGCCAACGCAGCAGCCATTTCCGATTTGACCGGGCGGCGGTCAATGCAGCGTTTTTCCACGCGGTCATAGACAAGCGCGCCCGTGCTGCACACAGCGTAGCGCATCATCGGCACCATATCAAAATACAGCTTCAGCTCCGGCACGGCGCGGCCCGTGCAGTACACCACATGAATGCCGCGCTCGCTTGCCGCGCGGATATCGCGCACAGTGTCCGGGGCAATGGTCTTGTCCGATGTCAGGAGCGTTCCGTCCATATCCAATGCAATGATGCGGTAATTCTTTCTCTCCATGCATGACCCTTTCTTCAAATTCAGAAGGTCTCCCCTGCGCCTCCGCGGGAAGACCTTCCTTTTATCGTTTGAGATGCCCGGCAAGTGCGGTGATGAGCGCGTCCTTTCCCTCGCCCTTCTCGGCGGAAAACGGCACGAGCACATCGTCCGGCCCGAGGTCAAGCGTCTCGCGGATGAGCGCGAGGTTCGGCTCGATCTCGCTCCTTTTGAGCTTGTCGACCACGACCACCATCGGGCAGCCGCTTCCCCGGAACCACTCGCGCATCGTCACGTCGTCCGCTGTCGGCTTGTGGCGGGCATCGACGATCAGCACGCCGAGGTCAATAAGCCCCGCGCTCCGGAAGTAGTTCTCCATCAGGCGGCCCCAGCGGTCGCGCTCGGCCTTGGAGACCTTCGCGTAGCCGTAGCCGGGCAGATCGACGAGGTAGAGCCTGCCGTCGATTTTGAAGTAGTTGATCTGCGTCGTTTTGCCGGGACTCGCACCGACGCGGGCAAAATTTTTGCGGTTCACCACGCGGTTGATGACGCTCGATTTGCCGACGTTCGAACGTCCCGCGAACGCGACCTGCGGCAGTCCGTCATGGACGAACTGCGCGGGCACGGTCGCGCTCAGGATAAATTCCGCCTTGTTGAAGTTGATCGCCATAAGGGGTCACTCCGCTTCTGTTGATTTTCAGACCCGCAGCGCGGGCAGCTTACCGCCCTCCACAGCCCCCGGCAGCACGGTGTCGAGCCGCGCGGCGGGAGCCGCCTCGGGATAGACCAGCGCTTCGGCGAACACGGCGTCCACCGTCTCCACTGGCACAAAGCGCAGCTTTGCGCGCACGTTCGGGTCGATCTCGTCGAGGTCCTTTTCATTCTCCTTCGGAAGGATGACGGTGCGGATGCCGGCGCGCAGCGCGCCCATGGTCTTCTCCCGCAGCCCGCCGATGGGCATGACGCGCCCGCGCAGCGTGACCTCGCCGGTCATGGCGACGTCGTGGCGCACCGGGCGGTCCGTCAGCGCCGAGAGCAGTGCCGTCGTGATGGCGATACCCGCGCTCGGCCCGTCCTTGGGGACCGCCCCCTCGGGGAAGTGGATGTGAATATCCTTCGTCTTATAGAAGTCCGTCGGAATGCCCAGCTCCGCCGCACGCTGGCGCAGGCAGGACATAGCGGCCTTGCAGCTCTCCTGCATGACCTCGCCGAGGTTGCCGGTCAGCTCCAGCTTGCCGCTGCCGTCCATCACGCCGACCTCGACCGGAAGGATCTCGCCGCCGACCTGCGTCCACGCAAGGCCGTTGACCACGCCGACCAGATCGGTCTTTGCCGCCTCGTCGCGCGTATAGCGCGGTGTGCCGAGATAGCTTTCCACATTCTCTGCCGTAATGGAAATACGCTTTACATCCGTTGTGGCAAAAGCCATTGCCGCCTTGCGGCAAAGTCTGCCGAGCTCACGCTCCAGACTGCGCACACCGCTCTCGCGCGTGTAGCGCGCGATGACCGTCCGCAGCGCCCCCTCGTCCACGCGCAGCGCGGCGGGCGCAATGCCGTTCGCTTTTTTCTGCTTGGGCAGCAGATAGTCCACAGCGATATGTAGCTTCTCCTCGTCCGTATAGCTGGGAAGCTCGATGACCTCCATGCGGTCAAGCAGCGGGCGGGGAATGGTCTCGGTCGTGTTGGCGGTCATGAGGAACATGACGCGGCTGAGATCGACCGGGATTTCAAGATAGTGGTCGCGGAAGGCGCTGTTCTGCTCGCTGTCGAGCACCTCGAGCAGCGCCGACGCGGGATCGCCGCGCTGGTCGCTCGCGAGCTTATCCACCTCGTCGAGCACGAGCAGCGGATTCATCGAGCCGCTGCGGGAGATAGCCTCGATGATGCGGCCGGGCATCGCGCCGATGTAGGTCTTGCGGTGGCCGCGGATGTCCGCCTCGTCGCGCACGCCGCCGAGCGACAGGCGGTAGA
>ERZ824488.2670-NODE-2670-length-15134-cov-3.042310_pt1 | contig 15134 bp, 11 predicted proteins | sample MGYA00519936_ERZ824488 | MGnify/ENA primary metagenome ERZ824488 (study PRJEB31778, sample SAMEA3449153) | human gut metagenome | biome: human gut; feature: human-associated habitat; material: faeces | place: United Kingdom | collected 2010/2012 ... | reverse complement strand
CTGCCTCGGCTTTTGCCTTCGCTTCTGCTTCTTCTTTGGCTTTCTTCTCTGCCTCAGCCTTTGCCTTTGCTTCTGCTTCTTCCTTGGCTTTCTTCTCTGCCTCGGCCTTTGCCTTCGCTTCTGCTTCTTCTTTGGCTTTCTTCTCTGCCTCGGCCTTCGCCTTTGCTTCTGCTTCTTCCTTGGCTTTCTTCTCTGCCTCGGCCTTTACTTCAACCTCTGCCTCCACAGCGTTCACTGCTTCCGGCGCTTTTTTTATGTTAGTTTTCTTTGCTGTTCTTTTTCCTCTGCTCATCTTCGTCTCCTGTTTCCCGTTCCGGATTCTGCCGGGAACCTTTTTTCTTCTCTCATTTCTCTTCTGTCAGTGGAAGGGTCGAACCGCCCTCAATAAACGTAACCGGAAGATCGATGATATTGTCTACCTTCTCGCCATTTAACAGCCGTTCCAGACAATCCACACTTGTCTTTGCAATCAGCTCTGTATCCTGATAAATGCTGGAGACGAGCTGTCTGCCCGTATTGAGCATCTTCAGTCCATCATAACCGATCACCTGCACATCCTCCGGAACGCGCAGCCCCATGCCGCACAGCTCCTCCATGATAACGACTGCCAGATGGTCAGTTCCGGCAAAAATCCCGTCCGGCCGCGCTCCTTTTCCATGATTTTCCATATGTGCACGCAGCACGCTGTTGATCAGATTTCTTGCAGAAAAGGACGAGTAAATACTTGGTACCTGCTGTTCTGAAAAAGATACGCTGCCATACGCCACATCATTCGCTTCACAGCACGCCTCAAATCCATACCGTCTCTTGCGCACCTCGTTTTCCACTGAACTGATTGTCTGAAAGAACAGCAGATTTTTGGCTCCGCGCCGGATCAGGCTGTCCGCCGCCATCCAGCCGCCCCCATAATTGTCGCAGGACACGCATGGCACTCCCGGCAGGCATCGTTCAATCGACACATAGGCCGACGAATCTTCAATATACTTTTCCACATTGCTGAACGTGACGCCGATGACACCGTCTACCTTATTGTACTTTGCCATCTCGATGTATTTGATCTCCTTTTTGTGATCTCCATCCGAAATACACAGAACCAGCTGCTTGCCAATGCCGGTAAGCGCTTTTTCCAGATCCCGCAGAAGCATGTTGTAAAAAGGATTCGTGATATTTGGCAGCATTACAACTACATAGCCGGTCCGCTGTGTCCTCATTCCGCGCGCAAGCCCGTTTACCTGATAACCGAGCTTCTGTATGGACGCCTCCACTCTGCTTCTTCGTTCTTCGCTGACATTCCCACCATTTATTACATTCGATACAGTTCCGACGGATACACCGGCATCCTGTGCTACATCCTTAATTGTTACCATACCCCATACCTTTCCTGCCGCTGTATATATCACAGTTCCTATAAGTTTCTATAGCTGCATATCGCGTCATCTGCTGTCATTTTATTATTTGTAACTGTTCAGAGTCAAACAAAATTTCATAAAACAGGCGTAAAACACTTGCGTCTTTAATCATGTTTTTGAAATTTTATTTGGCGGATACGCCACACCGGCGAAATGCGCAGCATTTTGGAGGTTGGCTCTGAACAGTTACTATTATTTACCCAATACAGTCCACCGGAATGTTTCTGGCTTCTCATCTGAATTCAGCCGAACCGTCTTTCCGAGCACATTCTCCTCCGTCTCGATCGTGCCACAGATTACACCGCCCTGGCCGAGTACATCAATCATCTCCTGGTCGATCGTGATCTGGAGACCAAGCCCCTCTGCCGGGTTAAACGATGCGCACAGTTCCGTGTCCAGCTCATGAAGCCTTGAAGTCTTCACGCTCAGTTTACCCTCCGTGAAATCAATGCGGATCACCGTCTCGCCGATTGCAAGATCTGCTTTTCCACTTGTACCCGGTTTCCAGAAAAGTTGAATCTCTCTCGCCTCATCTGCGATCACAAGATCTGTTTCCAGCGGAAGTTCTGCCCACTCGCCGCGAAGCGCTTCCATCTCCTCCGGCATATGGAATGCGATACGGTCGCCGTCTTTCGTGCGCTTCAGCGTAAGCACCTGCGGAATTCCCATGGCTCCATGATAATAACCAAGCGTGCTGTCCAGACGGATCCACGGAACCATAATGACACGGTCGCCCGTATTGTCATACGTCTGCGCCGCATACGCTCTTCTGCTGAAATATGCCATCAGACGATCCGTCTGCGCCGTGAACTGATACCCGTCAAAGGTTCCGATCACATAATAACCATCTGCGGACCAGAATACCCAGCGCTTTTCATCCGTACCTTCCACCGGAAGCTCCATCAGTGCCGGGCACTCCCACATTCCCGGTATGCTGAGCTTCTGGCTTTCTTTCCAGTGACGCAGGTCTTCGGAACGCAGGATCAGGAAATCATTCCCATCCAGATACAATACCATAATATACGCTTTTGTGGAATCATGCCAGAAAACTTTTGGATCACGGTTTTCTGCAGTCATCCAGGGAATTATTTCTCCTGCGTCATGTATCGTCATCCCCTGATCATCCGACCAGCGAAGACGTTGCGAAAAAACATTCTCTTCCCGTACAGACCAGTCATTTCTTCCTCCTGCTGCCGTATAAAAGAATAAAAGCGCATCCTGGCCGCAGCCGGCCGTATTTTTACGGTCTACTAACCCGCAGCCGGAATACGCTGTGCCGTACTGATCCGGAGTCATTGCGACATCCAGCTCTTTCCAGGAAAACAGATCATTGCTGACGGCATGTCCCCAGCTCATGTTCTCCCATCCCGTTGAATACGGATTGTGCTGATAAAACAGATGATACACGCCATCTGCATACACCAGTCCGTTCGGATCGTTGACCCATCCGTACGTTGCCGTATGATGCAGTTTCGGGCGATACGGATAATCATTTCCCGGACGCTCCATCTCCTGGCGGATCGGGCTGGTTGTAAGAATTTCTTCTTCATCGAATACCAGTTCGATTTCTTTATCACGATATGCTGCACACTTCCATGCACCATAAAAATCATAACGGTCTGCTGCCAGACGGATCCGAATCTCCTGAACCAGCTTTCCGTCTGCGTAAATATTAAGTGTTTTCTCTTCTCTGGACATATCCACCGGAAGCCAGAGATAATCTCTCGTAACTTTCAGTCGCATGGTACCTCCTTATTCACAAATAATATAGATTCCCCCGAAGCATCCGGCACCTGTGCCGGAGACATGCCACGGGAGAATATGATTTTCGGAAGGAGCCAGTACATCGTTATCGATGTACCAGACAGCCCCCTCCGTCCTTTATTTTTTCACAGGCATAAGCCCGTACCTGTCAATGTGCTTCCAAAGTATATCTTCTCAGCACATTTCTCTGCGTAGTTCTGTATCAATCAGCCCTTAACTGCACCGGAGGTAACACCCTCGATGATGTAACGCTGCAGGAATACATACAGGATCAGGATCGGGAGCATTGCCAGAAGCAGTGCTGCCAGAATCAGTCCGATATCGGTTGTATACGTTCCGTAGAAAACCTGCATTGCAATCGGAAGTGTATACATTTCCTTCTTACGAAGTACCAGGCTCGGCAGAAGGTAGTCATTCCAGAATGCCATTGCATCGATAACTGCTACGGTAGCGATGGTCGGTTTCAGAAGCGGGAATACAACGCTCCAGAATGTTTTCCATCTTGTACATCCATCGATCAGTGCTGCTTCCTCAAGCTCCAGCGGGATATTCGTAACAATTGCGCCGTGGAACATGAAGGTTGCCATGGAAAGTGAAAATCCAACGTGCATGAAAATCAGTGTAATTCTGCTGTTCAGGATCGGGATGGTAGCGCCGTACAGAGATACGAGCGGAATCATCAGTACCTGGAACGGGATGACCATGGAAGCGATCATACCGGAAAACAGAAGTGTACATGCTTTCCATTTATTACGGACGATCACGAATGCAGCCATGGACGAAAACAGCATGGTAAGTACCGTTGCACTAACTGTGATAATCAGTGAATTTTTGAAGCAGCTCCAGAAATTCATCTTTTTGATTGCATTCGGGAAGTTCTCCAGCGTAAAGCCATGAGAGCCAACGAGTGCCAGCGGTGCAGAGTTGATATCACCCTTTGTCTTGAATACGTTGATAACTACGAGAATGAATGGGAAGACAAATGCGATAAATGCGATGATCAGAATTACCATCATGATCGCATGGGAAATTTTTTTATTTCTCGCAGCCTTTACATTATCTGTCATTATGCTGCCACCTCCCCTTTCTTACCAATGTAAACCTGTGTAACACCTACGATCGCGCAGACAACAAACAGAATGAGTGCCTCTGCCTGACCGGTTCCGTAGTTCTTATAAGCAAACGCCTGATTGTAAACGTGCATAGCCGCCATAACAGAAGAGTTGAACGGCTCGCCTTTTGTAAGAGAAAGGTTTACATCGTAAACCATGAAGCATCTTGTGATCGTAAGGAACAGACACTGTACGAAAGAAGAACGCATCAACGGAATCGTGACATTGATCGTCGCCTGAGTCTTTGTACATCCGTCGATTTCTGCCGCCTCCATAAGGCTCTTGGAAACGCTCATGAAACCTGCTACGTAGATCAGCATCATGTAGCCTGCATACTGCCATACCGATACGAGAATCAGGCAGAACATCGCGCCGTTCGTCGTCGAAAGCCAGGAAGTAGAGAGTGCTCCGACCGAAAGAGCCTGTCCGATCGCAACGATTGCACGGTTAAATACGAATTTCCATACATAACCAAGAACGATACCGCCGATCAGGTTCGGAATGAAGAAGCCTGCGCGGAAGAAATTCTGTCCTTTGATACCGCTTGTTACCATGTAAGCCAGCAGGAATGCCACAATGTTGACCAGAACGACAGAAACCACTGAATAGACGATTGTTCTTCCCATTGCCTGCCAGTAAGCAGCATCCTGAAATGCCGCAATATAGTTTGCCAATCCTACGAAAGGCTTCGTTTTTGAAATGCCGTCCCAGCTCGTAAAGGTCAGGTACAGACCGTAGACAAACGGGAGGATTACGACTGCACAGAACAGGAAAGTAGCCGGTCCTGCGAATATAAGGTATTGCTTTACCCTATAGGACATCGTATTTTTTTTCATGTTTACTCATCCCCCTATAAACAAAGTTTCAGCCATACGCCTCCGCCTGCGAGTGCGTATGGCTGCAGGAAGTTCAGAACGGCCGCCGCCCCGCTTTGGGAGCGGCTGTCGGTTTCTGCTGTGTCAGATAAGTTTTAGTGCTCTACCAGAGTAGCTGTCTTCCAGTAAGCCTCGATCTCACTTGCGAAGCCTGCACGGTCGATCTGGCCTGCAAGGTACTTCTGCATAGAAGCGCCAAGCATCGGATACTCATCATCCGGCATGTAGTTGTAGTTCGGGATCAGCATGTCAGCGTCTGCATACTCTTTTACAGATGCGCCAAGCGGGTCAGCTACCGGAAGAGTGATGTTGGAGTAAGCCGGGATAAGTCCGCACTGGTTAACGATCAGATCCTGACCCTCTTCGTCATATACCAGCCAGTTCAGGAAATCCTTTGCTGCCTGACGCTGCTCATCAGAGGTTGCATCAGAATTGTCGATGAAGAAGAACTTGGAACCGCCGCCTACAAGCTTGGTGTTTGTGCCGTCGTCTGTGTTCTGCGGAACCGGCATCATGCCCATGTTCTCTGTGTAATCATATGCGTTGATAACGGACCAGTCCCAGTTACCGCCGAACATGAATGCGATCTCGCCTTCAGCCAGCTTCTGCTCGGTAACTTCACGCTCTGCAGCGATTGCAGAATCCTTTGCGTAGTTGTACTCCATCAGTACATCAAATGTATCCATCAGGGAATTGAATTTCTCGTTGTTGATCAGGTCTCCCTCGCCAGCCTGCAGCTGTGCAAGGTAAGCGTCTGTGTCATCCTGCTCCTCGAATACTTCTCCAAGGAAATGAGCTCCCAGGGACCAGTCCTCTTTCATGATACCTGTCGGAGACTCCATGCCGCCTGCTACCAGCTGATCAAGCAGTTCCTTGAAGGAATCCAGTGTCTGATACTTGGACGGATCGAAATCTTCGCCTGTGATGTTCTTGATTGCGTCTGCATTGTAGATAATACCACGTGCCTCAACGCAAAGCGGGAAGCCGTAAACCTTATCATTAACGCTGATTGCCTGTGTGGTATCCTTTACCCAGTCCTGATCGCTGAGGTCAACTGCGTGCTCTTCACCCATAGAGTAGATATCCTTTGCATCAACCATGCTCAGTGTATACGGGTCGTTGGAAGCGTATCTTGTTGCCATATGAGCGGTTACCGGGTCGTTGCTGTAGTAGATTTCTACATTTACGCCCTTCTCCTCAGAATACTGTGCAGCTGCTTCCTCAAGCTGGCTCTCAATCTCTGTCTTAGAGTTGAATACTGTAATCGTAACATCGCCATCAGCAAGAACTGTCATGGAACCTGTGGTTGCAAGAGATGCTGCCATAAGTGCAGCCATTACAAAAGAAACACTCTTTTTCATTTTGCGTTTTCCTCCATATTTTGGTGTCTTTTCATTTTTTACTTTCGATCCGTCTCCGGATCTTTCACGCAGCGAGCCCGGCCGATGCCCTCTGCGAACCGTACATAAGTTGTGTCTTTTGGGAACCTGTACGCCGTTCCCACCATGATGCTTATCTTATCAGTAAGCTCTTCGTTGAATTACCTGGAACTTCCTGCCTGAAACTTTATTCGTCTTCAGAAATAAATCATAATTTCTATGCAATTTATCCATTGCTTCCTGAAAATGAATCGTTTCATTTGATAATTGGATATTAGCACGTTTCTTTCCGGCTGTCAACCTGCCTATGCATTTTTTCTTTGAATCGATTCATTTTTGGCAGTATGTACAAATTCAAGTGGGTGATTTTTGTAGAAAATCAACATACACAAGGGTTCTCTGCATTTTTCGGTCGTTTTGACGGTTGAATTCAGGCTGAAAAAGCCTTCGTTTTTTTGTGTTTTGAATGTACAATTCAAAATTTTCAGGAAATTTCAGGCATAAAAATGAGGCGTGTTCATTTTCTGTTAAGAAAATCAGGCGGCAGAGGTCTGTTTCTGTCCTCCGCCGCCCTGTGGATTTGTGTTTCTTCTATATAATATATCCGCCGCAGCCACGCATTCTTTACAAGCCCCCGTCAAAATGTTATGATGTGGGACAAAAGGTAAATTTTTCGGAGGATTCTTTTTATGTCTGACTTATCATTTGAAATTTCGCAGGAGGAGTTTTCTGCCCTGCCTGAAAATGACCGCCTGCTGATCGATATCCGTGACCAGGCAAGCATCTCCTACGGCATGATCCCGGGTGCGCTCCATGTGCCGCAGGAGAACGTGCCGGAATGGGCAGACAGCCTGCTTTCCGGCCAGATCGCCAAAGCTCACGCCAGTGATGCCGCTGCAGGAAATGTTTTTCATGCATCCGGCGCACAGACAGACACGCCAAAAGCGTTTTCAAAATGCATCGTTCTCTACTGCTCCAGAGGTATTTTCAGTCTGGAGCTTGCCGCAAAGCTTCAGGAGCGCGGGCTGAACGCGCGAAGCCTGCAGGACGGCTACAACGGCTGGCTTCTCTTTTCCATGAAAAAGGAAAAGGAGCTTGAGGCGGCGGATGATGGCGAAGCTTATCGTCTTTCCCGCCAGCAGCAGATCGAGGACAGTATCCGGCGCAAATTCCGCAGGGTTCTGTTTTCCCGTTTTGCAAAAGCCGTCTGTGAGTATCAGCTTGTCGAGCCGAATGACAAAATCGCCGTGTGCATCTCCGGTGGAAAGGATTCCATGCTGATGGCGAAGCTTTTTCAGGAACTGAAGCGTCACAACAAATTTCCGTTCGATCTTGTGTTCCTTGTCATGGATCCCGGCTACAACCGCGAAAACCGCCTGATCATCGAGCAGAATGCACACACCCTCGGCATTCCGGTCACGATCTTCGAAACACAGATCTTTGAGGCCGTCTACAACGTGGACAAATCCCCTTGCTATCTGTGTGCCCGCATGCGCCGCGGCTATCTTTATAAGAAAGCACAGGAGCTTGGCTGCAACAAGATCGCGCTCGGCCATCACTACGATGACGTAATCGAGACGAACCTGATGGGCATGCTCTATGCCGGCCAGATCCAGACCATGATGCCGAAGCTCCACAGCACGAATTTCCCGGGCATGGAGCTGATCCGGCCAATGTACCTCATCCGCGAGGAAGATATCATCCACTGGAGAGATTACAATGAGCTGCGCTTCATCCAGTGTGCCTGCCGCTTCACCGACACCTGTACGACCTGCCGTCCGGACGGCTCCAGCGTTTCAAAGCGCATGGAAATCAAAAAAATGATCGCCGAGCTGAAAAAGACAAATCCGTACGTCGAGGGAAACATCTTCCGGAGTATGGAAAACGTCAACATCGACACAGTCATCGGCTATAAACAATATGGCATCCGCCATTCCTTCCTCGACAACTACGAGGAACTCGGCAAAGTGGAATTTGATTGAAAAAAGAACCCCGGCCGGAAGCTGCGATTTTGTGGCTTCCGGCCGGGGTGTGTTTTCAATTACTTCCATACGGCGGTATATGTCAATCTGTCATTGTATTTAATTCTTTTTGAACAGATGCCCGACACTCGGAAATCTCTTTATTTGAGGAATTGCATAAGCTCTTTATCTGTTTATCTGAAAGTCCCTGATCGATCATTCTCAGAATAATGTCGCGGCGCTGCTGCTTCATGCCTTCCTGTCTGCCCTGCTTCCTTCCTCTTCTCATACCTTGTTTTATTCCCTGTTCTATCCCCTGTTTCAGACCCTGCTCAATTCCACGCTCGATATTCTCCTGGTCCCGCATCCATAGCATCATATACTCCCGCCTCCATTCGCGATTTCTCTTTGCCTTTCTGACTGCCGCTTGTGAACAAATCAGCCAGGCAGAAAAGCAGATTGCAATCATCCACTTTACTTTTGCCATGTTTCTTTTCTCTTATTATAGCGTCTGGCCATTCCATGTGCAAGTTAAAAATAGCTTCATTTTGTTGCTTTTTCTTACTTTTTGTATATGCAACTCATTTGCGTAAACATCACATTTCCCTTTACTTTGTGCCCTGTCAGCGGGGCTTTCAACTCCCACTCACATAAGCATTCCACCGCTTAGTGCCCCGCGCACTTAAAGCGGGGGAATGCTTATCTGCGTTCACAATCAAGCGCATAACCATTATCATAAAATCCTGTTGTCACCGTATTCTCACGGATAACTTACACGACTCAGAGCAACATGAAAACAAAAAAGGTTCATCCGCACTATGAGATGAGCTCTGCCTGTCAGACAAATAATCCAACAGGCAGACAGCCAAATACATCGATGCAAATAAACCTTTTTTCTAATCCCTTTTCTTTTTACCGGAGGGCTTTGTGGTCTCTCCTCCCTTATGCAGATCCAGGCCGCCCCGTTTTATATCGTCTGACTATTTTTATCTGCGGAACTTTTTCCGGCCTCCAAGCAGAAGAGCTGCTGCGAGGGAAAGAACGCATACCACCGCGTAACCCGCAAGCGGGGTTGTATCTCCGGTGCGCGGGGTCGTGCCGGATGTCGGGGTCTGTTTGTTCGTCTCGGTCTGTTTCTTTGTCTCGCTTTGTTTCTGCGTTTCGGTCTCTGTCTCTGCCGGAGTCTCGGTCTCTGTTTCCGTCGGCGTTTCCGTCTCTGTTTCCGTTTCAGACGGAGTTTCTGTCTCGGTCTCTGTCTCTGCCGGAGTTTCTGTTTCGGTCTCTGTCTCCGTTTCGGTCTCCGTCTCAGCTTCGAGAATCTCGAATTCTTTTTGAACCTCCCCGGTGTAGTTGCCGCCGTCTTTTGCGCGGATCGTCAGGGTATAAGTGCCAGGCTCCGTTCCCGTGTTGTTCTCCACTGTGTAAACATCTGCCGGGAGCTCTTTGCCGTCCAGCACTACTTTTTCTACGGTCTGCGTCTGCTCACTTCCATCGGCACGCAGGGACGGGCCAAGTACCACCTCGGCATCCGCAATTGACTTCGGTGTGATGGTAAAGGTCACGACTGTGTCCGCTTTACCGCCTTCTTCGCTTTCCCATTTATAGTTCACCGGGTCGGTGAGTGTCAGCTTTACGTCGTAGGTGCCTGCGTCGATTCCGCCTGCGTTTTCTGTTACTGTGTAACCGGCTTCTCCAATCATTCCATCGGTCAGGTCGGAGGTCAGCATCTCACCGGTGTATTCTTTGCTGCCGCCATCCGGTGCCTGTACTTCCTTCCAGTTCACGGTGATATTTACTGCGGATGCGGTGTTGCCGCCCGCGTCGAAAGCTTCGATCCGGTAAGTACCATTTTTCGGGACGAGTATGAAGGTGCGCACGGTCTGTACCGCTGTTGACACAGCACCGTTTTCAGATGTTTCACTGTTTGTATTGCTTTCCAGTGTACTATTTCCAGCGGTACCGCCTGTCGCAGTTCCACTGTCTTCAAATACCGGTTTACCATCTACCGTCACCTGCGTCAGATATTCGTCCTCCACAGTAAACGTGACACTTCCCGTGTACACACCGTCCGTCTCCACTCCGACGATCCGTGGGGCTGTGATGTCGGCTACGCCTTCTACGGTGATCTGCGCGTCCGCCTCAAGATCTTTCAAAGTGCAGGTGTTGTCTTCATCAAGTGTTACTGCTGCGCCGTTTACTTTCAGTGCAAAATTCGCAGTCTTTGAATAGCCCGGTGCAAGCGTCAGGGTCAGGAGGACTTCTTCGCCCCAGGCTGCTTCCCCGCGGGAGGCGGTCAGCGTGTAGCCCTTCTGGTCAGGCGGCAGGATGATCTGTGCCAGCTTTCCTTCTGCGATCACTGCTGTGGTATCCGGGGAAACGGTGTGGTTCGGATCCTCCTGACAGCGCACGTAATACGTGCCCGGTGCAAGATCCGTCACTTCTTCGCCGGTCACTGCGGTGTAAGAGGTGTCACTCTGTGCGCGGTACTCCATCGTTGCAGTCAGGCCAGTCAGTTTCCCGTCGCCGCGGCCTTTAATCGTCTCGTCCACAGTCTGTACCGTCGGAGCCTGCTGCGCGGCTTTCTTGATCGTGAATTCGGCTGTTTTAAACGTGTAACTGTAGTTCTTGTTCGCGGTATCCTTCGCAGATGCGGTGATCGTGTAGGTGCCTGCGTCCTCTCCCACTTCACGGGTGATCGCGATGTCGTCCTCGTCAAGCTCTGCCTGCGCTACCGTATCTTCCGTGTGCCAGGTCAGCTGCGGGTCTGCCTCACCGTACGTCTTGCCTGCCGGGTCGGCGATGATCTCTGCCGGGCGCTGGGCGATTGTGGCTTCTTCGGTGAGCCGGGTTGCCGTGACATCTTCATAATTTTTCCCACCGGATACTCGGTAATAGATCTGATAGGTACCGGCATCTTTCGCCTGCGGTACATTTTCTGACCAGTTGGTGCCATCAAGCGAATACTCCAGCGTGCCGCCTGTCGTGCTTCCCGCTGCGATCAGATCCTGCAATGCACCATTATAAACCAGGTTTTTATTTATGGTCGGCGCAGTCACCGTCGGGGATACCCCGGTAATCCGGAAGGACTGTTCTGCTTTATATTCCTTCCCATCTGCTGTCAGTGTCACTGTTGCCTTATAGTTTCCGGTATTCACCGGCGGCTCAGAAGCCGGACCATACGCGGTGCCGTCTGCCTGCGTACCACTGTAGGTGAGAACCGCCGTTGCTCCCGTTGCAAACGTGATTTCATTGCTCACAGTTGCCCCATATGGCTCTCCATTGTAGATTCCGCCTGCCGCATTTACTGACAGAACCGCCCCACCCCTGTTATAATAAGGGCAATTCTCTTCTTCGCACGCTACAGTAATCTTATTCCCATTCTCCGCATAATTCCATATATGTCCACTGTCATCATGTGCACTCGTACACCAGTACTTACCAGGCCAGTAGTATACAAAATAATACATAGGATTGGCACTTTCCAAATTGAGTCTGCTCTGATAGTGGGGATCCTGCATATCCGTCGAAACAGCCGTAATTTTCCGTCTGTATTCTTTCGTTCTAGACTCAAAATACACCCTCAACGTTCCAGTAAATCCTTTATCAATTTGTATCGGTTCCAGACTCTCTTCAGCAAATGATGAATAGAAGACATCTTGATCACAGGAGGAAAACTTTGCAGTACCGCCAATACGAAGAAGAGCTCCCGTTTTGGCACAATTTATTCCTATTTTGAAGTTTTTTATCTCGCCCCCTGAAACAGTTACGTTACCTCCACCTATTCCAGCAGTCATTCCGTTACCTTCCAGCGTGCCAGACAGGATCTGAGTGTTCCCTCCCCAAAACATATATTTTCTGCCTGAAACATCATTTCTATATAATCCCCCATTCACTATGAGAGTTCCACTGTTATCTGTCAAACCTTTACTGCGATCCCCTACGCTATATGAACTATAAGTTATATTTGCCCCGGCCAGCGTAAGTGTCCCGGCATTTTTTATATAGATATCCGCCCCCTTTGCCGTCATGCCAATCGCACCCACGGTCACATTCGAATCTGCGCTTATATCAATCAGTGTTCCCTGATCAGAAGTAATCTGCGCGCCGTTCTTTCCTGTGAACTGTACACAGGAACCCTTGATCTGAAATACCGCAGATCCGCTTCCGTTCAGCGTCACCGCCCCGTCAATCGTCACCACATAAGGCTTCGCCTGCGTCCCCTTATTCTGGATCACCCACGGACCTTTATCCTGATTCGCTGCGCTGATCGTCAGGCCATTTTCGTCTGCAGCCTGCATCATCGCCTCATTGAAGTATTCCATCAGCGCTTCCAGCTTTGTGGTATCGAGCAGCGCCTGGTCTTCCTCGGAGAGGGCGTCGTATGCGTCGCAGATGTCCTGCGCTTCCATATAGATGTCATACTGCTTTTGGGTAAAGTTCGTATCCTCCACCTTCTCGCCGTCTGTCATCTCCTTGAATTCCTCGACGGTCGGCAGGGCATCAATGCGGTCCTGAAGTGCCTGAAGCTCTTCACTCAAGGCCTCTGTTTCGGACTCGGATTCCGTCTCGGTCTCCGTTTCAGACTCCGCCTCGGATTCTGTCTCTGTCACCGGCTCAGTCTGAGGTTCTGTCTCGCTTTCGGTCTGCGGCGCTTCGGTTTGAGGCTCCGTCTCACTTTCGGTCTGCGGCGCTTCTGTCTGACGTTCTGTTTGCTGCTCTGTCTGCGGCGCTTCCGTCTGACGCTCTGTTTGCGGAGCCTCGGTCTGAGGTTCCGTTTGCGGCTCCGTCTGTGGGGCCTCGGTCTGTGACGCCTCTGTCTGAATCGGTGTTTCTGTCTGTGGCTCTGCAGCCTGTGGTACTGCAACATCCTTTGCACTTCCCTTGCCTTCTGATGACCCCTGCCCGGCACCCTTTTCTGTCGGCTTTTCCGGATCCGCTGTTTTTTCAGTCTCTTCCGCCATCTCTGTCTCCAGTGCAGCCGCCAGCACATATCCCGGCAGTGCGCTGTTCGCGATCACGGCCGCTGCAAGAACCGCCATCAGACTTTTCTTGCCTCTTCTCAGTAATTCCTTTTTTCTCATTCCGGCATCCCCTTTCGTTCACACTTGCTGTTCCAGACCTGCTTTACTACACGGACGCAGCATCCCTGTTTTCCGTTTCCATTCGACCTTTATTGTGCTTTTATTGCGCATTCTTTGTTCGATTTTATTTTCAATTTTGATTAAAGTCAATTATATCACAGATTCATTTTCACAGCAATACATAAATGGGAAATTATCACCTTGCACTCTCCTGCAAAAGTTCATGGGGTAGCAGAACGCCAACGGCGGTCTTTCCTGTAAAGCAAAAAACCGCCGTACAGAATTACTTCCATACGGCGGTAACTATCATTTGTAAAGCGGACATTCGCAATCCGCTTTGCGACCTGTCCTCAGATCCCCTGCAGCGTCTCATTCATACTTCCGGTGCGGTACCCGCCCAGGTCGAGTGTTACATACGTAAATCCAAGCTTTTTCAGATAATCGTATACCTTTGTCCGGCAGGATTCCTCCATGAATTTACCGAATTCTGACGGCAGCAGCTCGATCCGCGCCATCTCTCCGTGGATGCGCACACGCACCTGATGAAATCCAAGATCAAGCAGCAGCTGTTCTGCCCGATCGACCATGCCAAGCTTTTTCTCATTGATCGTTTCTCCGTAAACGAAACGGGAAGCCAGACAGGCAAAGGACTGCTTGTCCCAGGTCGGAAGGCCGAGCTCTTTGGACAGCTCACGGATCTCCGCCTTGGTCAGCTCCGCATGGCGCAGCGGACTCTTAATGCCAAGCTCTTTGACTGCCATCAGACCCGGACGGTAATCACCGTTGTCATCCATATTTGAACCCTCTGCTACGGCCGCAATTCCATTTTCCTCTGCGATTTTCAAGATTTTCTCAAACAGTTCGTGCTTGCACAGGTAGCAGCGGTTCTTCGGATTGCTTCGAAATCCATCGATATCAAGCTCTTCTGACTGGCAAAGCACCTGTCTGATGTGATTCTCCTCGCAGAATTTCTGCGCTTCCTTCCGCTCACGCTCCGGGAACGAGCAGGACACGGCCGTCACCGCAATTGCCCGGTCACCAAGCACGTCGTGCGCCACGCGCAGCAGAAATGTGGAATCCACGCCGCTTGAAAATGCAACCGCAACGCTGCCAAGCGAGCGGAGATATTCTTTTAAATCGTTATATTTTTCCTGTGTTGTCTTCATTCTGACAAATCCCCCTTGTTTTCTTTTTTCCTGTCAATATGAATACTCAAACCCGCTTCCCTGCACTTTTTTACGGGCAATCCTCTTTCTTCGAATACACCTTTTTTCACACCAAACGGTCTCACAGCAGAATCATTGCTCCGGCTGCTTGTTATATATAATTCCCAGCATTTTTCTAGGTCTTTCGTCAAATGATAACCTACCTGCTCTGCTCAAGTCAAGCGCACCCGATATCAGTTTTTCTGATAGCAAAGTGATCGTTATTATCCTTCGTATTTTTCTTTGCAAAATGTCCCTGAGCTTTCTATAATAGTAACTGTTCAGAGCCAAATAAAATTTCATAAAACAGGCGTAAAATGCTCGCATTTTTAAGCCTGTTTTTGAAAT
>ERZ824488.2669-NODE-2669-length-15134-cov-3.601631_pt1 | contig 15134 bp, 12 predicted proteins | sample MGYA00519936_ERZ824488 | MGnify/ENA primary metagenome ERZ824488 (study PRJEB31778, sample SAMEA3449153) | human gut metagenome | biome: human gut; feature: human-associated habitat; material: faeces | place: United Kingdom | collected 2010/2012 ... | reverse complement strand
ACGCATCGAGGATATCGCGCGCGACAAGGGCGGCGTTATTGCCGGTTGCGCCGTGCTCGATTACAACGGCGATGGCGATGCGCGGCTCGGGCACGGCTGCCCAGGTGGCCAGCACGGCTTCGCGCATGTTGCGGCTCACGGGGCCGGTGACCAGGATGCCGTCGGCATGGCGGGGCGAGGCCACGAAGTTGATGCCGAACTTGCCCAGGTCATAGACCAGGGTCCCCAGCACGTTGGTATCGGCCTCACAGGCGTTGCAGCCGGCGGCGCTGATCTCGCGCAGCTTGAGCGAGCGGGAGAACAGGCCGTTGCAGGCCTTGGGCTTGTGCAGGGGCCGGGGCCGGGCCGTGACGATGAGATCCTCACGGGCAAAGGCGGCCACGCGGTAGTCCTTGCTGAAACGGATCAGGCCCTCACCGCGTGCCGCGGTACAGGCACGGGCGCAGGCTCCGCAGAACAGGCAGCGTCCCATGTCCAGGGCGATGCCGTCGGTCTCGCCGGCGGGGCCGGGCTCGGCGGGCGAGAGCTTGCGCAGGGCCCCGGTGGGGCAGACGTCGAGGCAGGCGCGGCAGGAGCCGCAGTCCCCGGCCGCGATCTCGGGGCGTCCCATGTAGCGGGGCGAAAGGCCCGGCGCCTTGTGGGGGAAATCCAGCGTCCTGTATTTCTGGTGCAGGCGTTCCTTGAAGATGTCCAGCATGTCAGTCCTCCTGCCTACAGGTCGTGGCCGCAATAGGAAAGGTTGAAGCTCTTGTTGCAGAGCGGGAAGTCGGAGATCTGTTCGCCGCGCAGGGCCATCTCCAGACCGCTCCAGTTGTGCCACGAAGGATCATAGATCTTGTAGACGCCGAAGCGGCCTTCCGCATCCGTGACGGCCACATGACACAGCTCGCCGCGCCAGCCTTCCACCTGGGCCACGGCCAGCATGCCGCCGGGCAGGGCCTCGGGCATGGGCGCACGCCAGAGGGCGGTATCGCTCTCGCCTTCGCGGAGCTTCTCCTCTTCGCCCAGACGGGCCAGATGCTGGAGGTCGGCCTCCACCAGGCGCACGGAGTCGGCCACTTCCAGACGGCGCACCGTGGCGCGGCCCAGCACGTCGCCGCCCTGGGCGGTGCGGATGTCGGTATCTTCCAGCGGCAGGCGGGAAAGGGGCGCATGGCGCCGGGCATCGCGCGGCAGGCCGCAGGCACGCGCGGCCACGCCCACCATGCCGAAGTCCTCGGCGGTGCGCAGGCTGACGCAGCCCGTGCCGGTCAGACGGTCCAGCACGCTGGGCGAGGCGAACATCACGTCCACGGCGCCCTTGACGTCACGCCAGCCCGCACGCAGGCGGTCCAGCAGGCCGCGGCAGGCAGCGGGATCCAGATCCCAGTTGACGCCGCCGGGGCAGACCAGGCCGCGCCCGAAGCGGTTGCCGCAGATCTCGGCGGTCATGTTGAGGAAGTCGCCGCGGATGCGGCCGTTCCAGGACGAGGTGGGCAAAAAGCCCGTATCGCCCGCGATGGCGCCCAGGTCACCGGTGTGGTTGGCCAGGCGTTCGAACTCCAGGCCCATGCGCCGCAGCAGCTGGGCACGCAGCGGCACGCTGACGCCCGCCAGACGTTCCAGCACCACGCTGTAGGCCGTGCAGTGGCCCACGCTGGTATCTCCGGCCACGCATTCCATGAGCGCGGCATCGCGCAGGTGCGGGCCGCCGGCCAGCATCTTTTCCACGCCGCGGTGCTGGAAGCCCAGGCTGATCTCCAGATTGAGCACGTTCTCGCCGTAGCACTGGAAGCGGAAGTGGCCGGGTTCGATGATGCCCGCATGCACGGGGCCCACGGCCACTTCGTGGACCTGGCCGCCTTCCACGCGGTAGTGGTCGCACTGGGCCGGGCCGGGACGTTCCGCGCCCGAGGCGGGCGTGGTGTAGCGCACGGGCTTGAGCCAGGGGTGGCCCTCGGGGACGATGCCCCAGGCCTCGTAGACCTCACGTTCGAAGCGCTGGAGCTGCGGGCATTCCTGGCTCATGGACGCATAGCGTTCCAGCGGCAGGCAGCGGGAGGCCCACAGTTCCTGCTGCTGGTCATGGGCCATGACGCAGCACAGGCCGGCAGCGGCCGTATTGCCCGCCACCAGCGCCAGTTCGCCCTGGGCGTACAGGGCCCGGGGCAGGCCGAAGAAGGCCAGCACGCGCCAGCCGTGCGCCACCTGCGTCAGGATGGCGGCCCGCAGGGAGGCCGCGTCAAGACAGGGGATGTCGGCCAGTCTGGCCGGGGAAGCATAGGAAAAACGCATGGTCTAGCCTCCAATGAGGGCCGCGCTGGCGCGCAGCAGCTTTTCGACGCCGTCGGGCATCCAGAAACCCAGCAGCAGCACGCACAGGCCCAGGGCCATGGGCGGCAGCACGCTCAGGGCGGACTCACGCGGGCACTCGGGCATGTCGGTGGGGCGGGTGCCCTGGAACATGCGCAGCACGGCCACGGACATGCCCACGAAGATGATGGCCAGGGCCAGCATGTACAGGGCGGCCACCAGCCACTGGCCCTGCTGCAGGATGCCCTTGAGGATCAGGAACTCGCTGACGAACAGGCCGAACGGCGGCGAGCCCACGATGGCCAGGAAGCCACCCATCCACAGGGCGCCGGTGACGGGCATGGTCCAACGCAGGCCGTGCACGTCGTAGCTGGAATAGGTGTGGTAGCGGGCCAGGATGTTGCCAGCCAGCAGGAAGAGCATGCACTTGGTCAGCGAATGGCACATGGCGTGCAGCATGCCGCCGAAGGCCGCGGCGCCGCCCAGGCCCACGGCCAGGGCCAGGATGCCCATGTGCTCCACGCTGGAGTAGGCCAGCATGCGCTTGTAGTGGCCCTGCCCCACGATGAAGATGGCGGCCACGAACATGGAGACCAGGCCGAAGAAGACCAGCAGCGTGCCGCTGAAGCCGCCCAGGCCCGCGCCCAGCATGATCTGGTGCCCGCGCAGGATGCCCAGGAAGGCACAGTTGAGCAGGGCGCCGGACAGCAGGGCCGAGACCAGCGAGGGGGCCTGGCTGTGGGCGTCGGGCAGCCAGTTGTGCAGGGGCGCCAGGCCCATCTTGGTGCCGTAGCCCACCAGCAGGAAGATGAAGGCCGCCTTGAGCCAGGGCAGATAGGTGGCCGCGCTCTGGGGCGCATCCAGCACGGCCAGCGCATCGGCGCGCTGCTGGGCCAGATGGCGGAAGGCCTCCACCTGGTCCATGCTCTCCACCGGCGGCACGCCGGGCTCGTAGAAGGCCACGGAAAGCAGGATGTTGCCCAGCAGGGCCAGGGCGATGCCCACGGAACAGATGATGAGGTACTTCCAGGTGGCTTCCAGCGACTGCTTGTGGCGGTGAAAGTAGATCAGGGGCGCGCTGGACAGGGTGGTGATCTCGATGCCCACCCACAGGGCGCCCAGATGGCGCGTGGTGGTGACCAGCGTCATGGCCGAGAGGAAGAAGCACAGGCAGGCCGTGAAGCGGCGTTCCGGGGCATTGGTGAAGGCCCGGCCGTCCAGGATGCTGGTGCGTTCGGTGATCAGGGCCTCGTCGCGCAGGTAGCCCACGCCGTAGACCGAAGCCACCAGGAAGAGCACGCTGGCCAGCACGAGGAAGAGCGTGCCCAGCGCGTCAGGCGCCAGCAGACCGGCCAGGGCCTGCGGGTGCAGGCCGCCGCTCACGTCGGCGGCCAGTTTGACGGAAAGGGCCGTGTGCAGCACGGCCGTGAGCAAGAGCAGGCCGCGGCAGACGGTGGTATTGCCCAGCAGCAGCATGAGCAGTCCGGCGCACAGGGGCGCAAACAGCAGACATTCCAGCATGGTCGCCCCCTAGTCGCGCAGGTCGTGGAAGCCCACGTCGATGGATTCGAACGTGTGGCTGATGTGGTTGATGGCGATGCCCATGACGAAGACCGCCACGAAGATATCCAGCAGCAGGGTCAGCTCGAACCAGACGGCACCGGCCGTCATAAGCGGGATGCCCAGCAGGAAGATGCCGTTTTCGGCCACCAGATAGCCCATGACCTGCGAGAGCGCCGTGGCGCGGCCCACCACCAGCAGGAGGCCGCAGAACAGCGTGGTCAGGCCGGCGGGCAGGAGCAGGGGCGGGAAGAGGCCGGGCGTCATGGGCAGGCGGCCTTCCAGCCAGAGCGAGAAGACCAGGCAGGCCAGGCCGGTGAGCACGGCCAGGCCAAAGCCCAGACGGGGCTTGATGTGCGGGTCGGCACCGATCTGGCGGCGGGTGCGGTGCAGCAGCCAGGGCAGCAGCCCGCCCTTGATGAGCAGCACGGCCACGGCCAGCAGGGCATGGTCATGGATGAGCAGCAGGCCGCCCAGCAGGATGCCCTGCGCGGTCACCAGATTGATGAGCGTGCGCAGGCGGCCCATGCCCAGCAGGGCCAGGTTGTTGAGCGTCAGCAGGAAGAGGAAGAACTGGAAAAGAGCGCTCATGATTTACCTCACCTGGGTCAGGATCAGGGCCAGGGCCGAAAGCACGGCCGCGCCGCCCAGCAGCACGGGCACCTTCTGCATGCGCAGACGGGCCATGACGGATTCCACGATGCCCACCAGCACGGCCACGGCAAAGATGCAGGCCAGCCAGCACAGGCTCTGCTGCCACAGGGGCAGGTCGGGCACCAGGATGCCCGCGGGCAGGGCCGCGAAGAACCACAGCTTGAGGGCCGCGCCGTACTCGATGAAGGAGAGGCTGGGGCCGGAGTGGTCCAGGATCATGACCTCGTGGATCATGGTCAGCTCCAGATGGGTGGTGGGGTCATCCACGGGGATGCGGCTGTTCTCCACCAGCAGCAGCACGAAGAAGACCACCGGCACCAGCAGCAGTTCGGCGCGTCCCAGCAGCCATTCGTGGGCCGGGCGGCCGCCCAGCATGCCGGAAAGGGAAAGCGCATCGTGCATGCCCAGGGTGGAACCCACGCCCACCAGGGTCAGCAGGCAGAGGAAGAGCACCGGCTCGGACAGGGCCGAGAAGGCGGCCTCGCGGCTGGCGCCCATGCCTTCAAAGGACGAACCGGTATCCAGGGCGGCCAGCATGGTCAAAAAGCGCCCCAGGCCCAGCAGGTAGGCGGCCAGCAAAAAGTCGCCGGAAAAACGCAGCGGCGAGGCCATGCCGCCCAGGGGCAGCAGGGCCAGGGCGCAGAGCACCGTGGCCAGGCCCACCACCGGGCCCAGCGTGAAGATGGGCGTGGTCACCTGGCTGATGACCTCGCCCTTGCGCAGGCCCTTGAAGATGTCGAAGTACAATTGCAGTACAGGCTTGCCGTGCCTGCCTGCCACCTTGGCCTTGATACGGGCTATGATGCCCGGCAGCAGCGGCGCCAGCAGCAGGGCCAGCGCATACTGGAAACAGTAGAAGGCGAGATCGCTCATGCGTGCAGCCCCCAGGCCAGCAACGCCACCAGCGTGGCGAGGATGTAAAGGATATAGAGATGGATCTTGCCGTGTTGCAGGATCTTGCACATGTTGCAGAGCTTTTCCACGCCTTCGAACAGCGGCGTGAACAGGCCCGTACGCAGACGGTCAGGGGCGGAGATGGCCACCGAAGCCTTGCCGGGGAAGTAGCGGCCGTCCAGCTCCTGATGCACCTTCAGGCCCATGGCGCCGCCGAAGATGCGGCCCAGCGGCTCGGAGAAGGAGGCGTCCGTGTACTGCACGCGCGGGGTCCCGTACTGGTAGCCGCAGCCCCAGGTCTCTTCACGGCGCAGACGGCCGGCGATGCAGGCCTTGCGCAGCAGCCACAGGGCGGCCACCAGGGCCAGCAGCACCATGCCCACCAGCGAGACCGTGCCCAGCATGTCGGCCACGCGCAGCATGACCTGCTGTCCGGCCACCGGATCGGGCAGGGGCGCATTGACCGTGCTGATGAGCCAGCGGAAGCAGTGGCCGGAAGCCAGGCCGCCGGCCACGCAGAGGAAGGCCGGGATGGCCAGGGGCCAGAGATCGCGGGGACGGGGGCGGTGGGCCTCTTCCACGCAGCGGCTGCGCGGCGCGCCCAGGAAGGTGATGCCGTAGGCCTTGGCGTAGGTGGCGGCGGCCAGACCGGAGACCAGGCCCAGCACCACCAGCGCCATGAGCAGGCCCAGCTGCTGTTCCACGCCGGGCAGGCTGGAACCGTCCAGCAGGGAAAGGGCCAGCACGAACTCGCCGGCAAAACCGTTGAAGGGCGGGAAGCAGGCGATGGAGACCGCACCGATGCCGAAAGCGGCGCCCACCAGGGGCATGCGCTGTTGCAGGCCCCCCAGCAGCTCCATGCGCACGGTGCCGGTGGCGTGCAGCACCTCACCGGCGGTGAGGAAGAGCAGGCCCTTGAAGGCCGAGTGGTTGAGCATGTGGAACATGGCGCCGGCCAGGCCCAGGGTGCCGATCCAGCTGTTGCCGCTGTGGCTGCCGATGAGCCAGGCGCCCACGCCCATGAGCATGAGGCCCATGTTCTCCACGCTGGAGTAGGCCAGCAGGCGTTTGAGGTTGCTTTGGGCCAGGGCCTTGAGGATGCCCATCAGCGCCGTGCCCAGGCCCAGGAACAGGGTCAGCCAGCCCCACCAGGCAGGGGCGGCGCTGAGGGGGGCCACGAATTCGCAGCTGCGGATGATGCCGTACAGACCGGCGTTGATCATGGCGCCGGAGAGCAGGGCCGAGATGTGGCTGGGCGCGGCCGGGTGGGCCTCGGGCAGCCAGACGTGCATGGGCGCGATACCGGCCTTGGCGCCGAAGCCCAGCAGGGACAGCACGAACAGGACCGAGGCCAGCGGCACCACGGGGCCTTCCTTGAGGGCCAGGACGGCAAAGGCCGTGTCGCCCGCGTTCTGCCAGAGCAGGCCGAAGAAGGCCAGCAGCAGGACGGCGCCCAGGTGGGCGGCCACCAGATAGACCCACGAGGCGTCACGCACGTTGCGGTCGCTGTCGTTGAAGTCGATGAGGAAGAAGGGCGACAGGGACATGACTTCCCAGGCCAGCAGGAAGAGCACGGCGTCGCGGGCCATCATGACCACGGCCATGCCCAGCACCAGCAGCAGATAGAAGAGCCAGTGGGCGGCCAGGTTATGCTCGCTGGCGCGGGTGTGGCGCAGCGAGATGCCCCCGGCACAGGCACAGACGAAGCCCAGACCGAAGACCGGCAGCAGGAAGACGCGGGAAAGGGCGTCCAGCCCCAGACTCAGACTGCCCACGGGCAGGCCCCAGGCCTGGGTCCACAGCAGGCTGCCCGTCCAGCTGTCCGTGAACAGGCCCGCCATGCCCAGGGCACAGCCGCAGGCGGCCCCCAGAGGGCCGAACAAATCGGCCAGCCGGGTCGTGGCGGGCGTGGGGCGGGCAAAGGCCAGCAGCCCCAGACCGGCGGCACTGACCGCCAGTACACACAGAGCCAGTAAAATCAAAAACATGAGCACACTCCGACATTCAGACCGTCAAAGTACACGATGCGGCCCTGCCATGGGCAGGACCGCATCTGTGGAAACTTTTCTGGCGGCATGGTCCGAGCGCTCCTTCCCCGGAGACTTGCAGCGCCCATGCCGGACGGACAGACGGACTCCCTGTCCGTCAAGGGTTGTGGTTGCGCGTCCGTACCGGCCGGTACGGATCCCCCCTGCGCCGCCTTCCCCGGGCGGCGCATCCATATATGAGTTCGACCGGAGCGGGGACGGCGGCGCACTGTCCGCCCCAAGGCGGCGTTGCGCTCGTCGGCATCCCCTGCTCCGGACACGGACATCTAGGCCAGACCCTTGCGGATCTGTTCGTCGAAATAGGCGATGGTCTTTTTCAGGCCTTCTTCCAGCTGGACCTTGGGCTCCCAGCCCAGAACCTCGCGGGCCAGGCTGATGTCGGGACGGCGCTGTTTGGGGTCGTCGCCGGGCAGGGGCTCGCAGATCAGCTTGGAGCTGCTGTTGGTGAGCGTGATGACCTTTTCGGCCAGTTCGCGGATGGTGAACTCGCCGGGGTTGCCCATGTTCACGGGGCCGGTGAAGTCGTCGGGCGTGGCCATGAGGCGGCACATGCATTCCACCAGGTCATCCACATAGCAGAAGGAGCGGGTCTGGCTGCCGTCGCCGTAGATGGTGATGGGCTCGCCCTTCAGGGCCTGCACGATGAAGTTGGAGACCACGCGGCCGTCGTTGGGGTGCATCTTGGGGCCGTAGGTATTGAAGATGCGGCCCACCTTGATGTTCACGTTGTTCTGGCGGCGGTAGGAGAAGAACAGGGCCTCGGCGCAGCGCTTGCCTTCGTCATAGCAGGAGCGGATGCCGTTGGGGTTCACATGGCCCCAGTAGCTCTCGGGCTGCGGATGCACGTCGGGGTCGCCGTAGACCTCGCTGGTGGAGGCCTGGAAGATGCGCGCCTTCAGGCGCTTGGCCAGGCCCAGCATGTTGATGGCGCCGTGGACGCAGGTCTTGATGGTCTGCACGGGGTCGTGCTGGTAGTGGACGGGCGAGGCTGGACAGGCCAGGTTGTAGATCTCGTCCACTTCCACGAACAGGGGGAAGGTCACGTCATGGCGCAGCAGTTCGAAGCGCTTGTTGTCCATGAGCTCTTCCACATTGGAGCGGGCACTGGAAAAGAAATTGTCCACGCACAGGACTTCGTGCCCCTCGTCCAGCAGACGCGCGCACAGATGCGAGCCCAGAAAACCCGAACCACCAGTGACAAGAACCCGTTTTCGCAAATGCATGATAGCCTCTCAACGTAAAATGACCAATAGGCGCAGAGAGTGTACGCCCTTGTCCCGGGACTGGCAATGCCTGAAACGGGGCTTTTTCGCGGCAGGGCAGGGGCTTGCGTCCCGCGGCCGCCCCTGCTAGAAGCCATGCCAGATGGGCGCCCGGCCGGGGATGGGCGGTGTCCGTCCCCTGGGCAGCGCTGCCCGCATCCCGCATCCTCTCCATCCCGGATCCGCCATGAGCCACAAGAAAGTTGAACGTATCGATCCCCTGACCCAGGCCCTGCCCTGCGTTGGCTGCGACAGCCACGCCCATCTGGACGGCGAGGAATTCGACGCCGACCGTGAGGAGGTGCTGGCCCGCGCCCGTGCCGCCGGTGTGGCCACCATCGGCAACATCTTCCTGCATCCCGATACCTGGCGGCAGAAGCGTGCGTATTTCGACGCGCACCCCGAGGTCTTTTTCGTACTGGGCATCCATCCCTGTGACGGCCAACAGTGCACGCCCGAGGTCATGGCCGCCATCCGGGACGCCTTTGCCGAGGATGGGCGCCTGCGTGCCGTGGGCGAGATCGGGCTCGATTTCTACTGGGACGACTGCCCCAAAGAGATCCAGTACCAGGCCCTGCACGACCAGCTGCAACTGGCCCGCGAGCTGGAAAAGCCCGTGGTCATCCACTGCCGCAATGCCGAGGCCGAGACCCTCATGACCCTCGAAGCCCGCGGCTTTGCCGGTTATCCGCTGCTGTGGCACTGCTTTGGCGGCGATGCCGACATGGCCCGGCGCATCATCCGCAACGGCTGGCACATCTCCATCCCCGGCCCGGTCAGCTATCCGGCCAACAAGGCCGTGCGCGAGGCCCTGGCCGTCATCCCTGACGACCGCCTGCTGCTGGAGACCGACAGCCCCTATCTTTCGCCCGTGCCCTGGCGCGGCAAGCGCAACGAACCGGCCTTCACGGTCTTCACCGTGCGCCATATGGCCGCCGCCCGCGGCATGGAGCCCGAAGAGCTCTGGCAGCTCTGCGGCGACAACGCCCGCCGTTTCTTCGGGGTGTAGCCTCGTGCGCTTTGGCGGCGGGCTCCGGGGGGAAGAGGTCCTTGGCGTTGCTGTCGATGCCCGTAAGGCTCCTCCGTCGCCGACGGGCACAGCCCTCCGGGCTGCCTTCGGTCGCGCGCTGCCGTCGATCCTGCACAGCTTTTCGCTCGCAACAGACACGTCCGAAGGGGGTGCCACCCGCTCGCCGGGCGGTGAGTGATGGTGGCGGGGCGTCTTCCCAGTGCGTTTTGCCAGGAAGGGCGACGGACATCATGTCGTGGAGGAGCTCACGATGCAGCTCTCCCGGTCTTGGGGGAAAACCATATTTGCAGAAAAAGGACGGGCGGTCGCTCAACCGGCGGCCGTCCGTCCTTTTATATTGGGAGATGGGGAAAGGCCTCCTCTAAAAATACGCCATTATCCCCAGGTATAGGGGATGTCCTTCGTATCGGCGGGCAGGCGCTCGCCTTCTTCGGGATCGTGGGGCAGATCGGCACAGTTGCAGATCAGGGCCGGTTCGTCATTGGCGGCGGTGAAGCCGTACCAGACCCCCGTGGGGATGCGCAAAAGGCCGTAGTGGTCGGGGCGGCCCAGATACACTTCCCGCAACACGCCGCGGGTGGGCGAATCGGGGCGGGCGTCATAGAGCACGAGTTTTAGCAGGCCGTGGGGCACGGTGTAGTACTGGGTCTGCCGGCGGTGGCGTTTCCAGGCCTTGATGGCTCCGGGCAGGACCTCGGAGAAATAGACCTCGCCCAGATGCAATTCTCCGTCCGCCGTCTCGGCGTGGGGACGCAGGGGAGAGTCGGGGCGCAGCATGTGCATCACCGGACCGCCGGGGGTAGGGATGACCTTCAGGGGCTGGAAGCGGACACCGTCGATGCCCATGTCCGGGCACGAAGTTTCGGAACGTTCCATGGGGATGTCCTTTCTGGATAGCGGACCCGCCCGGAAGACCGGGCGGGCGGTCCTATTTCGTCCAGAGCTGTTCGCGCTGCTCGGCGGCGTTCACATAGGCCGCGATCTGGCCCAGGCTGAAGTCCAGCATGGACCCCTGTTTGGCGCCGTCGCCGCGATAGAAACGATGGTACCATTCGGCGGTGAAGCGGATGGTCTCCTCAAAGGTCAGGGTGGCTTTCCAGCCCAGATGGGCCAGGGCCTTGTCGCAGCAGAGCTTGAGCAGGGTGCATTCCTTCATGCCCGCCTGTCCGGCCTTGTCCATCTCGCTGCGGAAGCCGGGCCAGTGCAGGGCCAGGGCCTCCACCACTTCCGCCACGGTATTGTTGACGTTGGCGGCAGGGCCGAAGTTGTAGGCCTCGCCGCGGGTCTCGAAGGGGCCCTTGCGCGCGCCCAGCAGATGGGCGCCCAGCCACAGATAGCCGGACAGGGGCTCCAGCACCAGCTGCCAGGGGCGGGTGGCCCAGGGGCTGCGGATCTGCACGGCCTGACCGGCGGCCCAGGCGCGGGCGCAGTCGGGCACGATGCGGTCGGCGGCCCAGTCACCGCCGCCGATGACGTTGCCGGCGCGCACGGTGGCGCAGGCAGGGCCATCCTTGAAAAAGCTCTTGAAATAGGAATGGGCGATGATCTCGGCGCAGCCCTTGGAGGCGGAATAGGGGTCGTCGCCGCCCAGGTGGTCGGTCTCGCGGTAGCCCCAGACCCACTCGTCGTTGCGGTAGCACTTGTCCGAGGTGATGAAGACCGCGGCTTCCACGCTGGGGCACTGGCGCACGGCCTCCAGCATGTTGAGGGTGCCCAGCATGTTGGCCTCGAAGGTCAGGGGAGCGTCTTCGTACGATTTGCGCACCAGGGCCTGGGCGGCCAGATGGAAGACCACATCGGGGCGGAATTCCTTCATGGCGCGGATCACGGCGTCACGGTCGCGGATGTCGCCGCGCATGTCCTGCACGTGCTGTTCCAGATGCATGGCCTCGAAGTGGGAGGGGCTGGTGGGCACGCAGTCGGCAAAGCCGCAGACGGTGGCGCCCATCTGGCTCAGCCACGCGGCCAGCCAGGAGCCCTTGAAACCGGTATGGCCGGTGATGAACACACGGCGGCCTTTATAGCAGTTGGCAAACATGGTCTTCTCCTGCCGGTCGCGCTCGCGCCGGCGTCATGACGGAAGAATGGGAAGGGCCGCCGGGACGGCGCCCCGAGAAAGGCGGGGCCGCGGCCCCGCCGGAAGGATCTATTTCCAGAAGGCCTTGCCGCTGTCCCACAGCTCGTTGAGCTTGATGGAGTCGCGCAGGGTATCCATGCACTGCCACTGTCCGGGGTGCTGGTACATGGAAAGCTGGCCTTCGGCGGCCAGGCGCTGCAGGGGTTCTTTTTCCAGATCGCAGGATTCGTCTTCGTCCAGATAGTCCAGGAACTCGCGCTTGAAGACGAAGAAGCCGCAGTTGATGTACTCGTTGAGCACGGGCTTCTCTTCCCAGGACAGGATCTTGCCGTTCTCGTCGGTGCGCACGGTGCCGAAGCGCGAGGGCATGCGCACGCCGGTGAAGGTCCCGATGGTACCGGACTTCTTGTGGAAATCGATGAGCTTGTTGATGTCGATGTCGGCCACGCCGTCACCATAGGTGACCATGAAGCGGTCGGTATCGATGTAGCGGGCCACGCGCTTCAGGCGGCCGCCCTTGAGGGTCTCCTGCCCAGTGTCGCACAGGGTCACGCGCCAGTCCTCGATCTCGCGGGGATGGGGAGTGATGGCGCCGCTGCGCAGGTCCACGGTGAAATCCGTGTTGCGGATGTTGTAGTCGTGGAAATACTGCTTGATGTATTCGCCCTTGTAGCCCAGGGGCAGGATGAAGTCCTTGAAGCCGAACCGGGCATAGATGTTCATGATGTGCCAGAGTACGGGCCGCCCGCCGATCTCGACCATGGGCTTGGGTTTGATGACGGTCTCTTCCCGCAGCCGGGTGCCCTTGCCGCCGCACATGATGATAACTTTCATACAGCCTCCGCCTGTCCCCCACAGGTGCGGGACAGCAGTTGCCAAAGGTTTTTTATCCCGACCGGCCGGGATGGCACGGTCAGCCGGCGGCGATGCTAGCAAAAGGCGTGACGGAAAAAAAGCCCTTGTTTCCCGGCCATTGGCGGCAGGGAGAACGCTTGGCAACCACCGGCGTCTGCGCTATCTTATATGTCGCCCAAAAGTCATTTCCTGCATGGAGGCTCCTATGCACAAGCATTGCAGATCCCTGTTGCTGGCGACGCTCGCCCTGTCGTGCGGCCTGCTGGCGTCCTGCCTTTCGTCCGGCCCGGAAAAACCGCTCGGCGCCATGGCCGATGCCATGGAAAAGAACGATAGCGCCACCTTCCTGGCCCAGATCGACATGCCCCGGTTCGCCGCCAATGAGGCGCGGAACATGACCAACGAGAACGAGGCCCTGAACATGCTGGATTCCCTGGGGCAGGATCTGGGGCTGGGCGGTATGGACCAGCTGCTGGGCAGCGCCCTGAACATGGAGGACAAACTCCGCAAGAGCCTGGCCCGTGGTGTCTCCACCGGTGAGCTGATGGCCCATTGCCGCAAGGCCGAGCGCCCGGACTGCCCGTGGGTGCCGGAATCGCTCAGGAACGCCAAGGTGGTGGAGCTGGGCCCCGAGGCGGCCGTGGCTTCCGTCACCACGCCCGCCGGCATGACCTCCTGGCTGGCCCTGCGGAAGCAGGGCGAGAACTGGCGCGTGGTGGGCCGTGCCGTCATGGAGAACATGGCCCGTGCCTTTGCCCAGGCCGGACAGGCCAAGGCCGCTCCCGCCGCGCCGGCCAAGACGCAGCAGCCCGCCGCCAAGCCCGCTCCCAAGCCGGCGCCCAAGAGCGACGGCGCTGTCACCTTGTAGACAACGGCAAGATCACCGTCGTGTGACGGCAGGATGTCGTCAGGATGCCAAAAGGGCCGCTGGGAAGCGGCCCTTTTTTTATGGCACCGGCACGTTGCGCGCCATCTGCATGCAACACCAAAACGCTATGCGGCGGCTTCCATGATCTTTCGTCAAAAGAGATCCGCCGCCTGTGGAGCGGGCAGGAAAAAAGGACAACAGGTTGGACGACGGCGCCCCGGACAAGGAGCGCGTCCGCGGTCTTGCCCCTGTGGCGTGCTATTGCAGGACGAGGCCGTCGTCTTCGAAGGGGATGAGCAGCTGGCTCTGCTGGGTGCTGAGCAGCATGTTCTCCAGCACTTCCAGCAGGCGCTTGAGGCCGTCGCCGGTACGGGCGGAGATGGGGATGGCGTGCGGGAAGGCGTCGGCCAGTTCGGCGCGGGCGGGCACGTCCAGCAGGTCCCACTTGTTGAGCAGCAGGATGCGCGGCATGTGCTGCAGCTCCAGCTCCTCGAGGATGGTCTCCACAGAGGTGATCTGCTGCAGCAGGTCGGGATGCGAGGCGTCGGCCACATGCACCAGCAGGTCGGCGGACTCCAGCTCTTCCAGCGTGGCGCGGAAGGCATCCATGAGCTCCTTGGGCAGGTTGCGGATGAAGCCCACGGTATCGGCCAGGATGATCTCGCGTTCGGCCGGGAAGCGCAGACGGCGGGTGGTGGGGTCGAGGGTGGCGAAAAGCTTGTTCTCGGCCAGCACCTCGGAGCGGGTCAGGTTGTTGAGCAGGGTGGACTTGCCCGCGTTGGTGTAGCCCACCAGTGCGGCCATGGGGATGCCGCGACGGGCGCGGCGGGAGCGGGTGAAGGCCCGCTGGCGGCGCAGCTGGTCCAGTTCCTTGCGCAGGCGGGCCATGCGTTCGCGGCTGCGGCGGCGGTCGGTCTCCAGCTTGGTCTCGCCGGGGCCGCGTCCGCCGATGCCGCCCATGAGGCGGTCCATGGCGCGGTTCTTGCCGGTAAGGCGGGGCTGGGTGTAGCGCAGCTGGGCCAGTTCCACCTGGAGCTTGCCCGCGCGGGTCACGGCATGCTGGGCAAAGATGTCCAGGATGAGGGCGGAACGGTCCATGACGGACACTCCCAGCTCCTCGGACAGCACCCGCTGCTGGGAGGGAGACAGGGCGTTGTCAAAGATCACCATGTCGGCCCCCTGGGCCTCTGCCAGCGCCTTTACCTCAGCCACCTTGCCCTCCCCGATGAAGGTCCGCGGATCGGGGGCGTCCTTCTGCTGAAGCGCAGTGCCCACGCACACGCCCCCCGCCGTCTCCAGCAGGGCGGAGAGCTCCTCCAGAGAGCTGTCGGTGGCGCAGTCCTCCCTGGGCAGGCTGTGGGCGCTCAGCCCCACCAGCACCGCCCGATTTCTTTTTTCTTCCGTGATGTGTTCGGTCATAGTTCCTCCGTTGCCTCAGCGTCCGCCGTATTCCATCCGGACGTCAGACCTTTTTCAAACACTCCACAATCTCGCCGATATACATGCGGTGGTAGTCCTTCTGGGGATAGTGCTGCTCAATCTGTCCGTCCACAAAGTGGCTGGGGTCCATATCCTGCCAGTACAGCTTCCTGCA
>ERZ824488.2668-NODE-2668-length-15144-cov-13.851879_pt1 | contig 15144 bp, 11 predicted proteins | sample MGYA00519936_ERZ824488 | MGnify/ENA primary metagenome ERZ824488 (study PRJEB31778, sample SAMEA3449153) | human gut metagenome | biome: human gut; feature: human-associated habitat; material: faeces | place: United Kingdom | collected 2010/2012 ... | reverse complement strand
ACGATGTCATCCAGGGTTCGCGCCTGGACTTTGACGGCGGCGCCTTCTTTTGGCAATACCAACTCATCCTTTCGCTCGGCATTCCCAACCCAGTCGCCAAGTGGGACTTGGGTCCAGAGGGTTATCGCGCCATGAACCAGCTGTGCTTTGAGGGCGGCATGTTCTCGCGCCGCGTGGTCGACAAGATCGGCCTGCCCGATGCGCGATTCTTCATCTACGGCGACGATGCCTGCTATGGCTACGTGGCCAGCCAGCACTTCCCCGCCGCCGTTGTTGCCGACGTGGTGCTCAAGCGCGCCCGCGCTGTCTCCAACTGGGACATCGCCGGCAAACGACAGCTCAACTCCACGAGCGACACCAACCGCTACTACATCATGCGCAACCGAGGCTTCCTCGCTCGCTATATGCAGATCTACGGTGACTACCACCCCATGCTGTTCCGCCTGGGCAACGCCGCGACCTTCTGCAAGGAGTTCATTCGCCTGGCCGCCGTTGACAAGTGCTTTAAGACCGGAATTCCGGCGCTGCGCCGTGGCATGAAGGACGCCCGCAAGATCGTTAAGGATCCCAACTGGAAGCCCATGCCGCCCATGAAGGACACCGAGTAACGGAGCCGAAAACACCTCGGCGCTTAAAGCCGCTGGTACACCGTAGCCACATGCCGTCCATCAAACCCAAACCCCCAGCGCATGCGGCCAATGCCGGGTCGCGGCACACGGATTTCGTCGATGCCGTCGCGCTCTATGTCGAGCAGCGCCTGCACGGCCAGCAATTCCAGGCCCAGCGCATCCACACCGGGGTCATACATCATGTTGATCGTTATCAGCGGACGTTCATCGAGCATACCGATCGTATCGGCTATGTCGAACACGGCGCCCGTGGGAAAAACCTGGATGTCCCAGCGATCCGCGCCACACTTTCGCCTCGAGGCAGGATTGGCATAGCCCGGCAAGCCAAAGCAGAGCCCCTGCAAGAGCAGATGATATGGCAGCGGCGTATCTGGGTCGGTCGCACCGATTCCCGCATCTCCCAAGATGCGGCTTAGCGCCCGCCTCACGGTATCCTCGTTCCCATGGCACAGCCCGTCGCGAAACGCATCGACGTCTCGAATGTCTTCTGCGGCACACTCAAACCACTCAATAATCACTAGACGCAAGGCCTGACGAAGCTCGTTATTGGGCAATCGCAAAGCACGGAGGCGATCGCCATGCTCTGGCTCCTCAGTCATATCCGTCGTGAGAAAACCGGACAGATACAGCGCTGTCCACATGCCATCGTCAGGCGAGACATCTGGCTCTGCAGTGCCCAAACAAAGCGGGACCTCAGCGCACCCATGGGCCTCGAGCAAATCAAACAAGACCGAAAGGCGGTCGAGATTCCACCCGGCAACTACCCTACTCAGGCAATCGGCATATCCATACAGATCGGCACGCACAGGAGCCGTGCAGCCTCGGTCCAGAAAACCGATCACACGCTCTGGACTCGAGCAATAGGCCCTGCCAAACCGATACCCCTCGAGCCATTCACGCGCATCATCCAGGTATTCCTCGCGCCCAGCATGATTCAATAGAGCCTCGACCTCGGCATCCGAAAAACCGAAACATCGGTCACACCACGCTGACAGCGGCGTCGTCAGACAATACGAGCAGCCGCGCGAAGAAAGCGCCGCTTCGGCAGGGCCGGGACACTCCCCCATCAGACACGTCAGCCGCAACGAATCGCGCGCAGCGGCAATGGCGTCGAACAGCACGCGATCGAATAGCCCTGCCGGGTCAGCACCGGAAGCGCCCCTCGCGCTTGCACGGCCCAACCATGCCGCATCGTACCCATCAACGAGCAATACAACCTGCTCATCGCAGGCCATCTCCAGCAGCTCAATGAGCACGCCAAGCACCGAGGCGACCTCGTCCTCGCTCGCCGCGCCACGCGCAACACGTTCGATGTGACGCACCTTGTCTCGAGCTAAATCCGGAGCCTCCAAAAGCGCCAGCAGGCGGACGCACTCGCCCGAAAGAGCATCGCGCACGACGTCGGCAATAGCGGCGCCACGCCTCGCAGCGCCAGAAAAATCCAGCGATATCACCGGATAGCAAGCGTACTCGTCCCGATAACGCCCGCCGTCCGCATCCCAAATCTGAGCATCGGCAAACAAACGCTGACCAGCGCGGCCGACCGCGGGACACTCCAGAAAAGCCTTGAGCATCGACAAGTTCATGCTCTTGCCAAAACCCTCGGGTCGACAGCACACCACAACGGACGCGTCGCAGTCCAACACATCGGCAATAAACATGGTCTTGTCGACCAGCGTGCAGCAACCAAGAGCCTCCGCATAGTCGTGCATGCCAATGGGCAAAGCCGCATCATCGACATGGTTGACAAGCCGTACGCCAAAAGTATCGGCACTGTTGCAATACTCCTGTTCAGACACCGTAACTTCTCCCTAAAACGCAGCACGAAGCCCATTGTAGCGAGCAGTTCAAGTGCAACGCTGGATCCGTGCAAAGGCATCGGGCAACGGTAGGAACAAAGGCCTTGAGGGGGCATAACAAATCGTTGTGCAACAAAATGGGGCCCGATGCAACTGCACCGGCCCCCATTGCGAATCTTTAGTTGTCGGGCAACCGAAAGGGACTACTCCTCGGAGTCGTTCTGCCCAGCAGCCTTCTTTTGCTGATCGAGCTTATGCTTGCCACTCACAATAGACGTGGCACCCAGCGTGGCCAAGCTTGCACTGGCAAGGCTCGCCATCACAATCAGATCGCCCGTCTTGGGCATGTTGCCACCCGAGGACTTGGTAGTTGTAGTCGTCGTGGTCGTGGTGGTCACCGTTTTGGAGTCATTTTGCTCCTGGACCTGGTTGTCAGCGCCGCTCTTGTCGTCGTCTTCGGACTGTTTCTTTTCGCCCTCGGTCTTGCTCTCGTCCTTCTTCTGACCGGACTTGTCGTCCTTCCCCTCAGAGCTAGAGCCCTTATCGGATTCGGTCTTCTCGGAAGCCTTGTCCTTGGAGTCGCCCTTTGCGGCCTCGATCTTTTCCGTGGAAACCTGATCAGAGTTGTCCTTGTTCTGAGTCGAGCCGTTATTGACGCCAGCCATCAGCGAAGAACCCAGCGTAGAACCAAGCTGCTCGGAGAAAGAAGGCTTCTTGTCCGGCGAAGCAACGGGAGCATCCGGCGCCTTATTCGAGTCATCCTTGGAAGCATCGGAATCAGGGGTCGTGTCAGAGCCGGAGCCGTTGTTAGAGCCGGTGTCAACGGACGAATCGCTCGAGCCGGTAGATGAGTTAGAGGTGTCAGCGCCGGTCGAACCAGAAGCGTCGCTGTCCGTATTGCCGGCAGAGCTTGAAGGCGAATCGCCCGCAGCAGAGCCGTTCGAATCGGAGCCGTTCGAGGTAGAGCCGTCGTTGGTAGTGCCACCAGCAGAGCCATTACCGTCAGCATCGGTCGAGGGCGCATCCATCCTGTCATCGTTGGCATCGTCACTCGAGTCGTCATTCGAATCAGGTGTCGGCGAGGGCGCCGGCGCAGGCTCGGGCTGCACGGGCGTCGCAGCGGCAGCCTCATCCTCGGCGATAAAAACCAAGCAGTCCTTCAGCTCATTCTTATAACGATTCTTCCAGCCCTCATGATACTGGGGCTGACTTGAAAACTTGGTGGCGACATTGTTGACCACGCTATTGGAGAGCGCCGTCACAAACTCTCGGTCGGACATATCGTTGGAAAGATTCGCCCAGCGGAAAAAGTCCCTGCAGCCACCAGTGCCGCACATGTTGGTAATGCTCCACACCATGCCCTTGACGCAATCGGCGCGGCCGGAGATGTCAATGCCAAGAGCGCTCTTAAGCCACGCCTCGGTCACCGCATAGTACGAGTTGTACGCATACGCATCCTGCAGAGCCGAAAACTCAGCAGGATCGGTGTTGTACGCGCCTTGGAAGGCATCCTGCGCGATATGGCCCAACTCGGTGAGCTGGCCGTTCTCGAACATAGCATTGCTCGCGTTGGAAATCTCGCTGCCGCGATCAATCGCATCCTTGAGCATGCTGTATTTTTCGGGGCTGTAGTTGTAGACCTGCTTCATAAACGGAATGAGCGACCAACGGCGGTCGAACTGGTAATAGCCCAGCGCGTTATAACCGTCGCCATACGAAAATCCCTGGTTGTAGTTACCATGGCTCTCGTACTTGGTAAAGTACTTCATCTCGGGAGTCACGTTGACAAACGAGACACCCTGAACCGACCTCAACACGCCCGAGAAGGACTGTTGGGTGTAAAGGCCCTTATCGATATCGGTGGCATCCGAGGCAACGCCCGGCGTGGGCTCCTCGGCAGCGGCGGGTGCCGGCGCGGAAACGGCACCAAACGAAAGCGCCAGCGTCAGGCCCGCGACAATCGCAGAATGCTTGGGCTGCATAAGATCCTCCCTGCATTGGTGTAGTTAAAGTGCAGTTTGCAAAGATAGAATCAGTATTGCAGCTCGTCCGTTGTTGCACAACAACCCCTCGGTAAACGGCAACAACCCTCCGCGAAATCTTAAGGAATTAGACAAACTGGTCGTCGGGCGCCAACAGAAGCTCGCCGTAACGTTTCGTCAGCCCGTCTCTCAACTGACAGAAAGCGGGAATATAGACGTTCAAGATGCGCTGAATCAAATCTTGAGCGAGCTTGTTGTCGTAGATATGGACGTTCGTATTGCGGTCTCTGAGCATATCCAGCCAGGCTGCCTCATCAATAAAGTCGTAGAATCGGTAGGACTCCTTCAAGATGGCACGAGGAGACCCCGACGCGGCAAGCGTGGCGCCCTCATACTCGAGCAGACGCTTAAGGAGCTTCCAGCTCAGTTCAAATTGAAGATTGAACTTATTAATCAATCCACTCTGAACAAAATCATTGTTGAGATCCTGATTGGGCGCATCCTCAAGATTCGCCAAGGCGCTAACAAAGTTCTCATATTTTTTCATACAGAATCACACCATCCTTGGCAATCTCATCGAGCAATTGCTGCGATAGGGACTCGTCGAGATTGACGACATCTACATCTAAAAGAGTATCAAGATGTTCCTCGATCAAATATGAGAAACGGCCGAAATCCCGGCAACCTGCTACGGCGATGTCAATATCGCTCTTGGGCAAGTTGTCGCCTCGAGCACGAGAACCAAACAACACGACCTTCTCGGCGTCACATTCCCGAGCAAAAACTTCGATTTGCTTGTACACCTTGTCGAGAGATGCCATTTGCACCCCTACAGCTTAATGTCAAAGTTGATTTCGGGGACGGCGGCCAGGTCGGCCAACGTCACGCCGTCGACGTACTTTTCGATCACATCGTCCAGGCCGCGCCAGAACTTGACGGTGGAACACAGGTCACTGCGGGCGCAGCTGTTGTCGATGCCGTCGCACGCCACGGGCGCCGTGCTGCCCTCGACAGCGCGCAGGATGTCGCCGGCACGCACCTCGACCGGGTCCTTGGCCATCATGTAGCCGCCGCCCTTGCCGCGCACGCTCTTAAGCAGGCCCGCCTTCATAAGCGGACGAACCAGCTGCTCCAGATACTTTTGCGAGATATGCTCGCGGTCGGCAACCTCGCGCAAGGCAATCTTACCCTCGGCGTCGCCCAGCGCCGCGATATAGATCATTAACCGGAGGGCATAGCGGCCCTTGGAAGAAATGAGCATACCTACCCTCCCATCGCATCTGGGACAACATAACCAGGTTTGTTTGTCCCAAATTTAAAGTAAGTGGGACAAACACAACAGGTTATTTTGTCCCAGAATTTGAAAAGTCGAGTGGATTAGTCGGGTTTTTCCTTGACTAACGCCGAACCCATAGTAACTTTATTCCGAGAAGATTCCTAGGGTTTAGTACACCTATGAGTACACCATATACAGAGAGGGACAGCATGAGCGCAAATCCGCTGCTTTCCATCGAAGGTCTGACCGCCTCCGTAGACGAGAAGACCATCCTCCACAACGTCAACCTCAACGTCGCCGCCGGCGAGACCCACGTGTTGATGGGTCCCAACGGCGCCGGCAAGTCCACCCTCGGCCACCTGGTCATGGGCGACCCCGTTTACACGGTCAACGACGGCCGCATCGTCTTTGACGGCCAGGACATCACCGAGCTCACCACCGACAAGCGCTCGCGCGCCGGCCTGTTCCTGAGCTTCCAGGCCCCGGTCGAGATTCCGGGCGTGCCGCTGTCGAGCTTTTTGCGCGCCAGCATCGCCGGCCGCCCCGGCCTGGAGATGAAGGGCAAGGAATTCCGCCGTCGCGTCAAGGAGCTCGCGGCCGAGCTCAACATGGATACCGCCTACCTCAACCGCGAGTTGGGCGTAGGCTTCTCGGGCGGCGAGAAGAAGAAGGTCGAGATGCTCCAGCTTCTGCTGCTGCAGCCCAAACTCGCCATCCTGGACGAGACCGACTCAGGCCTGGACGTCGACGCCCTGTCCACCGTCAGCCACGGCATGGACGCGTACCGCAAGAGCTGCGACGGCTCCATGCTCATCATCACGCACAACACGCGCATCTTGGAGCACCTGGATGTCGACCGCGTCCACGTTATGGTCAAGGGCCACATCGTGCGCGAGGACGATGCCTCGCTCATCCCCTGGATCGACAAGAATGGTTTTGAGACCTTCGAGCGCGAGGCCGCCGAGCAGCGCGCCCAGGCCGAGGCCGCCGCTGCCGAGCAGCAGGCGTAAAGGGGCGACGCAATGACCAAGAACCGCACCGAGGTCGCGGACATCGACCGCAGCCTCTACGACTTCACCTATGGCGAGGAGGGATTCGAGCGCCTCGACGCCGGCATCACGCCCGACATCGTGCGCGAGATCAGCGCCAAAAAGGACGAGCCGCAGTGGATGCTCGACCTGCGCCTCAAGTCCCTCGAGATCTTCAATCGTTTTCCCGACCCGACGTGGGGCCCCTCCATCGAGGGCCTGGACATGGACAACATCGTCACCTACGTCAAGCCCAACACCGACCAAAAGCACGACTGGGAGTCGGTGCCCGACGACATCAAGAACACCTTTGAGCGCTTGGGCATCCCCGAGGCCGAGCGCAGCTACCTGGCGGGCGTCGGCGCGCAGTACGACTCCGAGCTGGTCTACCACAACATGCAGGACACGGCGTCCAAGATGGGCATCGTCTACTCCGGTATTGAGGAAGCCCTGCACGATCCGCAGTGGGAGCCGCTCATCCACGAGAAATTCATGACGCTCATCCCGCCCACCGACCACAAGTTTGCGGCCCTGCACGGCGCCGTGTGGTCGGGCGGCTCGTTTGTCTACGTTCCCAAGGGCACCAAGTTGGACTTCCCGCTGCAGAGCTACTTCCGCCTTAACGCCAAGGGCGCCGGTCAGTTTGAGCACACGCTCATCATCGTCGAGGACGATGCCGACCTGCACTTTATCGAGGGTTGCTCCGCGCCCAAGTACAACGTGGCCAACCTCCACGCCGGCGCTGTGGAGCTCTTTGTGGGCAAACGCGCACACCTGCGCTACTCGACCATCGAGAACTGGTCCAAGAACATGTACAACCTCAACACCAAGCGTGCGCGCGTGGACGAGGACGGCGACATCGAGTGGATCAGTGGCTCCTTCGGCAGCCACGTGGGCTACCTCTATCCCATGAGCGTGCTCAACGGCCGCCGCGCCCGTTCGAGCTTTACCGGCATCACCTTTGCCGGCGCCGGCCAGAACCTCGATACCGGCTGCAAGGTCGTACTCAACGCGCCCGAGACCTCGGCGACCGTCGAGACCAAGGGCATCTCCAAGAGCGGCGGCATCCAGACCTTCCGCAGCTCTATCGTGGCCACGCCCAAGGCCGAGGGCTCCAAGGCAACCGTGAGCTGCCAGTCGCTGATGCTCGACGACCAGAGCCGCTCCGACACTATTCCGGCCATGGACATCCGCGCCAAGAACGTCGACATCGGCCACGAGGCCACCATCGGTCGTATCGGCGACGACAAGGTGTTCTACCTGATGAGCCGCGGCATCTCGGAGGAAGAGGCCCGCACCATGATCGTCAACGGCTTTGCCAACCCGGTCTCCAAGGAGCTGCCGCTGGAGTACGCCGTCGAGATGAACAACCTGATCAAGCTCGAGATGGAAGGAGCGATCGGATAATGAACCAGACCACGAACACCGCTGCTACCACCCTTGAGCAGGTCAACGCGATGCCAGCTGCCACTTGGGGTTGGCTGAAGATGAACCAGACCAAGCTCGAGCTCTCTGACGAGCTTGCCGCCGCTCCCACCGAGGCTGTTAAGGTCGAGGGCTTGGACGAGCAGTTCCGCGGCGCTGCCGACGCATTTAACGCCGCCATGGACGCCATGGCCGAGCGCTTCCCCGAGCGCCGCGCCTCCGCCCCCGGCGACGCCGCCGACCGCGCCCGCATCACGCCCGAGACCGAGCTTGACGTGCCTGCCACCTCCATCTACCAGGCCGGTGCCATCAAGCTCGAGGAGGAGCTCTCCCCTGCTGAAGCCTTCGAGACCGGCATGGGCGAGGCTGCCTACACCTACTTGGCCGACCACGCCACCAAGCGCATCGTCATCGATGTGCCCGCATACAAGCACGCCACGGTTACCGTGCGCGTGAGCGGTGTCGATGCAGCCGCGGCCATCGCCGCCATCGACGTCGTCGCCCGTCCCCAGTCGACGCTCGACCTGCAGATCGCCCTGGACTCCCCCGTTGCCGGCGAGGGCGTCGTGGGATCCGTGCTGCGCGTGTGCGCCCACGAGTACGCCACCGTCAACGTGGCCTGCACGCAGACGCTCGACGATAGCTGGATCGCACTCGACGACACCGGCCTGTTCCTGGACGAGGGTGCCCGTGTCAACGTGCAACACACCGTCCTGGGTGCCGGCGCCAGCACCACCGGCCTTGCCGGCGACCTGCTGGGCGATACCGCCAAGGTCACCATCGATACTGACTACCTTGGCGCCCGCGAGCAGGTGCGCGACTTTAACTACGAGCTGCGCCACCGCGGTCGCAAGACCGAGTGCGAGATCGACGCCAACGGCGTGCTGACCGGCACGTCCAAGAAGGTCTACCGTGGCACCATCGACCTCGTGCACGGCTGCAAGGGTGCAACCGGCACCGAGCGCGAGACGGTGCTTTTGGCCAACAAGGGCGTCGACAACAAGACCGTTCCCGTCATTCTCTGCGACGAGGACGACGTCGCCGGCAACCACGGCGCCACCATCGGTCACGTCCGCGACGAGCAGCTGTTCTACCTCGCCTGCCGCGGCCTTGACCAAAACGCCGCCGAGGACCTGTTCATCCGCGCCAAGCTGGAGGACGCCGCGCTTTCCGCCACCGACGAGCGCACCCGCGCAGCCGTCGTCCGCCTGGGCAACAACCTGATCGACAACTTTGAAGAGGAGCTCGCATGATCGACACCGAGCACGTTAAATGCGATACCTGCACTGCCCCCGAGCCCATGGAGCTCGACGCCAGCGACGAGGCTTCGCGCGGCTGGCCCACCGTAGACATCGAAACCAACCCCTACAAGGCGCAGTTCCCGCTCTTCCAGCAGCACCCCGAGATCGCCTTCCTCGATAGCGCCGCCACCGCGCAGCGCCCTGCCTGTGTGCTCGACGCCGAGCGCGACTTCTATCAGCGCATGAACGCCAACCCCCTGCGTGGCCTGTACTCGCTGTCCGTCGAGGCAACCGACGCCATCGCGAAGGTCCGCCAGCAGATCGCCGACCTCATCGGCGCTCCCCAGGCCAACGAGGTCGTCTTCACCCGCAACACGAGCGAGTCGCTCAACCTGGTCGCCAAGAGCTTTGCACCCACGGTGCTCGAGCCCGGTGACGAGGTCGTCATCACCATCATGGAGCACCACTCCAACCTGATTCCGTGGCAGCAGGTCTGCCGCGAGACCGGCGCCAAGCTCGTCTACCTCTACCCCACCAAGACCGGTCAACTCACCACCGAGGAGGTTCTGTCCAAGGTGGGCCCCAAGACCAAGATCCTGGCCGTGGGTCAGGTTTCTAACGTGCTGGGCGTCGAGAACCCGGTCAAGAACCTCGGCAAGCTCGTGCACAAGTACGGCGGCTATCTGGTCGTCGACGGCGCACAGTCGCTGCCGCACATGCCGGTCGATGTGGCCGACCTGGGAGCCGACTTCTTTGCCTTTAGCGCACACAAGGCCATGGGCCCCATGGGCATCGGCGTGCTGTGGGGCAAGATGGACCTGCTGAACGCCATGCCGCCCATGCTCACCGGTGGCGAGATGATCGACTCTGTCACCGAGCAGGACGCCGTCTGGGCGCCCGTCCCCGAGAAGTTCGAGGCCGGCACGCAGGACGCCGCCGGCATCTTCGCCACGGGCGCCGCCTTTGATTACCTGGTCAACACGGTGGGTTACGAGAACATCCAGGCCCGCGAGCAGGCACTCGTCCACTATCTGATGGGCGAACTCATGCAGCTCGACTTTGTCCAAATCATCGGTTCCATCTACTGGGACAACCACCACGGCGTTGTGAGCTTTAACGTCAAGGGAATTCACCCGCACGACGTCGCGAGCATCATGGACATGGACGGCGTCTGCATCCGCGCCGGCCACCACTGCGCGCAGCCGCTGCTCACCTGGCTGGGCGTCGAGAACCTTGCCTGCTGCCGCGCCAGCGTGGCCTTCTACAACGACAAGGCCGACATCGACAAGTTCATCGCCGGCCTGCATCACGTTTGGAGCACGTTCAATGGGTAATCTGTACACCTCCACCACGTTTATGGAGCACAACTCGCACCCCGACTATAAGTACGAGATGGATGCTCCCACGCACGAGCACGACGGTATCAACCCCAGCTGCGGAGACGAGCTCACCTTGCAGCTGCGTGTCGAGAACGATGTAATCGAGGAAGCCTCGTTTACCGGGCACGGCTGCGCCATAAGCCAGGCCAGCGCCGACATCATGGCCGACCTCATCACCGGCGAGACCGTCGAGGAGGCGCGTCGCTTGGCGGGACTCTTCCTCGCCATGATCCGCGGCGAGAAGCTCTCCGAGGACGACCTGGAAGACCTGGACGAAGCCGCCCAGCTCCAGGACATCTCGCACATGCCCGCCCGCGTCAAATGCGCCGAGCTCGCCTGGCGCACCCTCGACGGCATGCTCGAGGGGCAAACAAACCAGTAGCTTATGCCCCGAATCCAAGGGTTTTGATTGCCGAGCCGCCCGATACGGGCGGCTCTGTTTTTACCTAATGAGCGCGGTGGCACAAAGTCCGCGCGTCCGGCGCCCCGTCTGACATTTGCCACACAGCCAGACGCGAACACGGGCGTTTTCCACAGCACCAAAGGCCTGCGGCAGGGCCCCGGGCCCGCCAAGCAATGCGCCAAGCCCCGTTCTGCGAAGCTCCGACTCGCTTCGCGCCTGCCGCAGACGGGTCCCATAGGGAGCGGCGTGCATTTTTGCGAGTATTCAGCACGCCAAGCTGTGTGTATACGCATCGAAAGCGTTAATCAACATCTTCAGGCGCATATATATTGTGTTTAGAACAAGCATCGCGGTCTGACGGGACGCAGACACGTGCTTCGGGGGCGCAACGGCAGGGATCAATAGCTTCGGGGTCCGCATGTTGCAAGATTGCGTCGGTGCCGACAGCACCACGATGCTGAAAACTCCGTTTTTTGCACGGCGCAGACGGGGGTAGGCACGGGCAAACCCGGACTGAGCCGTTATTTTATGCAAGATGGCGATTGTTCTATGCATATTAAGAAGTGCAGTTACCTCACCAAGCTTTTGAACGCTGGTTGCGGCGTATGGACGACCCCAGCTGCGGTGAAAAGGCGACCTTACATCACGTTTCCGCCAGCCCGCATCGCCGTTCGCGCGCGGGCGCGCACGATACGAGAGACGGTACTTTTGCCAATCCCGGTATACCGCTCAATCTGGCGCACCGTAAAGCCGGCATTGTTCAATCCAACAATAACAGTATCGCGCTGCGCCGGCGGTGCAGTTTTAACCCCGTTGAGCGGAACCCCGAGACTCTTCGCCAACTTGCCGGCAAAGGCATTGCGTTCCCACTCTGTCTCTTTCATATCGCACAGCGCTGGCTTGCTGCCGTCGGGCGTCGAAAGCGAATAGGCAATAAAGCCCTCGGCAGAACCAAAAAGCTCAAGCACGCAAGAAGGATCAGAAAATCCCCTCGCGACATCAGCCGCGTCACCGTCGTAAGCGCACAAATGCTCCGCAAAGCTACTCCAGGGATAACGCTCGATTAGGCTAACGCCCGCCTCCTGCGGATCGGCGTGTACGGAGCGAATAGCCTCCATCACCTGCCAGTCGGTATCGAGCGAGCGCCGGTCAAAACGGTTCTGGAACAGATGGCCTGTGCGCCTCGTGCGTTTATTGAACCGCCGCGCGTACGTCAAAAGCAGCCGGTGCATCGCCGCGCTCATCCTGTCCTCGTAATCTGCAAGCACCAAATGCACGTGATTGCCCATAAGGCACCAAGCGATAACCGTCACACCCTCCTCGCGGCAGCACTCGCGCATCAGCTCCAAAAACTCCCACCGGTCCTCATCGCCCTCAAAGATGAGCTGCTTGCCCGTACCGCGGGCACAGACATGGTAAAAGCCGGTAACCGTTCTCCAAACGCGCTGCATGGCGCTCCCTTCGCCGGGATCTGCTTGCCATCCAATACAGCACGATTGAAGCGTGCCATCAAAACATTCACGCAAAACAATACACTCGCGCGGCCAAAGGCAGTAATCAGGCGGCGAACGGCATCGTTGCAACAGGTCAACCCCCGCAATGCTTACAAGAGCTGACCAATAGCTTGCCCAAGACGGACCCCCTCTACGGAAGTTCACGACCACAGAACATAGAGTTAAACCGTTTCAATTAAAACTTCCGGACTTCTCGCTACGAAAACTGAGCCGTTCGCCGAATATTCCGTGCATTTCGCGGTATTATAGGGGCTGCATGTCATGTCCCTTTCGAAGGGTCGCCCGGCAATCGCCAGCCACGGCCCCCAGACGGGACGCCAACACGATAGAGAGGAGAGGCATGCAGTACTCACAGGAAGTGGAGAACATGTGCCCCGTTGCCAAGGGTGCATACCACGGCCCCGCACCCATCCCCGAGGAGGGCAAGTGGGTCCAGGCTAAGGAGATTTCCGACATCTCCGGTCTTACGCACGGTGTGGGTTGGTGCGCACCTCAGCAGGGCGCCTGCAAGCTCACGCTGAACGTCAAGGACGGCATCATCGAGGAGGCCCTCGTTGAGACCATCGGCTGCTCGGGCATGACCCACTCTGCCGCCATGGCTTCCGAGATCCTTCCCGGTAAGACCATCCTCGAGGCCCTCAACACCGACCTCGTCTGCGACGCCATCAACGTTGCTATGCGCGAGATCTTCCTGCAGATCGTTTACGGCCGCAGCCAGACCGCGTTCTCCGAGGGCGGCCTGCCCGTGGGCGCCTCCCTCGACGACCTCGGCAAGGGCCTTCGCTCTCAGGTCGGCACCATGTTCGGCACCAAGGCCAAGGGCGCTCGTTACCTCGAGCTCGCTCAGGGCTACGTCACCCGCATGGCTCTCAACGACAAGAACGAGATCATCGCATTCGAGTTCCTGAACCTCGGCAAGTTCACCGACGCCGTCAAGGCCGGCAAGACCCCCGAGGAGGCCATCGCTGGCGCTATGGGCCACTATGGTCAGTGGGAGAACGCTGCCAAGTACATCGACCCGCGCACCGACGAGGAGACTCACTCCGTCGCCAGCGTGTTCCCGGTTCACGAGTAGAAAGGGAGGGAAATAACTATGACTGTTACGTTCGAAGGTTACGAGCGCCGCGCTGACAAGATCAACAAGTGCCTCGCCGACAACGGCATCGCCTCCCTCGAGGAAGCTCTGCAGATCTGCACCGACAAGGGCTTCAACCCGCGTGAGATCGTCAACAACACCCAGTCCATCGCCTTCCAGAACGCCGAGTGGGCCTACACCCTCGGTTGCGCTCTCGCTGTCAAGCGTGGCGCCAAGTCCGCTTCTGAGGCTGCCGCCATCATCGGCGAGGGCATCCAGGCCTTCACCGTTCCCGGCTCCGTCGCCGAGGACCGCAAGGTCGGTCTGGGCCACGGCAACCTGGGCGCTATGCTGCTCTCCGACGACACCGAGTGCTTCGCCTTCCTGGCAGGTCACGAGTCCTTCGCTGCCGCTGAGGGTGCTATCGGCCTGGCTCTGAACGCCAACAAGGCTCGCAAGAAGCCGCTGCGCGTCATCCTCAACGGTCTGGGCAAGGACGCTGCTCAGATCATCGCCCGCATCAACGGCTTCACCTACGTGAAGACCCAGTTCGACTACTTCACGGGCGAGCTCAAGGTCGTCGAGACCATCCCATACTCCGATGGTCCCCGCGCCGCCGTCAACTGCTACGGCGCCGACGACGTCCGCGAGGGCGTTGCCATCATGTGGCACGAGAACGTCGACATCTCGATCACCGGTAACTCCACCAACCCCACGCGCTTCCAGCACCCCGTCGCTGGCACCTACAAGAAGGAGCGCCTCGAGGCTGGCAAGAAGTACTTCTCCGTCGCTTCTGGTGGCGGCACTGGCCTGTACCCGCTGGCCGGCCCATGCGGCAAATGACCTGCTGGCACGGCTTCCCCAGGCGGCGCAGACCCTGCGGAATGCCGCATCCGGACTGAGCAGCGTGATGCTGGCGCCGCTGCTGGCCTTTTATCTCCTCCGGGACCGGCGGCAAATCAGCGCGGGACTCACCCTATTGGTGCCCATGGACCGGCGCCGCACGGTGGTGCTGGCCGCACGGGAAATGCGAAGGGAAATGGCCGGCTTTCTTCGAGGACAGCTGTTGCTTTCGGCCATGGTGGGGCTTCTCACTGGCCTGGGCTTGATGCTGGTGGGCACCCCGGGGTGGCTGGTGCTGGGAGTGCTCATGGGCGTGATGGAGCTGATTCCCTACATCGGCCCATTGCTGGCAGGCATTCCCGCAGTATTGTTGGGCTTGACCGGGGGATGGAACCGCGCCCTGTGGACCCTGGCTGTGCTGGTGGGGGTGCAACAGCTGGAGGGCGGCATTCTTTCCCCGCGGATGCTCTCCGGCGCCACCAAGCTTTCTCCGCTCACCGTGCTGCTTTCCATTAGCGCGGGTGGTCTGCTGGGAGGGACGCTGGGCATG
>ERZ824488.2662-NODE-2662-length-15176-cov-5.906025_pt1 | contig 15176 bp, 14 predicted proteins | sample MGYA00519936_ERZ824488 | MGnify/ENA primary metagenome ERZ824488 (study PRJEB31778, sample SAMEA3449153) | human gut metagenome | biome: human gut; feature: human-associated habitat; material: faeces | place: United Kingdom | collected 2010/2012 ... | reverse complement strand
ATATCGGAATCTTTTTTATTAATGATAAGGTATCTTTTTAAAAAAGGATTAACAATTTAAGAAAAAACCTTTGAAAAATTTCCAAAAATATGTTATAATTTGAAAGAAAAAGGACGTGGTGTAAGTGATATCCTTAGACAAAGTTAAAGGCGTTGGTCCTAAAGCTACTATGTTACTTAACAAACTAGGTATTCAAAATGTTGATGATTTAGTATCACATTATCCATTTAGATATGATTTAATAACTAGAAGTAATTTAGAAGAATCTGATGAAATGGATAAAGTTATAATAGACGGAAAAGTTGATAGTGCTCCTATTTTAATTAGATTAAAAGGAAACTTAAATAAAATGAATATTAGAGTTATAACCAGTACTGGTAAAGTAGTAGGAGTCTCTATTTTTAACCGAGCTTTTCTTAAAAGTTCCCTTACTGTGGGGACTAATGTAACAGTCTTTGGAAAATATGAAAAATCAAAAAATATAATTTTAGCTTCTGAAATACGTTTAGGACTATTGTCAAAAGGTGAAAAAATTGAAAGTGTTTATCATGGAACCGCAGGACTAACTTCAAAAAACATAAAAACATTTATAGATAATGCTCTCATGCAATATGGTAACAATATTACTGATTATCTTCCAGAATCAATTATCAAAAAGTATAATTTTTTAAATAAAAAAACCGCTCTTAACATTGTTCATAATCCTTCAACTAAAGAAAAATTAGAAGAAGCCCAAAATAGATTAAAATATGAAGAACTATTTCTCTTTATGACAAAAATAAACTATTTAAAATTAAAAAATAAAAGTATTGAAAATGGAATAAGTAAAAACTTTAAAGAAGAAGACTTACAAAAATTAATAGATAATTTACCATTTAAATTAACAAAAGATCAAAACAAAGTTTTAAAAGAAATATTAGAAGACTTAAAATCAAAAAGAAAAATGAATCGTTTACTTCAAGGTGACGTTGGAAGTGGAAAAACCATTATTTCTATTATTATTTTATATGCTAATATGTTAAGTGGATATCAAGGTGCTCTAATGGTTCCAACAGAAATCTTAGCCCATCAACACTATGAAACTATTACCAAAATTTTAAAAGATTTCAATGTTAATATTGCTCTTTTAGTAGGATCTTTATCAAAAAAAGAAAAAGATAAGATACATAATGACTTAAAAGAAGGAAAAATTGATATTGTAATCGGTACTCATGCTCTTATTCAAGAAGATGTAACTTATAAAAATCTTGGTTTAGTAGTAACAGATGAACAACATCGCTTCGGAGTTCTTCAAAGAACAAGCTTAAACAACAAAGGTAATATGCCAGATGTTCTTTATATGTCAGCTACTCCAATACCTAGAACCTATGCGTTAACTATCTATGGTGATATGGATATATCAGTTATCGAAAATCTTCCTTCTGGAAGAAAACCTATTGATACTTATTTAAAAACTACTAAAGAAATAAAAGATGTTCTTCATATGATGTATGATGAATTAAAAGAAAATCATCAAATCTATGTAATTGCCCCTTTGATTGAAGAATCTGATACTTTAGATTTAACTACAGTCAATGAATTAAAAGATAAAATAGATATGGCTTTTGCGAAAAAATATAATGTCGGAGTAGTCCATGGTAAGCTTGCTGCTAAAGACAAAGATAAAATAATGACTGATTTTATCAATAACAAGATTCAAATCTTAATAAGTACTACAGTAATTGAAGTAGGAGTAGATGTACCAAATACTACAATGATTGTAATATTTGATGCCAATCGTTTTGGCCTTTCAACTCTTCACCAATTAAGAGGTAGAGTAGGAAGAGGAGATCTAAAATCCAAATGTATTCTTATCAGTGACTATGATACCAAAAGATTAGAAGTAATGACTAAAACTAATGATGGTTTTGAAATAAGTGAAGAAGACTTTCAAATAAGAGGACATGGTGATCTTTTTGGAACTAAACAAAGTGGAGATATGACCTTTAAAATAGCAGATCTAAAAGAGGATTATGCTCTGCTTCTAAAAACTAAAGAAGATTCTATGAACTTTTTAGAAAGTACAGATCCTGAAGATATTGAATTAAAAAATAAAATAGTTAATGAAATAAACGAAGGATAAAAAAGAAAATAAAAATAAAAAATAATAATTGACTTTTGAAAAAAAATATATTAATATTAGAGTACAAGGTAGATTACCTTGTCTACTTTTTACGATTAAAGGTAAAAAGTGGTATTCAACCAAAACCCCCTGAAGGAGCCGAAAGGCTCCACTTTTTTATTTGTTTAATTTATTATAAATTTTCTAAAGTTTAAAAAAATTTAATTTAGTTCTAATTAGTTTAAATATTGTGGTGGTCAAAAATATAAAAATTAACCTAATTATACCAAAAAACATTGGCTAAGTGGTATGATTGGATAAAAATTATATTGGTGATGAAAATGTTATATAATCATAGCGAAATAAAAAAATATATAAGACAACTTATCAAACACTAAAATAAATAAAATCCATTTTTATTAAATTTTGATAAAAACAGACAAAATGCACCATATATGATATAATTAAATGCGAAAGGGAGGCATACTGTGAAAAATAAGGAAGAAGATACTATTAACATAGTGATAGGAAAACACATGGCGGAATTAAGATAAAATTCAACTTATCTCAAAATGAAATTGCTAAATACTTAGGTGTAGATAAAACAACATATAATAAATATGAGAACGGTAAAAGAAAATTTAATAATGATGTTGTAAAACAATTAGTAAATTATTACAATGTTAAAGTTAGTGATATTGTTGATTAACATGTGACAGGAATGACACACAAAAATGAATGTAACTACCACATAAATATTCATCATCGCTATCACTAAAATAAAAAAGGAGGAGCAGATTATGAAAAACAAATTTAATTTAACAAGAGAACAAAATGTATTCGTTGCCAAAAGGAATATCGTAGATTATATTTGGAAAAGTGCTAATTTAGAGGGAATTGGTGTTACATATCCTGAAACTCAAGCTATTTATGATGGTGGTATTGTTAATGGATTAACAGTTGATAAAATTATTGCTATTAACAATTTAAAATATTCCTGGCAATTTATACTTGAAAATGATAGTATAGACTACGATTTTAAAACATTATGTCATTTACATAAATTAACTTGTGACAAATTAGTTTTAGATCAAAATTTAGGAAAATTAAGAACAACACCTGTTAATATTGGTGGAACTACTTGGAAACCTCAATTTCCAATAGAAAGTCAAATTAAAGAAGAATTAGAAAGATTACTTAATCAGCCTGAAAAAACTAAAACTGAAATAGCAATAGAGATAATGCTATGGATCATGAGAAGACAAATTTTTATTGATGGCAATAAAAGAGTTGGAATGTTATTTGCTAATAAAATAATGATAGATAATGGATGTGGAATTATAACTATTTCACAAGAAAATCAACCCACATTCTTTGAAAAATTAATTAAATTTTATGAATCTGGTGACAATACTGATTTAAAACAATGGATTTATGAAACAAGTATTGATGGAATAGATTTGGGTAATGATAAATAAAAAATAGACATATTTCTTCTGACAAAGAAAGAAATAATGTTATTCATAAAATGTATAATTGAACAATTAGAAAGTATTGCTCAAGAAAAAACAGTTGGGCAAGATTATATCATTACTTTTGACGATTATATTTTAAGTAAGTATTCAATAAAATAAGAATAGCAATTTTTTATAATACATAATAACTAGGAGCCACTATAAAAATTTAAAAAACGTTAAACTCTAAGTAAAGTGCACAATTCCTTTATCTATCTTTTTAATATAGTGTATTATATAATAAATAAGCATTAAGTAAAGTTATTATTGACTTAATAATGCTACATGTAATAAGTAGATAATTGTCAATGATTAAAATAAACTCGCTTTACTCACCATCGACAATTTAACAATTATAAATCTTAGTGCACAACTTTTGTGCACGTTTTTGTGTAAGAAAACCCCCAGATAGTCTGGGGGTTCAGTAGAGCTTAAGCGATAAGCCATTAATAAAAACTCCTTCTAATATAATATGAATTGCGACTGCCAGGAAGCAATCATAATATTAGAAGGAGGACATTTATAATGAAATAAATCAAAATAAATGATATAAAAAGTTTAGCACATACACAATGGAATTGCAAATATCATGTAGTATTTGCCCCAAAGTATAGAAGAAAAGTCTTTTACGCCAGTAAAAGGTTAGAAATAGGACAAATATTGAGACAATTATGTGAGTGGAAAGGAATAACAATAATAGAAGCAGAAGTGTGTTCAGATCACATACATATGCTGATAGAAATACCACCAAAGTACTCAGTATCATCAGTAATGGATTTTTGAAGGGAAAAAGCAGTTTGATGATATATCAAAAATGGGCAAATATGCGATATCAATATAGAAATAGAGAATTTTGGTGTAGAGGATATTATGTAGATACAGTAGGAAAAAACACAAAAAAAATAAAAGAATATATATCAAATCAATTGAAAGAAGACCAATTAAATCAGCAAATGACAATGGAAGATTTTGACCCTTTTAAAGGGTAGCAAGTAAAAAATGCAACTGGCAGTCAAAAAAAGGCCACTTTAGTGGAGGCCAGTAGTATAGCCTTTTAGGCGAAAATGAAAAACCACCAGCTAAGCTGGTGGAAATTTATTAAATACAAAAATTTAAAAAATTTTAAAATTCGCAAATAATAGTTGACAAAAATTTAAAAATTGTTATTATAAATAACTATCAAGTTTTGTATTAGCTTGTATATATACATGGTTAGGGGGAAATTATGGAAAAGCGTAAAAAAATAATAATAATAATTTTAATTTTAATTCTACTTTTATTAGGAATAATAATATTTGCTATCTCAAATTCCAAAGAAGAATTAATACCAGAAAACAAAGATAAGGAAATAAGAGAAGAAGATGTCATAGATGAAGAAGATATTTCCAAAGATGAAAGTATTATTGAAGATGAAAACAATGTTAGTAATAATAAATCATCTGTAAATACTAGTTATTTAGTTTTGGCTAGCAATAATAATGATTCTAAATCAAAAAATCAGCTTGAACAAACAACAACTATTGTTACAAGTGATTTTAATTATTACATGTTAGCATTAAAAGCCATATCTAAAGCTGAAACAACTTTAGATGAAAATGATTTAAATATTGCTAAAGATTTTGCAAACAAAGTTACATCTTCAAAAAAACAAAATTTATTAAATAGAATTCAAACTATTCAAGAATTCGTTGACTTTAATAAATTGCTTAAAGAATTAGAAAATCTAGCTAATTCTGCTACTAACAAAGAAGAATTAGATGTAGCAAGAGCTTACAACTTAGACAATAGTTTACAAAATAAATTAAATGATTTACCAAATACTACAAGTAAATTTAATATAGTTAGTAGATATAACAAAGTTTTATCAAAATTAAATGATACAGCTGCACCAGTTATAACTGGTATAGAAAATGGAGAATATACTAATAAAGATATTACTCTATCAATAACTGATGAATCTTTATTTACTGCAACTTTAGATGGCAAAGAATTTAAAGTAGGAGATCAAATTCCTGAAGGCGATCATACTTTATATGTTGTTGATGAATCATTTAATGAAATAACAATTACATTTAAATTAGATAAAACTGCTCCAAAATTAAATGCTTCTTATTGGACAAAAACTATAGAAGGAAATAGAAATGCTACAGAATTTACAGATTTACCTATAGTGGAAGGAATTGATATTGGAAGTGGTAAAGTAACTGTTGAACTAGTAAATAATGATGTCAATTTAAAAGTACCTGGTGATTATAAATTACAATATAAAACAACTGATCAAGCAGGAAATTCATCATACAATGATATATTTATCAAAGTAGTAGATACTACAGCACCAGAACTAACAATTACTAACTGGCAAAACTTAACTCTTGAAGTGGGAGATACTTATATTGATGAAGGTGCTACTGCATATGATTTAGTAGATGGTGATTTAACTGATAAAATCGAAGTAAGTTATTTATATTATGATAGTGAAGGAAAAAGAATTACTCCAGACCCTACAGAAATAAAATTAGATCAAGTAGGACAATTTATTATAAAATATAAAGTAACAGATAATGCTGGAAATAGTAAGGAATTAGTAAGAAGAATAAATGTTAAAAAATATGAACTAGTTTCGGCTCTAGTGAATGGTGAAAAAATAATTTTCTCAAGCTTTGAAGAGCTATTTAACAATATTCCAGATAACATAGAGACAAATATTACATTAGAAAAAGACTATAATGAAGATATAGTTATTCCAGAAGGTAAAATTTTAAATTTAAATTTAAATAATAAAACTTTAACAGGAAACAAAAATATAACTAATAATGGAATTTTATCTATAAGTAATGGTACTATTAACTCTCTTAATAATGCCATTATTAACAATGAAAAAATTACTAGTATAGATAATGTTACAATAAATTCAGAAAGAACTGGAATTAATAATAATGGAATAATTGATAGTGTTACAAATTCTACAATTGATGCTAGATTTTATCCAATCTATTTATCTGATTCAACAATTGGAGAATTAGCAAATAATTATGTTACTGGTCATTATCAATCAGGAATATATTTAAGTGGTGCTTCTACAATTAATAAAATAACTTCAGGAACATATATTACTTATGGAGATAAACCTGATTTTGGAAGTAGTATATCAGGATTTGGATTATATATTTCTACCAATTCAGTTGTTGATGAAATAGCAGGAGGATTCTTTCAAGGAAATCAAGTAGCAGTAGCAAATTATGGCTCTATTAATTTAATTTCTGGTGGAACATTTGAAAAGAAAATAGAAAATAATGTTTGGACAATGAAATGGACTTTTGGTTATACTGGCAAAATTAACAATATAACTGGAGGAAAATTCTATTCATATACTGGAGAACTAAATGGTGTATTTAGAGCTAATAACTATAATGTTGATCCTAGTTATGAACTAGTTAAAGATGGAGATTATTTTATAGCAAAAGTTAAATAATAAAAAAACTCATTTCAATAAAGAAGTGAGTTTTTAAATTTAAGAAAAGAGTATATAAAAAATAATAGTGAAATAAGTTAGTATACATGATATAATAGAATAAATAAAAAATAAGTAAGGAGTAAAAAATGAAAAAATATCGTTGTAAAATATGTGGTTATGTCTATGATGATGCTAAAGAAGCTAAAAAATTCGAAGACTTACCAGATGATTGGAAATGCCCTTGGTGCGGCGCTCCAAAAAGCATGTTTGAAGAAATAACAGAGCCCAAAGAAAATGAAACAAATGAAGAAAAAGACACTCAAAATAAATCTAACAATCAAGAAAAAGATGAAGATTCCAAAGAAGATTTAAGAGAACTTTCATCTTATGAAATTTATTATATTTGCACTAATTTAGCTAAAGCTTGTGAAAAACAATATTTAGAAGAAGAACAAAATCTCTTCCTAGAACTAAGTGAATTTTATAAACAAAAGCACACTAAAGAAGAAGGAACACTTAAAGAAGTTTTAGAAAAAGTAACCGAAGATATTGATAGTTTTAACAAAGCTATGGAAGCAGCAGATAAATCTAATGACCGAGGAGCTAAAAGAGTTATCACTTGGGCTAGTAAAACTTCAAATATTGTAAAAACAATTCTTGATGAATATAATGATAAAGGTCTAGATTATCTAAAAAGTACTAAAATATGGGTTTGTGACATCTGCGGTTTTATTTATATTGGAGAAAAACCACCTAGAATATGTCCAGTCTGTAAAGTACCAAATATTAAGATATTGGAGGTAGAATAATGGAAAAATCTCATGCTTATCGAAATTTAAAATTATGTACAAAAGATTGTTTATGTTTATTTGTTTGTCCAACCGGAGCAACAGATACAGAAACTGGACAAATAGACTTTGAAAAATGTATTGGCTGCGGAGCTTGTCAAAAAGCTTGCCCATCTCATGCTATAACAATGGTTCCTAACCAAATGCCAAAGCAGCAAGATAAAGATCCTCAAACAGTAAAAGAATTATTTGCCATAGCTAATAATAAAATATCAGAAATAAGAATTTTAAATAATCTCTTAACTAACAGTTCTGAAAATGAAAAAAAATTAATAAAAGCATTAATTCATTCTAATAAAGTCATAATAGAAGATATCATGAGAGAAGCAGGTTATATGTTACCTCAAAGTAAAAATACTCACGAATTCTTAATTGAGTTAAAAAATAAAGAAAAGTCTTTAGCAAAAACAGTAGATCAAATATTAGAAAAGATTAAGGTAAATGAATAGTTTAAAAACTGTTCATTTTTAAGTGCATAGATGTACATATTAAAAAATATTTGTTAAAATAAAGGAGGTTATTATGTTTAGAAAAGTTATAAAAAGTATTTTATTAGGAGTATTAATCCTTATTACGCTAGGAGGAATAATTTTTAGTATAATATATGCTGACTTAGATGATGCTCCAGGTTTTAACCTTTTTGGAAGTGCTATTACCGTAGGATTTTGTTATCTTATTTATAGATTAGTTATAAAAAAACTTTAACCAAAAAGGAGTAAAATATTATGAAAGTAACCCATGAATTTGGACCATACTATGATAAAAATTCAGAAATCTTAATTTTAGGAAGTATTCCTTCACCCAAGTCTAGAGAAATCGGATTTTATTACGGTCATCCTCAAAATAGATTTTGGAAAGTTCTAGAACAGGTATATAGCGAAAAAATAGAGGATACCATACCATGTAAAAAAGCTTTTTTAACTAAACATCATCTAGCGCTTTGGGATGTTCTATCATCTTGTTATATAAAAGGAGCCTCTGATAGCACTATTAAAAGTCCTATAGTTAATGATATTAACCAAGTAATTTTAAACTCTAAAGTTAAAAAAATTTATACAACCGGAAAAACGGCTTACAATTTATATAATAAATATTGTTATAAAAAAACTAATATAAAAGCAGTTTACTTACCATCAACTTCTCCCGCCAACTGCAGATTAAAACTACAAGATTTAACCGAAGAATATAAAATATTAAAAAATTAAGGAGGCACTATGGAAAAAATAATTTTTAATCCCCAAATGATAACCGATAACAAAGAAGAAAGAACCTATTCTGTAAGAGCAGTATTATTTAATGGTAATAATAATTTATTAATAGAAAATAATGATAACACTTACTCTTTACCAGGTGGACAAGCACAAGATTCTCCAAGCTCTAAAGTCTTACAAAAAGTATTAGAACAAGAATATAATATTACTTTACCTGAAGAAGATTTAACCCCTTTTCTAATTATGCAATCTCTTAATAAAAAAATAAAAGATGAATCTAATTACAATAATATTACCTATTATTATACTGGAAATATAAATGTAAATAACCTAAATAAAAATCTAGAATATAAACATCTTGATGATTTAGAAAATATTATTCTTACAGAACCTTTAACTGATGATTATAAAGAACTTTTATCAGTTATCTATTTAATAAATGATAGAAAATATCTAAAAGTTAGAATAAGAAAATAATAATCAAAAGGAGAATTTATGAAATATTTAATAGTTTATACAAGTGAAACTGGCACTACTAAAAAATGTGCTACCATGTTAAAAGAAAAATTAAGAAATAGTACATCAGTAGATCTAAATGATAAAATGCCCTCATTAGAAAACTATGACTTAGTTATAATAGGAACTCCCATTAGAATGGGACAAATAAATAAAAAAATTAAAAAATTTCTAAAAGACAACGAGAAACAACTCTTAACTAAAAAAACAGCTTATTTTATTTGTTGTGCTTTTGAAAAAGATAAAGAAGCTTATTTTACTGCTAATTTTAATCCTAATCTTTTAAAGCATGCTCTTATTTATGATTGCTTTGGAGGAGAGCTAGATTTAAATAATTTACATGGATTTTCCAAACTAATAGCCAAATTAGCTACCAAAAATAATAAAAAAACTATTAAGCTAAATACTGAAAATATTACTAAATTTATAGAAAAAATAACTTAGAAATTATATAAATACAAGTATTTACTAATTATAGAAAACTTAACATTAATTCTTTAACATTTAAGAAGGTGAAATCATGCAAGAAATAACTTTTAATAAAGAAAATTTATCATCTAAAGATATAGAAGAAATTGTAACTAGAACTAAAGCTCTATTAATAAATTCTAATAATGAAATAATTTTAGGATACTGTGATAATACTTATCAGTTTCCGGGAGGACATCTAGAAAAAGGAGAAACTTTAAAAGATTGCTTGCTAAGAGAAGTAAAAGAAGAAACTGGAATAATTTTAAAAAATCAAAACTTCGAACCATTTTTTCTAGTTAAACATTATACCAAAAATTATCGAAATACCAATAAAAACAGATTAAATAATATTTATTATTACCTCATAAAAACTGATCAAAAAATAGATTTAACTAATACTAATTATGACAAATTTGAAAAAGAAAAAGGCTATACATTAAAAATAATTTCTTTAGAAAATGTCAAAAATCTTCTTTTAAACTCTATAAATGATAATGAAATAAATGGTATAATAGTAAAAGAAATGTTATTAGTCTTAGATGAATATAAAAAGGTGGTAGAAAAACATGAAAACAGAAACTAAATTAAAAGAAATAATAAAAATTTTAACTTTCCAAAATAAAACTATATCTACGATGGAATCTTGTACTGGTGGAGGAGTAGCTAATGCTATTACTAATATTGAAGGCGCTAGTGAAGTTTTAAAATTTAGTGCTGTAACATATTCTAATGAATATAAAATAAAAATGGGAGTATCTAAATATATTATAGATACTTATAGTGTTTACAGTATGGAAACAGCTATTGATATGAGTAAAAAAATAACTGCCTTTACAAATTCTAATTATGGAGTAGGAGTAACCGGTAAATTAAATAGAGTAGATAAAAATAACCCTTATGGACAAGATAATATAGTCTTTGTAAGTATTTATGATAAAGATAAAAATAACATAAATAAAATAACTATAGAAGCAAAAAAAGCAACAAGAAAAGAAAATAAGGATTTAATTATTGAAAAAACAATAGATAAACTTCTAGCAATAATAACTGAAAAAGAGGATAGCAATTAATCCTCTTTTATTATTAGTTCAAAGTTTCACCAGAGTACAAATTTTTATACACTTCTGAAGTTTTAAGAAGCTCATCATGACTACCACTATCTAGCAACATACCCTTATCAATAATATTAATTATATCAGCATCACTAATCGTAGATAATCTATGAGCTACAATAATAACAGTATGATCTTTAGTCAAATCATCAATAGTTCTCTTGATATACTCTTGAGATTCATTATCAAGAGCAGAAGTAGCTTCATCAAATAAAATAATTTTAGTATTAAGAATTAAAGTTCTAGCAATGGCAAGTCTTTGCTTTTGTCCTCCTGATAAATTTATACCACCCTCACCAATAATAGTGTTATAACCATCAGGTAAATTAATAATATAATCATCAATATAAGCTCTCTTGCAAACAGTTCTTACTTCTTCTAAAGTAACATCTTCTTTTACTAATTTAAAATTATCAAGAATGCTCATATTAAATAAAAATGGTGTTTGTCTAATGATAGAAACATTACTTCTTAAAAAATCCTCACTTAAATCTTTAATATTAACTCCATCTATAAGAATCTCTCCAGAAGTAACATCAAAATATCTAAGTAACAAATTAAAAATAGTACTTTTTCCATTTCCACTTCTACCTACAATAGCAATTTTCTTATTAGGAATAATCTTAAGATTCAATCCATTAAGAACATACTTCTCATTGTCACTATATTTAAATTTAACATTTTTAAATTCAATAACACCTTTTATATTTTTAATCTCTTTCTTTCCAAACTTTTCATCTTCATATAATCTATTATTAATAATCTCATCAATTCTTGTAAGAGAAACTTTTACTTTATTATAATTAACTCCAAATTCACTAAGACTTTCGACTACCTCATCTATTCTCCAAATATAACTTTCAATTACAATGAAAATGCTATAAGCAATTTCTCCTTGCACTACTAGATATCCACATGAAATAAGTATTACAAATTGTAAAAAGAAATAAATAAAATTATTAAGATTAAAATAAGCAACCTCATATCTTTTTATTCTAGCACTTTTCAAAAATAAACTATTTATTTTATTAAATATATTTTTCTCAACATTATTCTTTATCCCTAAAGCTTTTATCTCTCTTATACCTGTAATATTCTCTGTAGCACATTTTACATATAAATCAGAATCTTCTTTAATTTCTTTTTGAGTGTTCTTAATTTTTGGAAAAAATTTATAAGAAATAAATCCCATTACAAAAGCAAAAATCAGAACTTCAATACCAAGCCAAAAAGAAATATAAAAACAAAGTCCAAATACAAAAAGCACTACTAAAGATTTACAAATAAGTCTTACCAAGGAACGCAATAGTTCCATAACTCTATCTGGATCAGTATATAATCTATTAATAAACTCTCCAACCCCAATTTCTTCAAATGAACGTGCCGGTAATTTATCAATTTTCTTATACAAATCTTTAGAAACATTTTTCATAAATTTAATTTCTAAATAATTATATAAAGCATCTCTAGGAACTGCTAAAACAGAGTAAAATAAAATCCAAATGCTTTCCCAAATAACTAAATAAATAGCAAAATTATAAAAATTTTTATTGATTAATTCTTCCAAAGCAAAGCCCCAGAAAAATGCTGCTAGAAGGGCTGGTAAATAAGAAACTAATACTAATAAAAGATATAACACAAGTTTAATCTTATCATTTCTTAAATAATAGAGAATAATCGAAAAAGTTTGTCTTTCTTTTTTCATATCATCCCTCCTAAAAAATAAAAAAACTACTAATATTTAATTAGTAGCATAGTTAAAAGCAAGAAGGAAATATAGCTTTTCTCCTCTTAAAAATACTACTAATTAAATTATTAAATGTATAAATATTCATATTTCCTCCTCCTTTCCTTTGAACTTGAAAAAACTATAGCATACAAAGATATAAAAGTCAATAAAAACAATACACATTATACATAAATGTAATAAAAATATGCCAGTTATCTAAAAAAATAAGTAATATAATGCTAAAATTCAAAAATTCGTGCTAAGCTAGTAAAATAAAAAACTCACATAGAAAAAGTGAAAAATTAATGAAAAGTGCCCTAAAAACACTTATGATTACCAAAAAGTCATGTTATAATAAACGCAAATAAAAGTTTATAGCTATTTCAGTTATACCATTAAGAAGGTGAGAAATGAAAAAATTAAATGAATTAATAGAATGCTCTTATGACATTCCTATAAAGGGAATAAAAACTAGTTCAGCCAACATCCAACCAGGTGATTTATTTATCTGTATTGATAGCAAAACAATGGATAGACACCTATTTATTGATGATGCAATAAAAAAAGGTGCCGCCGCAGTTATCGTAAAAAAAGACACCAAAAATAAAAAAGTTCCAATTATTAAAGTTACTAATCCTAATAAAGTATTTATAGATATTATAAATAAATATTACAATTACCCAACCAGAAACCTAAATATGATTGGAGTAACAGGAACAGATGGCAAAACAACAGTAGCAACAATTATTTATGAATTACTAGAAGATTGCGCCTATATTGGAACCAATGGAATTTTTTATCAAGAGCATCAAGAAAAAAGTCCCAATACAACTCCAAATCTAGATAAAACAATGCCTATATTTGATGACATGATTGCCCATCATATAAAAACAGTAAGTATTGAAGTATCTAGTGAAGGAATATATTATGGAAGAGTCGATGGTATAAAATTTAATTGTAGTATTTTAACCAATATAACTAAAGAACATTTAAATACCCATAAAACTTTAGAAAATTATATAAATTGTAACTGTAAATTATTTGATAACACTATTGGACCATGTATTTTAAATAAAGATGATAAGCATTTCCAAGAAGTTAAAACACATTGTAAAACTTTATATACTTACGGAAAAGATCAAGATAATGATTTATACTTTAAAGATGTAAAATTAAATATCGATAAAACAACCTTCACTATTGTTTATAAAAATAAGGAATATAAAATAATAAGTCCTTTAATTGCTATGTTTAATGTTTATAATTTATGTGCTGCTTTATTAGCATTAATAAGTCTAGGTTATGATTTAGAAAAACTTATTCCTAAAATTCAAAATCTTCATATAAATGGTAGATTAGAACAAATAAATATGGGACAAAACTTCAAAGTAATAGTAGATTATGCTCATACCCCCAATGGTATTAAAAATTTATTAGAATTCATTAATAGTTTAAATTTCAATAAAAAAATAGTAGTCTTTTCTGAACAGGGAGAAAGAGATAAAACTAAAAGACCTGCTAAAGGTTATAATGTCATAACTAATTGTGATTATGCCATAGTTACTAGTCAAGATCCAAGAGAAGAAAATCCTCTAGATATAGCAAATGATTTAATAAGTAAAGTAAAAGACTATAATAATTACGAAATAATTATAGATAGAAGTAAAGCCATAAAAAAAGCAATCAATATGGCTAAAGATAACGATATAGTTTTAATACTCGGAAAAGGTAGCGATGACTATCAAATAATAAAAGATAAAGTAATAAATTTTTCTGATATAAAAGAAGCAACAAAATATCTAAAAGAAATGTTAAATAAAAACATATCTTAAAACTATTATTTATAGTATAATATTCTAAATAAGGAGGAATAATATGTCAAAAAAAAGAACTAATTATTTAACATGGGATGAATATTTTATGGCTATAGCAAAACTTTCTGCTATGAGGAGTAAAGATCCCTCAACCCAAGTTGGAGCATGTATTGTAAGTGATAACAATAGAATTTTATCAATAGGATATAATGGCGCCCCAAATGGGTATCATGATGATAATTTCCCTTGGGATAGAGAAGGAACTCCTCTAGAAACTAAATATATGTATGTTGTTCATGCTGAAAGAAATGCTATTTTAAATTATCGTGGTTCCAGAAAAGATTTAGAAGGTGCTAGAATTTATGTTGATTTATTTCCATGTAATGAATGTGCGAAGATTATTATT
>ERZ824488.2657-NODE-2657-length-15213-cov-3.634912_pt1 | contig 15213 bp, 15 predicted proteins | sample MGYA00519936_ERZ824488 | MGnify/ENA primary metagenome ERZ824488 (study PRJEB31778, sample SAMEA3449153) | human gut metagenome | biome: human gut; feature: human-associated habitat; material: faeces | place: United Kingdom | collected 2010/2012 ... | reverse complement strand
TTTGATGAAATATTGAGCTGCTCTTATGCATATGGAGAAGACAAATGCAGAATGTCTCATCTGATTCGAACGGATGTAAAAGAGGTTTTTGCACCAAAGAGCAAGTACCAGGAGCTACTTGGCAGGGATAAAGAGCTGGAAACAGACCTTCAGGTGGCAAAGCGTCTCACTTCTGCAACATCCAGATCTTTCATTTTTTCGAGGGAGCTTTTGACGGCGGTCAGGCAGAATTGTAAACAGCCGATTTATGAGGAGCTTCTTGAGCTTCTCGTACAGTATGGAAATTTTGAACTGTTTGTGATTAATACGCAGAATAATGGATTGATTGCAATGAATGCCCTTCCTTTAGCGTTCAAATACGAAAGCGAAAATGCGGGTGCTGTAGGAAATATTATGTTGCCACTTGATAAAGCAGAGACAATTCCCAAGGAAGCAGCTGATCTGATTGAGAAAATGATCCCAAATATGAATATGGTTCTTTCTCAGATTGTTCCGGGACTGACGATCAGTATGTACAATTTTGGCCCTCAGGTTTTGAAGAATGGAAAGACTGGTTGTCGTGTGCAGCTCATGTCAAGAAAGAACAGCAGGGAAATTCCGCTGCGTTACGAATCCGAAGGAATTAAAAAGATTGTATCAATTTTACAGCTTTTAATTGTTGTGTATAATAAGCCATCCATAACAGTAGCAATTGATGAACTTGATTCAGGTGTGTTTGAGTATCTTCTGGGAGAGCTTTTGAGAATTATTTCGGAAAAGGGAAAGGGTCAGTTGATTTTTACCTCCCATAATTTACGCCCACTTGAGACTTTGGATAGGGGTTTTATTGCATTTACCACTACAAATCCGGAAAATCGTTATATGAGAATGGCAAATGTAAAAGAGAATAATAATCTCAGAGATTTTTATTACAGGGATATTGTTCTGGGAGAACAGAATGAAGTTGTCTATGAACCAACGAATAATTATGAGATTGCACTGGCATTCAGAGAGGCTGGTGAAATGTAGTGGCAAAGCGTAAAATAGTTTTTGTGATTGTAGAGGGACCATCGGACGAAGAAGCGTTAGGTGTCCTTCTCTCAAAAATATGCGACGAAGATTCTGTGTATGTGCATATCACGCATGGTGATATTACGACTCAAAATGGGGTGACCCAAAACAATATTGTCTCAAAAGTAGGAAATTGTGTAAAGCAGTATGCTGTACAAAATCATTATAAAGCAACAGATTTTAAAGAGAAATAGGAAAAGAAGAAGCAGGGAAGAAAAATAAGCGTAGGAAACCAGGGCCATACGATCAGAAAAATCGAAAGCCTGAATAATAAGCAGAAATTATGAAATTAAAGATTAAAAAGAAACTTTAAGATTCCTGAAATGTGTACGTCCTTTCGCTTTGTTCTTCTTTCTGCGGAAGGACCTGCCAGGAAGGATCTGAGAGAGGCACCAGCAGGCATCAAGAAAGAGAGAATCAATGGAAGAAAGGGAAGCTTTGCAGGATAAAATCTGAGGAAAAATCTTTTTCATGCGGCCAATGATATAAGATCTATTAGCCTGATAACGGTGTTTGTTAGAACTTTTAGAAGAAATACGGAGTTGCTGATCAACATCATTTTTAATGAGAGAAGAAAGATTGGAGGTAAGCATAGAGATATAAAATTCCTGAAAAACAGAGACGGAGGTAGCGCCATTGAAATCTTCAATGGCGAGTCTGCTTTTCAATTCCTTATATTTTGTTTCCACAGGCCAGCGGTAAAAGTAGAGTTCACGGAACATATCGGGAGTAAAAGAAGAGTCGAGAAGATTGGTGGCAAGGTATTCTTTGGAACCATTGTCAAGGATAACTTCGATAACCCGAACAGTAATACCAGAGATTATGGAGAGGGAGTCGCCGGAACAGTTTTTAGAGATCTTGAAGTTGTCTTTCAGGCGCATAAGACAGAGATGCCCCTGAGAAGTACAGTGGCAGAAGAGATCCTGAGAATAATAGCCCCGGTCAAAAATAACGATACTGTTATGGAAGATCCCGAGATCTTTAAGGATTTTGAGATGTTCGATAGCGGCAGAACGTTCGGAAGCAAGATAATGATGTAGAGAAGCGTGGACGATATAATCATCGAGGACATCATAAATAATAGAGGAAAGAGCCATGGAGAACTGGCGGTTAGGATCTGGATGCCCAAAAAGTTTTCCAAAAAAGTCGAAGTTAGAGGGGGAATTAGGAAGTTCAAGTTTGGAGCCATCAACGGCGAAAAGATGGAGGCCATGCCAAAGTTTTCTGGCAGGGATATGCTTGTAAAAAAGGTCAACGGAGAGGTAGAAAAGCTCCTTAAATAAGTCAGGGGAAATAAACTGCCTGGCTTTGGAAAGAGCCTGTTTGGAAACGGAAGGAAAGTCCAGCTGAGGGAGATCTTCACGGATAGAAGAGAGATTTTGATACATGGAAGCTTTGGAAGAATAAAAAAGATACATAATAATGTGGAGCATAGAGAGTTTACGGCTGCGGATGAAACGATTTTTGGCGCGATGGGGTTCCAATTTGGAAGGATCTGTAATATAATTTTTAATGAATTGGATGATTGTTTTGCAGATAGTGATTCGATTCATAGAAACCTCCTGAAAATGTAATTGAATTTCTCCGGGGCGGGAGATACTATTTGATTAAGAAGCCGCGAAGCGGCTGCATTTTTGGGAGGTTTTGTCAATAGTTTTTTTAAGAAAAGAAGGAAGAATTCTTTGAAATGCAGGTAAAACAAGGCTTGAGAGAATTCTAAAATTTTTATGAACTTCTTAAGTTGACCACAGTGGGGTCTGACCACAGTGGGGTCAGGTACTCGAAAGCTGGGATAAAAGTTCTGTGAAAAGAGTATAAACTGGCATCTGTTTGGACCACAGTGGGGTCAGGTACTCGAAAGCTGGGATAAAAGTTCTGTAAAAAGAGTATAAACTGGCATCTACTTGGATGCCAGTAAAAAAATAGTAAAGCACTTTAAAACGTTAATTTCGGAAAGAAAATTGTCGACCTGAGATAAGGAAAAAAGAGCGGTAGGTCGACAAAGCCTTTATTTTAAGGAAAAACAGGTGATTTAATGGATCATAATAGAAGATTATGGACCCCGAAAAAATAAGAAATGACAAGGTCGACAGAAAGTGGTAGAATAATGCTTATCAGAAAGGAATTTGCGGAAGACGGGGTATTAATAGAACTATACTGGAATGTAAATGTTTCTTTACCGTTTTCCTGTAATCTCTGTTTGCAGGGTATTAATAGAACTATACTGGAATGTAAATTGAGGATAAGGCTTATTTGCAGGAGTGTTTGATAAAGGGTATTAATAGAACTATACTGGAATGTAAATAAAAGTAAAAAGAAAAAAAGTACAACTCCGGCATCAGTATTAATAGAACTATACTGGAATGTAAATAGGTGGAGAAAACAGAGGATGTGTTAGCAAGTATTATGTATTAATAGAACTATACTGGAATGTAAATTCATGATTTCTGACTGTTCATAATCATCAATATCAGGTATTAATAGAACTATACTGGAATGTAAATATAAAATAGGAATAGCCAGAGGGAACATTGGTGCTTAGTATTAATAGAACTATACTGGAATGTAAATGCCAATCACGCTGTTTAACGATTCTTCCGGTAGTCTGTATTAATAGAACCATACTGGAATGTAAATAAATCAAAATGATTATCTTCAATTGTCTTTTTCAGAGTATTAATAGAACCATACTGGAATGTAAATGAAATAAGGTTGTACACCAATTCCGTAATGTCAGCGTATTAATAGAACCATACTGGAATGTAAATGCAGTGACAGTTGTAGCTGCTGAGATCATTCTTTTGAGTATTAATAGAACCATATTGGAATGCAAATTCGAACAAAAATGAAAGTAACTGTTGTTATTACTTGGATTTCGGTATAGAGAATGGGACGGGCTAGAGGTTAGATAAGATGAATGTAAAGGAATACTTTTACATTCATTTTTATCGCATCCAAATCCCTATTAATAGAGGAATGATTAATGCCTTGATAATTTAAAATATCTGTGGTAGCATAGTTAAAGAATCCTGATAAGCAGGAGGTGTGCTTATGAATGAGCAGTTGCTGAAAATGAATGGTTTATCGATGGAAATTCTGGATGCGTTGTCATTTGAGTCACATATGGGAATTCCATTGAAGAAGAATTTGCATTATTTTGATAAGGATATATTAATTGCTGAATTGATTGAGCTGACTGAGTGGTTGGATGAACTGGAAATCCTTTCAGATATTGCGCTAGATTATAGGATAAAGAGTTTGGATTCCATACTTTTGAAGTATGACCGTTACTATCCAGATCATCAGACGCGGAAAGTATTTAATGATATACTGGGGTTTCGGGCTTTTTGTGATAGTTACGATCAAATATTAGAAGGAGGCTCTTCGCAATTCAGAGTCGCAGATATGACAGAAGGAAAAGCAGTGGATGATGGATACAGAGGTGTTCATGTGTATTATCAGAAAAGTGGAAGACATTATCCTATAGAAATCCAGTTTAATACGCTATTTGACAGACAGCTGAATAACTGGTTACATGATTACCTATATAAGAAGAATTATCCGATAGAAACAGGAAGAGTAATGCGTGAAAAGTATGAAAGTGGATTGATTCGAAATGAGCAAGAATTTAAGGAGGTGCTGAATAATGTGTTATCTGGTAGCGAAAGATCGTGATACACATGGTTGTTTTGCTTTAAAAACAACTCATGGGAAACATCTGGTAGAATTAAAAAGGGAACTGAATCGAGCAGTCGGTTACAAGGGAGTACAGCTTGTAACAATTAGTAGGCCAACAGCGTATGGCGAGTACGCACCGTATCATTTTGTGGATACAGAGCAAGAGTTTCAGACTCTTGTAAAAGGACTTCGTCCATAGGACTAATGTACAGAACAGCAAGTAGCCAGGAATTGAAAGGTTCTTCGGATGAAATGTAGTGAAACGGTTATGCTGAATGCAGTATAAACTGATATCATTGCACAATTGATTAAATTATATGAATTCATATCGGAAATATTATTGGGGAGATTATATAAGAAATATTGTAAGGTGAATAAGTACCAATTATTGAACATTAATTTGAGGCCTAGGCTAATGTGTCGGCTGTGTTTGTAGAAGTAGGGAAGTACATATGTAGGGATAAAATGGAATGTGGTTGAAAAGATTATGACTATGAATAATATCTAAATTTAAAAGTATTAATATCTGATCAATACTTTTATCATTAGAAAATTGTTTTTTTATTTAAAAAAGCTAAATATATCTAATATAACACTACAAGAATGAGAGAGGAGCAGTATCGCATGGGCGCAATTTTGACAATTCAACTTTCAGCATTTAGTAATAAGAAAGTACTCCCAAATGCGGAGAATATAGCTGTATTAATGCCTAAATTAAAGGAATTATCAGGAATAGAATTTCTTCCTAATGTTGTAAATTCTCAAAAAATAGATATTAAAACAGGTACAATCGAAAATGTTTCTGACTTATCGTTTTCAACTATGGATAATTCAGGCCAAGTTATTTGTACTGAAAATAGAATTGACTGTGTTTTTAATTTTGATATTGATCATCAGGAAGGGATAGAAGATAAGTTTAATATAGCTTCGGAAATTATTCAGTTTATTATGAAGAAGGCAAAGGTTTTTGCTAATAGACTAGCGTTAAATGTTACTTGTTTAAGCAATATATGTAATGGCAATAGTGTGTTTGAAAAACAGGTTATGTACGTTGGGCCATTCTATAAGAATAAAACAATTAAGGAATGGTCATCCAGAACGAATGCACGAGGTATGATGAGCATTAATGGTATTGAAGAAAGTCTAAATATTATTACAGAATACACATATGCAACTGAGCAAACGACAAAAGAAACAAGGATTATATGCCATACGGATATTAATACAATACCTGAAAATAAGGACTTTAGATTTGAATCTGATTCAATAGCGATATTTAAAAAACAAGCTAGGAGTATTTTCTTAGAAATACAAGATGATCTTGAAGGATTGATACAAGATGAAAAATAAGGCTTTATATTTAAGATTATTTTTAGGCTTATTAAATGAAGGAACAAAAGATACTGAGGAAAGTATTTCTTCATCTGTAAAAATATTACCCGTATCTTTTGATAGCTCAGAATCAAATGAAAAGACATCTGTTTTTGCAGAAACGAGAACATCGACAGAAATTATAAATAACAGCGGATTTTCAGAATTAAATAGAATGCTTGCAAGACGTAATATTATAGATGAAGAAGCAGAAAAAGATAGAGTTATTGAGAAACTTGTATATGAATTGGAGGAAGAATTAAATTTATTTGATGAAGAAAATGAAGAATATTCATCTGCAGAAAGAAAAATTATAGAAATTGAGCATGATTATAAAATGAGAATTTTAGGAGAAGTGATTCAACATATCTATGTTAGAAATTTTGATAATCCTTTATATTTGATTGGAATATGTAGATCCCTTTTAAGATACGATTTGGAGGAAGTGAAACCTTGGGGAGTGGCGATGTTGGCTGGCCTTTTAAATCATTCTGATGAACGTGTCAAAGAATATACCATTCAGTTGATTGATAACTGGAGTGATGTTGAGTTATTGCCACTTTTGAAAACTTTACAAGTTACAACTGGTTGGTTGAAAGATTATATAAAGGATGTAGTAGAAAACCTGGAGAGGAAAAATGTACTATATCAGAAAATTATCTAAACCAAATACTGTAAATAAATTAAAATATATGCCTAATATTGGAAATACCCCAGCTGATCTACTAAAGCAGGAATGGCCAACAAAAGGAAATACTCTTTCGTTCTGGAAATGTGAGTCTTTAGACAATATAGTAGATACTATAAAAGCAATTCTTTTATCTACTACAGGGATTGAAAAATCTAGATTTATTATATTGGACGATGATATGCTTGATAAATATAGCATAGAAAGAGATTTCAGTAAAAAAGGTAAAACGGGGTATTTGGGATTTGAAGAGTTACATGTGGATTTTTGCAATCTTACATATGAAAAAATAGGTGGAATTATTATGTTGACTAAAGAATCTCTTAGCATGGAAAAAAGAGTTGTGGATTTATCAAGAGATACTGTTAAGGAATATATTAAAGAAGTATGTGATGCAAAATTAATAAATATTGAAGAAATAAATGAAGACTTATTGAAAGATATAAAAAAATATAAATTACTGATTGCTTAGGTATTTCAGAGCTCCTTCAAAACGAATTTATAGGGGTTAAGTGCCAGATAACTCTGAAAATTCTGAAAATTAAGATTTTCCCCCATTGTCTTTAGGCCTGTTAATGTAGAATAAAGCACTGGGCAATGCCATTAAGCCAGATGTTCGATAAAGTGTTCGGTATGATAAAAAGCAACATGTATGCAATAAAATTACAAGAAAAAGTGAGAGAATTGTCAGTTTTGGACACGACAAACAGACAGATTAGAGTCATCTGTCTGAGGGGGCTGCTTGGGGTCAGGTAGCAATGGAGCTCCGTGGAGCTCCGGGTCAGGTACCGTTAACAAAGTGTGAACAAAAGTTCAAATGATGTCGAAAGGTGTCGAATGGGAATACCGGGTGCCAGACCGTGCGTCCAGCAAAGGGCGTGCAATCCGACAGGTGGAAATCCTGTCAAATAAGCTGCTAACCACAGCATTTGAAGAGAGTCTTGAGTGTGTTACAGTAATGTAACAGGCTAAGCGTAGACCGCAAGGTTACAGGTACGTCTACTCGACCCTGGTACTAACGAACATCATTGAAACGTAATCTGTGGATGACCCCGTTGTTCAAGGTCATGGGCGGCTGGGAATATGGGAGACAGTGAATGGCGAATAGAAGCTGACAACCGAGTGCATTGAAAACGTGATTATGATGTTGCCATTTTCAGCAGTAGTGATATGGAATAATTGGCGGATTGATGTATTGTGCGGTGATGAAGGTAAGAAAGTGTCTGTAAAAATGTATGAAATTGTGATATACTGAGAGTGGTATCTGCCTTAAATAAAAATTAAAAAGCCAGTGAGGCATTGATCACATTGTTACCAGATTCAGGTGCTATGTGACAGTTACCACGTAATAACATTAGAGGTAAAGCATGGATAAATGGAAAACGATATGCTCACAAGCGCTGCTTGATACTAAGTGGGTGAAGGTGAGAAAAGATGCTGTGGAGCTTCCAAATGGGCAACATATTGATGATTTTTATGCCATTACGATTAACGAGGCGGCGGCAATTGTAGCATTAGATGACTATGGAAATATCATATTGAAAAAAGAATATCGATATTGTTTTGGCCGAGACTTGATTGAGATCCCTGCAGGTGGTTTTGAAAGGGGCGAGGAAGGTCTGGAGGTTGCAAAGAGAGAACTGCTAGAAGAGACAGGTTATATTTCTGAGGACTGGCAGTTTATTGGAAGAACAGTAGAAAGTTCCGCGAAGCTTACAAACTATATGCACATATACTTGGCAGATCATTGCCGTAAGGTCAGTGGGCAGCATTTGGACGCGACAGAAGAAATCGAGGTATTGGTCATGCCGTTAGAACAGGCGGTCAGTATGGTGATGGATAACGAGATTTGCTGCAATAGCTCTGCGCATGGGATTCTATGGGCAGCAAGGAAGTATGGCATATAAGGTATAGGAGGCAATTACGTGCCAGCCCCTGGTACTTTGTTTTGTAAGAAATATTTTGTAATAAACTTGGAAGAGGAGAGAGGTAGAAATGAGAAAAAGATTTTTTACAGTAATGGCGGCAGCATTGGTGGTATCAGGAATTCCAGTAATGGCAAAAGAAACCAGTACGGAAGAAAAGATTAGTGAGGTAGTTGAAGAAACAAAGGACAGTACTGAGGCGGAAAGTGTAGTTTCAGGAAATGAGGATCGAATTTCGGAGATTGAGAAGCAGATTCACGATTTGGAGAAGCAAATTGCAGTGTTGAAAGAAGAACGAAAGCAGTTGCGAGAGTCCAATGTTACAGAAATAGGAGATGTAATTTATCAGGATGAGTCTGTTATCATTACTTATAATGGAATTAAGGAAGATGAGTATGGTGATGGATATTCGATTAATTTTATAACAGAAAATCTTACTGATAAAAAAATCATTGTACAGTATGAGGATGCTTCATTGAATGATTTTATGTTTTACGCTGTGTATTCAGCTAATTTAGCCCCAAATAAGAAATCCAAGGATGAAATAGACATGTATGAATCAGATGATGAGTATTGTCCGATGGAAGATCTTGAGTATTTGGAATTTAAAGTAGCAGTTTTGGATGGCGATTCTTATGATGAGATTTGTATATCTGATCCGGTTACAATTAGTTTTGAATAAGCAAATGCATAGTGTAACATACAGGGGATCTAAGAAAAAACTCTTGCAAAAATCTATCATGCGTGATATGATAACATAAAACAGACAAAGGAAGAATGTGCATTATATGCAGGAAAAAACAAAAGAGATGGACGGCGCTCTGACTAATAATATGGAAGAGTATCGGACACAAAAAAAGGCACGAGAAAAACGGCTTATGGCTTATGCAGAAGAAATTCAGAAAAATACGCTGCAAATGTCATCTGCATTGATTGAAGAATTAGTGGCAGAAAGAAAATACCAGAAGAAAACGCAGCAGGATATAGCAGATATTACAGGAATATTACCAGCTAATATTGCGCGTTTTGAAAACGGTTCAAGAGTACCGACATTAGTTGTGTTGCAAAAATATGCTAGCGCTCTTGGAAAAAGGATAAAGGTTGAGCTTTGTGATCAGGAAGCAAAGTGACCACATTAAAAGTAAATATAGATAAAAGCGCAGTGCTTTTATCTATATTTATATACAATCATCAATGATAGTATTTCACATGATAAAATACAGGAGAGAGGGTGATATTATTAGTCAAAAAAGAATTTGGTATCCTGGTGCAACTTATCATGCAATGGCTAGGGGAATACGCAGAATGGTTATTTTTCAGGATGACACGGATTATCAGGTGTTCTTGCTGTTGTTAAAGAAAATGATGGAAAAACATGAGTGTAAGAGTAAGAAGAAAATTATTAATTTGCAAATATGTTTTCCTTTGAAAAAGGATTAGCTTGCATGTCTTGAAATTGTCTTGTATACTGTCAGTATTAGAAAATGAAGTTAAAGAAAAATAGGCGGAGTAGAAATTTTATGCAGGAATTATTTTTAAATAGTGAAGCATCGGTTCAGTCTGACCGTATTTTATATACCCCATCTTTATTTGCGCGCAGTGCACTTCTTAATTTGCAGGAAGTAGGGTCGCTGAAGGCACGCAGTCCACATACATCTACCAGATCGGGGCTGACATCATATTTATATTTCCTTGTTTTGGATGGAGAAGGAAGCTTAACGTATGAAGGACGTCAATATAAACTAAAACAGGGAGATTGTGTCTTTATTGATTGTCAAAAACCATACAGCCACAGTACATCAGAAAATTTATGGTCACTTGCATGGTGCCATTTTTATGGAACAAGTATGACGGCAATTTATGAAAAATATAAAGAACGAGGTGGATTGCCAATATTTCACCCGGAGAATAGTAAAGTATTTGAAGAACTTTTGAAGCAGTTGTATAAGCTTGCAGGATCATCTGATTATATACGTGATATGCGAATTAATGAAAGCTTGAGTACACTTTTAACGCTTCTTATGCAGGAATCTTGGAATCCTGATAATTCAGCAATTTCAAAGAAGCGTATGGAGCTAGTTTCTGTAAAAAATTATATGGACGAGCATTATGTTGAAAAAATTACATTAGATGATTTAGAGGCGCAATTTTTTATTAATAAGTATTATCTTTTGAAAATTTTTAAGGAAACGTATGGAGTGACGATCAGCAGCTATCTGATTTCAAGGCGTATTACAAGGGCAAAACAGCTGCTTCGTTTTACACAAATGACGATAGATGAGGTTGGATGTGCTGTTGGAATGGATGGAGCGGGCTATTTTAGCAGAATGTTTAAAAAGTCAGAGGGGATCAGTCCAAAAAAATACCGCAAGCAGTGGCAGTAATGGTAAAAACCAATATAGTGCAAAAATAATGCAAGATAAGCTCTGTTTTTTTCTTTTGAAAAGAATAAAATAAAGAGGAAACTGAAAACAAGAATAATCAAAAGAGGAGTTATATCTATGGCTAAGGTTGCATTGATTACAGGAATTACAGGACAGGACGGTTCTTATCTGGCAGAGTTTTTGTTGGAGAAGGGATATGAGGTTCATGGAATTACACGCCGTGCGTCTATTTCAAATACAGCACGTATTGATCATTTGATGGGAAAAATTACACTTCATGACGGAGATCTGTCAGACTCCTCATCATTAATTCGTATTATAAGTCTGGTTAATCCGGATGAAATTTACAATTTGGCAGCGCAGTCACATGTGCAGGTATCTTTTGATGTACCAGAGTATTCTGGCGATGTAGATGCACTTGGCGTTCTGCGTATTTTAGAGGCATGCCGTATACTTGGCCTGACAAAGAAAACAAAGGTATATCAGGCATCCACATCTGAGCTTTATGGAAAGGTTGAGGAAGTTCCGCAGAAGGAGACAACACCATTTCATCCATATTCTCCATATGCAGTTGCAAAGCAGTATGGCTTTTGGATTGTAAAGGAATATCGTGAAGCATATGGCATGTTTGCTGTAAATGGCATTTTGTTTAACCATGAGTCTGAGAGACGTGGTGAAAACTTTGTTACAAGAAAGATTACGTTGGCAGCAGGCCGTATTGCAGAGGGACTGCAGGATCATTTGGAGCTTGGAAATATGGATTCTTTACGTGACTGGGGTTATGCAAAGGATTATGTAGAGTGCATGTGGATGATTATGCAGCATGAGACACCAGAAGATTTTGTCATTGCAACAGGTGAGCAGCATACAGTACGTGATTTTACAGAAAAGGCATTTGCAGCAAATGGCATCACGATCCGTTGGGAGGGAAATGGTCTTGATGAAAAGGGCTATGATGCACAGACTGGAAAGATGCTTGTATGTGTAAACCCGGCATGGTTCCGTCCGACTGATGTTGATAATCTGTGGGGTGATCCGACAAAGGCAAAGACTGTTCTTGGCTGGAATCCGCAGAAGACAACATATGCACAGTTAGTTGAGATCATGGCAAAGCATGACAGACAGCTTGCAAAGCAGGAGAAAGCAATGAAGGAGGCTGCTCTGTAATTTAGAAAGAGCGAGAAATAGGTGACGATTATGATGGACAAGAATGCAAAAATATATGTAGCAGGTCATCGCGGAATGGTAGGTTCTGCGATTGTTAGAGAATTACAGCGCCAGGGATATACGAATATTGTGACTCGTACACATGCTGAGCTGGATTTATGTCGTCAGGATGCGGTTGAGGCATTTTTTGCAGAGGAAAAGCCAGAATACGTATTTTTAGCAGCAGCAAAGGTTGGCGGTATCGTGGCAAATCAGAATGCATTGGCTGATTTTATGTATGATAACATGACTCTTGAGATGAATGTGATTCACTCTGCATGGAAGAATGGCTGCAAGAAGCTTGAATTTTTAGGTTCTTCTTGTATTTATCCGCGTATGGCACCACAGCCTATGAAGGAAAGCTGTCTGCTGACATCTGAACTTGAAAAGACAAATGAGGCATATGCGCTAGCTAAGATTTCTGGATTAAAGTATTGCGAATTTTTAAATCGCCAGTATCACACTGATTACATCAGTGTTATGCCTACAAATCTTTATGGCCCTAATGATAATTATCATCCTACTCACAGCCATGTGCTTCCAGCACTTATTCGCCGTTTCCATGAGGCAAAGGTAAATGGCCTTGAGGAAGTTACTTGTTGGGGAGATGGTTCACCGCTTCGTGAATTTTTGTATGTAGATGATCTGGCAAACTTATGTGTATTCTTAATGAATAACTATAGCGGAGATGAGACTGTCAATGCCGGAACAGGAAAAGAGCTGACAATTAAAGAGCTGACAGAGTTGGTGGCAAAAGTAATCGGCTATACTGGAAAGATCAATTGGGATACAACAAAGCCAAATGGCACTCCTAGAAAGCTGCTTGATGTATCGAAGGCTAAGGATCTTGGCTGGACATACAAGACTGAGCTTGAGGAGGGAATCCGTCTGTCCTATGAAGACTTTTTAAATAACCCGATGAGGGCTGAACGATAACGATTAAATGAAATGCGGCCGTTACCCAATTTGGGCAGCGGCCTTTCGCATATAAGAAAGGATAGAAAAATGAATATTGTATTGTTATCTGGTGGTTCTGGACAGCGCTTATGGCCGCTTTCAAATGATATTAGATCAAAACAGTTTATTAAGATTTTTCATAAAGAGGATGGAACACTTGAATCGATGGTGCAAAGAGTGTATCGTCAGATTAGAAGTATTGATCCTGATGCTAATGTGACAATTGCAACATCAAAGTCTCAGGTTTCAGCAATTCATAATCAGCTTGGAGAAAATGTTGGAATTAGTGTTGAGCCTTGCAGAAGAGATACGTTTCCAGCAATTGCACTGGCGGCAGCTTATTTGAAGGATAAAAAGCATCTGCCGTTAGATGAAGCTATTGTAATTTGTCCTGTTGATCCTTATGTAGATAGTGATTATTTTGAAGCTCTTGATGCGCTTGAAAAGCGTGCGGCAGAAAGTTCGGCTAATCTTGTTTTAATGGGAATTGAGCCTACATATCCAAGTGCAAAGTATGGTTATATTATTCCAAAGTCGCTGGAAAATATCAGCTCAGTTTCTATGTTCAAGGAGAAACCAACAGAAGAGGTTGCTCAAACTTATATTACACAGGGAGCTCTTTGGAATGGCGGTGTGTTTGCACTTCGACTTGGTTATGTATTGGAAAGAGCACATCAGCTGATTGATTTTACTGATTATCAGGATTTATTTGATAAATATGAGACATTAGAGAAAATCAGCTTTGATTATGCAGTTGTTGAGCATGAGGAAAAAATCGAAGTAATGCGTTTTTCTGGAATGTGGAAGGATTTGGGAACGTGGAATACTCTTACAGAAGCAATGGACAGCCGTAATGTTGGACAGGCGCTTTTTAGTGAGACATGCCAGAATGTGCATGTCGTAAATGAACTTAATCTTCCAGTGCTTTGTATGGGATTAAAGGATGTTGTTGTATCTGCTAGTCCAGATGGCATTCTTGTATCAGATAAAAAGCAATCGAGTTATATTAAGCCATTTGTCAATACACTGGATCATCGAGTTATGTTTGCTGAGAAGTCATGGGGAAGCTTTCGTGTTTTGGACGTTGAGAAAGAGAGCCTTACGATCAAGGTAACTTTAAATCCTGGACATAAAATGAATTATCACAGTCATGAGTTTCGTGATGAAGTATGGAACATTATTTCTGGAACAGGCCGCGTAGTTTTAAATGAAAAAGAACGGTCTGTAAAGCCAGGTGATGTTATTGAAATGAAGGCAGGCTGTCGTCATACTATTATTGCAGAGACAGAGCTAAAAGTAATTGAGGTCCAGATGGGAAAAAATGTTAATGTTCATGATAAGATTAAGTATGAAATCTAGTGGACGCTAAAAAAAAAGTACGATATAATAGGGAATATATAAGGTGAAAGGAAAAGATAACATGTCACACAAAACATTATTTCTTCAGCAGTCTTATGAGGATTGTACTAGGCAATATATGGAATTGCTTGAAAAACAAAAAATGCCGCTTTGGGATTACGTGATTTTGACTGCGTCAAATGAATCACAGGCGCAGTCGTATCGTATGCAGATTCAGTACCGTCTTGATCATGGAATGCTGCCAAAGTCTATTCATTATGCAGTTCTTCCAGATCCAGATGGGAAAAGAGTGGGAAGCGGCGGCGCTACATTAAATGTGCTGCGTTACATACATCAGGATGCAGGAAGTTTTGATGATAAGCGTATTCTCGTGATTCATTCTGGCGGAGACAGTAAGCGTGTGCCACAGTATTCGGCATGTGGCAAGCTGTTCTCGCCTGTTCCGCGTCTGCTTCCAAATGGCAGAAGATCTACACTTTTTGATGAGTTTATGATTTCCATGTGCGGAGTAGCAGCGCGTATTCGTGCTGGTATGCTTGTATGTTCAGGTGATGTTCTTTTGTTGTTTAATCCACTTCAGATTGATTTTTACGGA
>ERZ824488.2652-NODE-2652-length-15233-cov-2.682369_pt1 | contig 15233 bp, 11 predicted proteins | sample MGYA00519936_ERZ824488 | MGnify/ENA primary metagenome ERZ824488 (study PRJEB31778, sample SAMEA3449153) | human gut metagenome | biome: human gut; feature: human-associated habitat; material: faeces | place: United Kingdom | collected 2010/2012 ... | reverse complement strand
CGGCATGTTCGGCATTCAGGGTGAAGTTGACGAAAACCGCATCCTGACCGTTACCAACGCTGAAGAACGCCTCTATTTTGAAGGTAAGATTCCCTCCGGACAAATCGGGCAGCGTTCCATCTCCAGCATCTACATCTGCGCAATGCCCGCAGGCAGCGGTCTTGACATCAAGACTTACAATATTGACTACTGCACCGAGGAAATGTACCGCAACGTCCTTACCACCGTCGGCATCACGGACGCAAAAATTATCGTTGCTTCCCCCCGCGTTGTCAGCGGCACGGCAGCATTGACAGGCGTCTACAAAGCATATGAAAGCCTCACCGGCAACATCCTCAGCGAATACGCAAAAATGGCGGGCGTTGATGAGCTTATTGCAACCGGTCAGCTTGCCGAAATGATCGGCTCCGATGAAGCGACCGAAGTGATCAACGAGCTGAAAAAGATTCTTGACGAAACTCAGAAGATGACCGATGATGAAGTCAAGCAGAAAATTCGTGAAATTGCCGACGACAACGATGTTTCGCTTACCGAAACCGAAATCAGCCAGATTCTGACCCTTGCAAGAACGCTTGAGGGTCTCGACGTTGAACAGCTGCGCGCACGCGCCTACGGCCTTGCCGATGCAACGCGCAAAGCAACCGGTTGGAAGAAATTCACCGAGGGCGCAAAGCAAACCCTTGAAGACATCGGCAATTTCTTCAAAGATGTTGCGCAGTTCCTCCGTGACCTGTTTTCAAAGTGGTTCGGCGGCAATAACGCTGATACCGAACCTGCGAAATAATCCATTCGCGTTCGACGAATATCGAACTTAGTTCCGTCATGCCCGCCGCAGTTTAACACTGCGGCGGGTTTTTGACACAAAAATTACAGTGCCTGCCTTGATAACCAAATGTTTTTGCTATATGCTTTGCTGTACGGCGCAGCTTTGCAGTTTTTTGCATACATCCTGCGCAAACAGCAAAAGGAGACAGCAGAATGGATTCGCAGCATCAACAATACCCGACAGATTCCGTTCAGCAACCCGTGCCGAAAATTCTGCCCGCCGCCGAGTTTTTTTCAATTGTGCGAAAGAAACTTCTTGCAGGGCGAACTGTGTGTTTTCGTGTGACGGGGAACAGCATGTTCCCGCTTTTCCGCGCGGGAAGGGATTCCGTTTGCATACGCCCCTGCTCCTCCGTGACGATTGAAAAACCGAAACGCGGGGACATCATCCTTTTCTGCATTTCCGGCAAATACATTTTGCACCGTGTAATGCGCATTGAGGGAAATCGTGTTGTGACCGCCGGCGACGGCAACCGCGGGTTTGATGCTTTTGCCTCTCCGCAGAACCCTTTGCGGCTTATTCCGCTTTCAAAGCAGTCAGAACAGCCGAATGATTCAAGCAGTCTTAACGATTCCGATGAATCCGAACGAACGGGCGAACTCCTCGGCATTGCCGAAGCACGCATACGCGGCGGACACAAGCTTGATTTTAATTCCCCCGCATACAGAATCCCCGCCGCGCTGTGGCGGCTTCTGTTCCCGCTGCGTCCCGCTCTTCTGCGCCTTTTCGGTTCGGCTGCACGATTGCGGCATCGTTTTTTTAAGGAACAGAACCGAAAATAAATATATTTTTATTAACAGTATTTTTGTATATTACTAATTTAAAGGAAGTGACTCAAAATGACTGAACTGCTTTATTACTCGATTCCCATTATCACCGAATGCGGTGCGGCGGTGCTCTCCTGTGAAAAAGATGAGCGCAGCGGCGCGTACAAAATCATACTTGACAGAACAATGATTTATCCCGAAGGCGGCGGGCAGCCTGCCGACAGGGGTTCGATTGTTTTCAGGCCCGACAACTCCGCAGCGGAGCAGACCGTTCGCATTTCCGATGCCCGCACCGAAAACGGCAGCGTTGTTCATTTTTGTGATGCTGAAATTCCTGCGGGAACAATCGTTCGTGTAGTACTTGACGTTGACACCCGCCTTGACCATGCTCAGCAGCACACCGGAGAACATATTGTTTCCGGGCTTGCGAACAAGCTGTTCGGTGCGGTGAACGTTGGTTTTCACATGGCAGCGGATTACTGCACGATAGATTTCGATATTCCTCTTGAGCAGGCTCAGCTTGAGGAGCTTGAGCGTGCTGCAAATGCTGCCGTGCGTGCAAATCTGTCGGTGCATACGGAAGTTACGACTCCGGAGGATGCGTCAACACGCACTCTGCGGAAAAAATCCGATAAAGCTGTCGGAAACGATAAGAATAAAAAATCCGACAAACCCCAAAATAACATTTGCTTGCCGCCCGCAAAAGCCGTACGAATTGTTTATATCGACAACGGAAAAATCGATTCCTGTACCTGCTGCGGCACGCATCTTGCGGCAACGGGCGGTGTCGGAACAATTCTGTTCACCGATGCTCAGCATTACAAGGGAGGAACGCGGCTTTGGTTCGTTTGCGGAGGCAGAGCGACCGCAGCAGTGCGCACGGTTCAAAACATCGTTTCCGCGCTTGCAAAGCAGTATTCAACCTCCCGCGAGGAATTGCCCGCCGCAATTCGCAAACAGGCAGACGAGCTTGCATCTTCAAAAAGCGAGCTGCGCGAAAAAAGCCGCCGTCTTGCCTCTGCCGAGAGCGTCAGCCTGCTTTCAACGGCGGAACGCATAAAAGGCATCGCCGTGGTATGTTCCGTTATGGACGGCTCAACCGCCAACGATTTAAAGCTCACGGCGGACGAGCTTTGTAAAAAAGACAGCACCGTGCCCTGCGTTTCACTTTTGTTTGCGCCGAATGCCGGCGGAACCGATTACTGCATGGCATGCACGGAAGATGCGGCGATAAAGCTCAGCATGCGCGAACTTTGCACCGCCGTCAATTGCATCATGAACGGAAAAGGCGGCGGAAATCAGCTTCTCGCACGCGGCAAAACGACCCGAACCGTGCAGAAGAGCGACTGCGATATGCTCCGCTCCTATATCGAAAAGGTGCTGAAAAGCTGAGCTTTTTCAAATCAATGCCTGCATAACAGAAATTTAATGTCGAAAACAGAAACCCGAATTTAACACTTTCGGGTTTCTGTTTGTTATTGCTCAATTTTGTTCCGATTCCGTTTTATCAATACATTTTGTTTTCGCGATACTCCGGCACAATTGACTTCACAATGACGCGAATATCCGCCGCATTCCCAGTGTTTTCCGCATTGCAGGCTTCCCGCAGGCGTTTCATGCCCTCGGCAAAAGCCTCCTCGTCAAACACTATCGGTTTTGCGATATATATAAGTGCATTGTCAGTCTTTTTGATGCCCTCTTCATCCAAAAGCAGTTCCTCGTAAAGCTTTTCACCCGGGCGCAGGCCGGTGTAGACAATTTGAATATCGCGCTCCGGCTCAAAGCCGGAAAGGCATATCATGTTCCGTGCAAGATCGTCAATGCGCACGGGTTTTCCCATGTCAAGAACAAAAATCTCCCCGCCCTTTGCGTATGCGCCCGCCTGAAGAACAAGCGCGACCGCTTCAGGAATCGTCATAAAATAGCGAATTATGTCGCGGTGCGTGACCGTGACGGGTCCGCCTTTTTCAATCTGCTTTTTGAAGAGCGGAATCACCGAACCGTTCGAGCCGAGAACATTGCCGAAGCGAACGGCAACATACTCCGTTTTTGAATGGTTATTGATATTCTGAACTATCATTTCACATATGCGTTTGCTTGCGCCCATCACATTCGTCGGACGAACGGCCTTGTCGGTGCTGATAAGCAGCATTCGGCGCGCTCCGAATTCATCCGCCGCAAGCGCAACATTCAGCGTGCCGAAAACATTGTTTTTAACAGCTTCATTCGGACTTGTTTCCATCAAAGGAACGTGTTTGTGCGCCGCTGCATGAAAAACAAGCTCCGGACGATATTTTGAAAAAATATCTCGGACACGCTGTTTATCGCGAACCGAACCTATAAGAACAATCAGCTCAAGCTCCGGATGCGCCGCACGCAGCTCCTGTTGAATATCGTACGCATTGTTCTCGTAAATATCAAAAATAATCAACATTTTGGGATCATGCGCAGCAAGCTGCCTGCACAATTCGCTTCCGATTGAGCCGCCTCCGCCCGTAACAAGGACCACTCTGCCTCCGACATAGCCGCAAATATCGGTAAGGTCAACGCGAACCTGCTCGCGCCCGAGAAGATCCTCAATTTCAACATTGCGGATTTTATTGATGCTGACCTCGCCGTTTGCAAGCTGAAAAATACCCGGAAGCGTTTTAAGCCTGCATGGGGTGTCCTTGCAGATATCCAGAATTTCGCTGCGCACACGGATACTTGCCGACGGCATTGCCATAATGATCTCGTCAATATCGTATTTTTTGACAGCGCCGAGAATGTCGCCGCGTCCGCCGACAACCTTAACGCCGAGAAGATATTGTCCCCATTTTGACTTGTCATCGTCGATAAGGCAAACGACTTTGTTTTCGGAATGTGTGCTTGCGCGGAACTCCCGCAGGGCAACCGTCGCTGCCTGCCCCGCGCCGATTATCATCGTCCGCCTGCAGCTGTTGTTTGCCCGCCTGTATTGGCGCATAAATCTGTATGAAAAACGCACACCGGTTATCATTATTACAAGGAATATTCCGTTCAGCACGGGATGACTGCGCGGAATGCCGAGATGCATCAAATGCATTCCCGCATAGCCCCCGGCATCAACAATAAAACACGCAAGGATTATTTTTAAAAATTCGTCTATTGAAGCAAACTGCCAAAGGCTTGTGTAAAGCTTGAACAATGCAAAAACAATGAGTCCGAACGCCGTGTAATACGGTGCGAAACGGAGGATATTGTTTAAATATTCCGTCTCACGGACAAGCTGTTCGAAATGGAATTCAAACCTGACCCAAAGTGCCAAAAAAGAAGCAATATTAAGTATCAGCGCATCGCTTATCACAAGCAGCGCAATTCGAACAGCCTTAGTCGGAGTCATTCTCTGTACGGAGTATTTCAATGTGCTTTTAACGCGAAATTTCATTAAATTAACAGACCTTTGTTTTCTTTTTCGGCAAGACCCATACTAATCTTATTATAACTGCACAAGGCATCAAAGTCAACACAGGACGGACGTAAAAAATTTATTTATTTTGATATATTATGTTCGGTTTGCCTGCTTCCGTGACCGTTCCTTATCCGCAGGTTTCATATACAGCACTCGCATTGTGCCGCAGCAGCGTATATGGGCAATTTCAAAAAAATGTCCGTATTAAGATTTTTGCAGTCCGGCAGGCGTTTTTCCTCCCATTTTTGCGGCTTTGCGGAGAATGAGCCGAATAATTCACATTTTTTTGCCAAAAGATACAAAAAAAGTACTGTACAAATTCGCATTCTTCCTGTATAATATATCTGCACCTATGCCGAGTAAGGGTTGCTTTTCAGGAGAAGGTCAACGAGGGAAACGGCACGAACAAACCCGAACCCGAATTCTTTTCCCGAAAATCAACTCGTTCGATGCATTCCCAAGAAAAGAGTGTGCAGCCGCAGAAACATTGCAGCATTTTGCAGCGTATGCGGCAGCATCCGTTGAAAGGAAGGTACATTACCATGAAGGTCACGATTACAGGCAAAAACATTGAGGTTTCCGAATATCTGCGTGATTTGGCTCTTAAAAAAATCGCAAAGCTCGAACGTTATTTTCCCGAGGATACCGAGGTTCTTATCACCATGGCCGTCGAAAAAAACCGTCACATTGTTGAGGTTACCATTCCCTATCAGGGCGGCATCATTCGCGGCGAAGAATCCACCGGCGATATGTATGCATCTATCGACAACGTTATTGCAAAGCTTGAAAAGCAGATTCACCGCCACAAAACGCGGCTTGAGAAATCTCTCCGCTATGACGACGCTTCCCCCGAATACGATGATTACGACGATGAGGACGAGGGTCCGCATATTGTCCGCGTGAAAAGGTTCAGCATGAAACCCATGAGTGTTGAAGAAGCCATGCTTCAGCTTGAACTTCTCGGACACAGCTTCTTCGTTTTCACCAACGCCGAAACCGATCGCATCAACGTCATTTATGCAAGAAAAGACGGCAACTTCGGCCTTATTGAACCCGACAGATAAGCTTTACGCCGGCTGAACACCTGCCGTGCAGCGAGGGTTCGGTTTCTGACTTGACAAAATTGAATACTGTCCGGCGGCGGAACGTTCTCTTTATACAGCGTTCCGCCGCCTTTGTTTATTTTCAAGTGATCGTGTCCCGCATTTGACCGCATATAATCATTCTGGGCATTCACATCGGAGCATTTGCAGCAAAAAACGGAACGGCATCGGCCGCTTCGGCAGCCTTTGCCGTTCCATACTGACGCATCCTTATTGTTTTGTTGCTTCGGCTCGGGTCATTCTTCCCGCTCCGTTAATCCGAAAACCTGCCGCATCAGTCCCTTTCAACGTCATAGTCAAGAATTTCACCGGTCAGCGCATCGATTTCAACTTCATACTCATAACCGCCGGCCTTGAACTCAACGGTATAAACCATCCTGCCGTCCTCTCGCTCAAGCTCAACGTCAAGCTCTTCGGCTTGGCTTGCGGAAATGCCTGCACGGTTGAAAGCGATCTTCTTTGCACGCTCCGCGCCGATATAATCGCCTGCGGGTGCGGGAGTGGGCTTGGGTTCGTCGTCATCGTCATCAATCGCATCCTTGTCAAAGTCAACAACATTGCCGTTCACTGCGTCAACATCAACATCGTATTCATAGCCGTTCGCATCGAACTCAATTTCGTAAATCACCCTGCCGTCGTCCGTATCGAGCTCAACCTTGAGGTTCTTTACCTGGCTTGCGGAAACGCCTGCACGGTTGAAAGCGATCTGCTTTGCGCGCTCCGTGCCGATATAGCTTTCGGAGGGAGCCTGAGTGGGTGCTGCCGTGGGGTTTTCGTGATGACCGCCGTGGTTGTGGTCATCGTGATGACCGCCGTGGTTGTGGTCATCGTCATAATCCCTGTCAAACTTCAGTATGCTGCCGTCCGCTGCATTAACTTTGATTTCGTATTCGTAGCCGTTTGCATCGAATTCAACTTCGTACAACGCAATGCCGTGTTCGGTTTCAAATTCAGCTTTCAGGTTCGTTACCTGATTGCGTGCAAGACCTGCACGCTCAAGAGCGAATGCGATCGCCTCTTCACTTGTGATGTATTCGCTGCCGGGCGCGGGGGTTGCATGATGGTCATCATCGTGTTCAAAGTCATACTTCAGAATCTCACCGTTTTCGGCATCGATATGGTAGTCATATTCGATATAACCGCCGTTCGTGCTGTCGCTGCCGCTGAACTCAATATCATAAACCATTCTGCCGTGCTCATAGTCCATTTCGCACTCATACCCTGTGATTTCGCTTTCGGCAACGCCCGCATGTTCGAGTGCAATGCGCTTTGCCGCTTCTTCGCCGATATATGCACCGCTTGCGGGAGTGCCGCTACGGTCAATTCCGCCAAGGTTAAGTTTGCCGGAGTTCATGAGCAGGTTCAGGTCGTTGATGGAAAGGGAAACAAGGGATTCAAAGGTATACAGCGGGCTTGCGCTCGTGATCTGCTGAATCAGTTTCGCTTTGCCGAGGGTGATTCCGTATTCCGCCGCAAGCTTCTCAAGCTCTGCATCGTGGCTCACGGTCTGGCTCAGAACCGAACCGCCGCCGTTCTGATTCAAAATCGCCTCGATTTCAGCCGCAATTCGCTTTTGAAGGGCTTCGCCCTGTGCCGCATCGCTGCTGTCAACGCTGACAAGGATGGAGTTTGTGATTTCGCTCAGATAGCCGCAGCGCAGCATCGAGCCGATAAGTGCGTTCACGGCAACATCCAGATCGCTGCCTTTAAAGTTCATGTCGCCGATAACTTTTTTTGCGTCATCGTTCATCGCTTTAACGTCAAGCACCTTTTCTTTTGCATTGACTGTGATCTCAATGCCGGGGTTCACGTCCAGTGCAACGGTTGAAACGACTTTGTTTGCCTTTTGATATGTGCCGAAGCCGATAACGCCTGCAAGCACGAACACTACCGCGGCCGCCGCCGCAATGATGCTTTTGAGATAGTTTTTCTTTTTCATGGGTGTGACTCTTCCTTTCAGTTTTTTGCAGTCGGAGAGTACGGACTCAAGCACATCGGGGGTTGCCGCCGAATATGCCTTTTTGACCATCGCCTTGATTTCCTGTTCGTTGTGTTTCATGGTTGTTTCTCTCCTTTGTTATTGAAGGTTTTCGCGGAGCTTCGCGATTGCCCTGCGATATTTTGAAAGAACGGTTGCAAGCGGCATTCCCGTAACGGAAGCAATCTCCCTGTGCTTGAACCCTGCCACGGCGTGAAGAACAACGATCCTGTTCTCCTCTTCGGAAAGCCTGCCGAGGCATTCCCGCAAAACGAGCCTGTCCTCATTTGAAAGCCCGGCATTGTCCGCCAGCATCTCGCTCCAGTCCTCATCGGGAAGCTGTTCCTGGCGATTGTGCTGCCGCAGCCTTGCAAAGCAGAGGTTCTTAGCAATGGTGATTATCCATGCCATGGGTTTGCCGTGCGGCCTGTAACCCGCCGCAGCGGTGAAGATGTTCACAAAGCAGTCATGCAGAACATCCTCCGCATCCTGAACGTTCCTCAAAACGGAAAGAGAATAGCTGTATACCGCCGCTTTAGCCGTGTTATAGAGTCGTTCCAACGCTTCCGTGCTGCCTGCTGCAACAGCGGCAAGGTCAAGTTCCATAAGCTCCGCTTCATCGTCGGAAAGTGCCTGTTCCGGATTAATTGCACTTAATATCAGCATTTTGTTTCTCCTTTCCTTCCTTTCGCCATGTTAATGCACGGCGACCGCAAAATATTGCACCCAAATTCAATATATTTTAAAAAACTGTTTCTGATTACGTAAATAAATTTCAAAAGCAGAATCTTTTGCTTTAAAAACCCCCTTTGCACGACACTGCCGCCATGCAAAAGGGATTGCAGATTCTCTGTATGAAACTTTACAGGCTGTTCCGATCCCTTTTGCGGATTTTATTCAAAAACCGCTGCCGAGCCGTCAGGAAGCCTTGCCGCCGATTGCCGCCTGCTCAACGCAGAGGGTAAAATTCTCGCCGTCTTCGGACATATAGACGTCATAAAGCCCGTCCTTGCTGCCGGCTTTTTTATAATAAGCGGCAACATCGCCGTAAACTTCAAAATAATAAACGTTTTCGTCAAGAATCTTGCTCTCGGTGCCCTTAATGCTGCAAAGAGTGCCGCCGTCGTCATAAAGCCCGATGCAAAGCAGAGTGCCGTTGTTCATCATTGCGGAATGAGAAATGTTCATCAGAATGATGTCCGAAAGCTTCGCCGCGCCGTCCTTTTTGAGGCGAACATTGCCGTAAATATCGGTCAGATAAACGTTCTTGAAGCCTTCGTCCGCACCGAAAGCATAAACATTGCTTTCAACAAGCTCCGGTTTTTTGGGGTTGAACGCGGAAACGGTGTAAAGGCTGCTGTCAACAACGCAGTAAACGCTTGTTCCGTCCGGCTGAACGGTGAATTGGGTTGCACCGCCGACAAGCTTCACAGCCTTTTTGGAGGAATTTACAAAATACAAATCGTATTCAACGAATTGGTTGCCGTCCGAATCCTTGGCATTGTATTCGGTGTAGAACATGCTGTTGAACAGGCTGCCTGCATTTTTGAGCAGAACGGTGCATTCGCTGCCGCCCATCGTTGAATACTGCGCACCCGCAAGCGAAAGCGCGGAAGCATCAACAAGCTGCTTTGCCTCGCTGCCCTTTGCGCTGTAATGCGTTTTGGATTTAACGTCAAAAGTTATTTCGGTTGCATCGCGATTTACTTCAAAATAATGCGACGCATTGGTGCTGATAACGGAATCCTTGCCGTTCTGAACAAAATGCAGCCTCCCTGTCAGCTCGCCGTCAACATATTCAAGGCAATACATGCGCTCCGCTCCGTTTGAAATCGCAACCGCATATGTATCCTCGCTGTTCTTTTCGGCCTTTCCTTCGGAACAGATATAGGTCGCCGTCCTTCCGCCCTTTTGACCGACGGTCACGGCGGCTGTTTTTGCATCCTCGGAAAGCGCAAGGCTCAGCACGGTTTCAGCTTCAATGCCTTCGAACTCGGTCGTTTCGCCCGTGTCGCTGCTGTACAAAAATGCCTTCGTTGCCGTTGCGAAAAGGATGCTTTTCCCGTCCATGGAAAGCACCGCACGCGTTACGGCGGCAGGGTAAACGAGAATAATTCCGTTTGCATCAACGCGATACAGAGCCGTTGCAGCGATCACGGCTGCGGACGTGCCGTCAACCGAAAGGAAGGTGCTGATGCCGCTCCCGATGCGATCTTCAAGTTTTTTGCCGTCGACAAAGAAGTATGAAGTGCTGTCTTTCTCGCTGTAATAATGCAGAATTTTGTGCTGCAAAGCAGGGGAATCATTTTTTCCCGAACGAGTGCAGCCCGAAAGCATAGCGACCATGCTCAGCAGCATCGCCGCACAAAGCAGCATTGAAAGCAGCGCATTGAACCTTTTTTGTGTCATCATTTTGTTCCTTTCCATCCCCGCGCCGACGGACGAACGTTCATTCCCCTTGTTCCGCCGCGCGAGGCACATGAATTCACGTTATTATACCGCAAAATATCGCATCTGTCAAAGACAACGCGGGCAATGCCGGTTCATTTGCCGTTAACAGTTTTGCCTTAATAAAATATAGTTTGTTATTTCGGTTCTAAAGGTGCAAAAACCGTTTTTTTTTTTTGATTTGATGTATAATTCACTTGGATCGAGAGTTCGAACCGAATATTTCTCCATTGACCGAAATTCAGAAAGGATGAACAACAATGACGCAACACAACCACTCAATCGTTCGCCGCTCGGCGAAAGTGCTTGCAGCAATTGCTGCATTTTCAATTGCAATCGTGACCGTTTTTTCCTTTGCAGCGTGCCAAAAGCAGCCCTCATCGGCTGACGGAACACCCGCACCGCAGTCCCCCGCCGCAGAAGCTTCCCCCGCCGCCGTCCCGACAGCTCCGCCCGCAACGGCAGTTCCCGTTTTCAGCGGGTACACAAATGCCTGTCAGCCTGTGAAAGTCACTTTCCCCGCCGCAGGCTCCGCCTCCGCTTTCTCTGTCAACTTTGTGCTGCCCGAGGGCTGGACGGTCAAAGCCGAAACCGACGGCGCTTCCGCTTCCCTTTCGGACTTTTGCGCCGGAATGGATATGCGCAAGCTTATTCTTGACGAAAACGGCAATTGTGTCGGCGCCGTATATGACAAGCAGGCCTATGAGACCGACGGCGTTGCAGGCGTCTATGCCGCAGCCACGCTCATGAACCATGTTCGCCTTTTCACCGAATCCAATTATCACGCCGTCAGCGAAGCTTCCGCTGATTTCGAAAGCGGCTGGACCTCCGCCTATCATGAATGCACTCCCAACGACTGGACGGTCGGAAAGGGCTTCCATGCGTTCGAAAACCCCGCCGCAGCCGCATTCACGAAGGACAACCCCGTGTTCGTTATCATTGAGCTTTCCAACAGCGTTGACAACGCCGCAGGGCTTGCCGCTTATATTGCGGAAAATATCAGGTTTGAGTAAAAACTTGGAGGGATTTACGTATGAAGAGGATATTGAGTTTGATTATCATTTTTTCAACGCTCAAAGAGTCGCTCGTTTCATGTTCCCTATGAACATTGACTGAATCAGAACTAAATCAGAGTTAACAAAAATTTTGTATAACAAGCTTATTTAGAATATCGGGTTCACAAAAGCCGCCGACCGACAGTTTCGGAAGGCGGCTTTTTGTTATCGATACATTATTCCGTCAGCACATTATCATAAAACACCGGGCACTGCGGAGCATTGTTTCGGAGAACTAAACCCGCAAGTCCGTTTTTGCGGGCTGTGCTGCGCCTGCGGAATCCGCATTCAGTTTTTTCAGGGCTTTTCGGAATTCGATTGAAAACAGTATCGCCGTGCATGTTACCGCAATTGCATCGGCAACCGGTTCGGCGGTGTAAACTGCATTTGTTTTATCCGCAAGCAGCTGCGGCATGATATAAATCAGCGGTATGAGCAGCACGAATTTTCTGAGAACCGCAACGATTATTGAGCAGCCCGCGTTGCCGATGGAAACAAAAGTCATCTGGCAGGCGATTTGAATTCCGAAAAGGAAGAGCGCACCGCAGTATATTCGCAAAGCATCACCGGTGAAATTTACAAGCTCCGGATTCGGGCTGAATATTCCTGCAAAGGTTTTCGGAACCAGCATCACGAAAGCCCAAAGCGCGACGGAATAGCAGAGGCTTACGGTGAGCAGACGGAAAAAAGTCTTTTTAACACGGTCGGCATTTTTTGCCCCGAAATTATAACTCAAAATCGGCTGTGCGCCCTGCGCAACGCCCTGCAGCGGCAGCATTGCAAACTGCATCACGCTTGTGAGGATCGTCATTGCGCCCACGGCAATGTCCCCGCCGTATTTCAGCAGCGATGAATTGAAGCATACCGAAATCACGCTTTCACTTGCCTGCATGATGAACGTTGCAAGCCCGAGTGCGATGCACGGAAGTATAATGCGCGGAGCAAAGCGTATGTTTTCACGCTTCAGCTTCAAAACCGTTTTTCCCCCGCGCAGGAACAAAATGACCCATATGCAGGATATCCCCTGCGAAATGACTGTTGCAAGCGCCGCACCGCGAACGCCCATTCTGAAACCGAAAATAAAAATCGGATCGAGCACGATATTTGCAGCGGCGCCGATAAGCACCGTCAGCATCCCGTATTTTGCAAAGCCCTGCGCCGTGATAAAGGCATTCAGGCCGAGCGTCAGCTGCACAAAGAGCGTTCCTATCGCATATATGCTCATATAATCCGCCGCATAATCAATCGTGTTTTCGCTTGCACCGAATGCAAGCAGCAGATCCCTGCCGAACACAAGCAGAACCACCGTCAGCACGGCGGAAATCACAACCTGCATCAAAACACAGCCGCCGAGAATTTTTTCGGCGGAGTCATAATCACCCTTGCCCATGCTTATTGAAGCGCGCGGCGCACCGCCGGAGGCCACAAATGCGGCAAACGCGGAAACGATAAGTATGAGCGGCATACACACGCCCACGCCCGTCAGCGCGGCACTGCCGTCACCCGGCATATGACCGATATAGATTCTGTCAACAATGTTGTAAAGCATGTTCACAAGCTGCGCAATGACCGTCGGCACAGCCAGCTTAAACAGCAGCCTGCCGATAGGTTCCGTGCCGAGAAAAGTCTTTTCCTCCCCCGCCGCCGTGTTCGCATTGCCTGCCGTGTTTCTTTTGTCGGATGAATCGGTTTCGATTGAATTCCGAGCCGCCTTAATCTTCATAACCGTTTTTATGACCGCTGCTCCCGCCGCAGCGAAAGCTTCCTTCCTTTTCGTTTATATCCGTTTACCCGTTTTGCGGATGCGATGTTTTTGCGGGCAGACACGCTTCCGCCGCACCGCACGATTGATTATATCCCTCATTCCCCTTCCGCGCAATGCATAAAACCCGCCGTTTGCCCGAAGTACGAATTTATCCGCAAAACCTGCTTTTCGATTGAATCCGGACATTGATTTAATTTCGTTTAAGTACTGCCGCTTTATGCCGAAATTCAAACGGTCTCCGGCTGTTTCGAAAAGGAGTGCGGCACAACAAAAAGGCGGACGGTTCCGCCTCCGTCCGCTTTTTGTATGCATGAAGAAATTAACGATTGAATATGGTTTTGCCGCAATGCGGCAATGCTGTCGCTCCGTTATCAGCCTGTTATGCGATACTTGCGGGTGTACATGTCAAACTCGTCCTCGAATGCGGGATTATCCTTCTTCATTTCGGACAGAGATTCATGCATGTTCATATTGTGTTTGCCCGCATCAATAACGCAGAGAGCAATGTTGGAACAGTGATCCGATGCACGCTCAAGATTCGTCAGTATGTCAGACCAAATGAATCCCGCTTCAACCGTGCATTCGCCGTTCTTGAGCCGTGCAATGTGCCTGTCGCGCAGCTGAACCTTCAAATCATCAATAACCTGCTCCAAAGGTTCGATTTTCATCGCTTTTTCGGGATCACTGTCCCTAAATGCGGCACATGCGGCCGTCAAAATCTCGGAAACGGCACTGCAAAGCACACCCGGTAAACTCGATTTTTTTGCTGCGGAGTTCCTCCGCCGATTCAAGAATATTGACGCTGTGATCCGAAATTCGTTCAAAATCGCCTATCGCTTTGAGCAGCTTGGAAACCTCCGCACTGTCGTCCTCCGTCAACTGATTCCTGCTGAGTTTGGTGAGATACGTCCCGATGATGTCCTCCAAATGATCGCTGTTATCCTCGGCTTTACGTATTTTTCCAGCCGAATCCGCATCATAATTCGTGAGCATATCCATGCTCAGTTTGAAAGCCTCCGCCGTTTCCTCCGCCATGATTTCAACCATGCGCTCGCATTGTTCCAGCGCGATTGCGGGTGTTGCAAGCAGGCGGTCGTCCAGTTCGGAAATCGTGTCCTTCTTGTTTCCGTCCGGAACAAGCCGAACCGCAATTTTTTCAAGCAGGGGCGCAGCCGGAAACAGCAGCGCGGTGCAAAGGATATTGAAAAGCGAATGCGCGACAGCAATGCCGAGATAACTTGCCGCCGTATCAAACAACATTGGTTTGAAAACATAGGAAACGATCGTGAACACCGTCAGCCAAACCACCGTGCCGATAACGTTGAACGAAAGATGCACGATTGCGGCACGCTTTGCGTTCTTGTTGGCTCCGAAAGAGGATATGATCGCCGTTATGCAGGTTCCGATGTTTTGTCCCATGATGATCGGAATCGCCGCACCGTAAGATACCTGTCCCGTGACGGTCAACGCCTGCAAAATGCCGACGGAGGCCGATGAGCTTTGGATTATCGCCGTCAGCACCGCACCCGCAAGCATTCCGAAAAGCGGATTTTTGAACATTATGAACATGTTGCGGAAGGCGGGAACATCCGCAAGCCCGGCAACAGCACCGGACATTGTATCCATTCCGAACATCAGCGTTGCAAAACCGAGCAGAATTGTGCCTGTATCCTTCTTTTTGTCCGTTTTTCCCGTCATCAAAAGAATCATTCCGATCAATGCAAGCACGGGTGTGAACGATGTGGGTTTCAAAAGCTGAACGAAGACATTGCTGCTTGAAATTCCGCCGAGGCTCAGAATCCACGCCGTTACCGTTGTGCCGATGTTCGCCCCCATGATAACGCCGATGGACTGTTTAAGC
>ERZ824488.2634-NODE-2634-length-15321-cov-2.574741_pt1 | contig 15321 bp, 11 predicted proteins | sample MGYA00519936_ERZ824488 | MGnify/ENA primary metagenome ERZ824488 (study PRJEB31778, sample SAMEA3449153) | human gut metagenome | biome: human gut; feature: human-associated habitat; material: faeces | place: United Kingdom | collected 2010/2012 ... | reverse complement strand
GAGACAGCAGTGCTGATGGATGCAGATACAGGAGCAATTTTGTACGATAAAGGAATGGATGAATACCGTTATCCGGCAAGTACAACGAAACTTATGACACTCCTGATTGCAATCGAAAACAGCTCACCAAAGGATGTTGTGACATTTACAGAAACAGGCGTCCGTGATGTGACCTGGGACAGCAGCAACATCAATGCACAGCTTGGCGAGACCATGACGATGAAGGATTGCTGGTTTGCAGCATATATTAAATCTGCGAATGAGGTTTGTGCACAGATCGCAGAATATGTCGGTGGTACGGAAGCAAACTTTGTGGAGATGATGAATCAGAAAGCAAAGAAGTTGGGATGCACGCATACACATTTTGTAAATGCGAGCGGTCTTCCGGACGAAAACCATTATTCCTGCGCCGAAGATCTTGCGAAGATCATGCGGGCCGGACTTAAGAATGCCAGATTTCGTAAAGTTCTGGAAACAGTAAGCTATACAATACCGGCAACAAACTTAAGTGCAGCGAGACCTTTGCACACACACGTGCCGCTTCTGGCCAAAGAGTCCAGCCTGTATTATGAAGGCTGTATTGGTGGAAAGACCGGATTTTCCACAGAGGCACAGAACTGTCTTGCTGTGGTTGCAGAACGAAATGGAAGAACCTATATTGCAGTAACTATGCGTGATACAAATCTTGGTATCAACTGTGCAGACAGTACCGCATTGTTTGATTATGCATTTAACAGCTTTGACAGCATTGAGGTTGACGGAAAGGCAATGACAGTACCGAAAGGTGTAACGGCCGCTGACCTTACAATGGAAAGCAAACAAAAAGGCAAAAAAACATTAAATCAGTATTATTATCAGGGGCAGTTTGTCGGTTATGTAACGGTGAAAGATACACCGGCACCGGAACCGGTACAGGAAGCCGAAGAAACGCTGGCTGCAGAGGAGTCAGAAGCAGAAAGCACACCGGTGACAGCTCAGACAGATAAAGCAGATACAAATGATATTACAGCATCCGAACATAAATCAGTAGATGAGCAGATTCGTGAGATGCGTACAGAAGGACTTTCTTCAACTGTAAAGATGCTTCTGATCATTGGTGGTGCAATGATCGTTGTCCTGATCGGACTTCTGATCGCGCTTCATTTCAAAAACAGTTAACAGACAAAAATAAATAAAGAAAAAAGGAGAAACCTTATGAAGGGAATTATCTTAGCAGGTGGTTCAGGAACCAGATTATATCCGTTAACAAAAGCTATTTCAAAACAGATCATGCCGGTCTATGACAAGCCGATGATCTATTATCCATTATCAACTCTGATGCTTTCAGGAATCCGTGAGATCCTGATTATTTCCACACCAAGAGATCTTCCGGTCTTCCGTGACCTTCTCGGAGACGGAAGTCAGCTTGGCATGCGCTTTGAATATGCAGTTCAGGAGCAGCCGAGAGGACTTGCAGATGCATTTATCATTGGTGAAGAATTTATCGGAAACGATGCTGTTGCACTTGTACTTGGCGACAATATTTTCTATGGTCAGAGCTTTTCAAGAGTATTGCAGAATGCTTACAAACGTACCGAAGAAGAAAAAGGTGCAACCATTTTCGGCTATTATGTAAGAGATCCTCGTGAATATGGTGTAGTAGAATTCGACGAAAACGGCAAGGCTCTTTCCATCGAGGAAAAACCGGAGCATCCGAAGTCAAACTATGCAGTTCCGGGATTGTATTTTTATGACAACGATGTTGTAGAGATTGCAAAAAATGTCAAACCATCTGCACGTGGTGAGATTGAGATCACAAGCATCAACAACGAATATCTCAACAGAGGTACACTGAAGGTTGAGACACTTGGACGCGGATTTGCATGGCTGGATACCGGAAACCATGATTCTCTTCTTGATGCGGCAGATTTCGTAGCTGCATTCCAGAAACGTCAGGGACTTTACATTTCCTGTATTGAGGAAATCGCATACAAACGTGGATTTATTACAAAAGAACAGCTTGTAGAACTGGCACAGCCACTTCTCAAGACAGCTTACGGCAAATATCTGATAGAAGTAGCGGAGGGATTATAAAATGGGTAAGATTACAGTAGAAACCTGTCATATCGAAGGATTAAAAGTAATTACACCAACCGTATTCGGGGATGAGCGTGGTTACTTCATGGAAACATATAACTATAACGATTATAAAGCAGCAGGAATTGACATGGAGTTTGTACAGGATAATCAGTCAAGCTCCCGCAAGGGCGTGCTGCGTGGACTCCATTTCCAGATCAACTATCCGCAGGATAAACTTGTGCGTGTAGTGAGTGGTGAAGTTTTTGACGTTGCTGTCGACCTGCGTGAAGGTTCTGCAACTTACGGACAGTGGTATGGAGTTCTTCTGTCTGCAGAAAACAAAAAACAGTTCTTCATTCCGAAAAACTTTGCACACGGATTTGTTGTGCTTTCTGATACCGCAGAGTTTGCATACAAATGCACAGATTTTTATCATCCGAACGATGAGGGCGGTCTTGCGTACAATGACCCGGACATCGGTGTGGAATGGCCGATTCCGGAAGGCATGGAACTGATTCTTTCTGACAAAGACCAGAAATGGGGTAGCTTCAAAGAGTACACAGCCAACAGGAGTAAAAAAGATTGAAAAACGAGACATGGCTGCCGGGAGAAATCTACAAAAACAGAAAGTTAGTCTTCTCTCTGGCAAAAAATGATTTCAAAACAAAATATGCCGGTTCTTATTTTGGAACAATTTGGGCGTTCATTCAGCCGATCGTAACGATCTGCGTATACTGGTTTGTATTCGGACTTGCACTTCGCAATGGTTCAGATAAGGGGGTTCCTTTTGTTCTGTGGCTGATCGCGGGGCTGATTCCGTGGTTTTTCTTTCAGGAAGGACTGATAGGAGGAACAAATGCACTTCTCGAATACAATTATCTGGTCAAAAAGGTCGTATTCAACATCCGGATTCTTCCGGTTGTGAAAGTATTTTCAGCAGTTTTTGTACATGCATTTTTTATCATTATCGTACTGCTGATCTATACTTTTATGGGATATCCGCCGAGCCTGTATGCGATACAGCTTCTGTATTACAGTTTTTGCATTTTTATGCTGATCCTTGCAATGACTTATCTGACGAGTGCAGCGGTTGTATTTTTCCGTGACCTGAGTCAGATCATCAATATCGGACTGCAGGTAGGTGTGTGGGTGACACCGATCATGTGGGATTTCAATGACCTCGGACTGAGTGGCATCCTTACAAAAATACTGAAACTGAATCCACTGTTTTATATTGTACAGGGATATCGTGATTCTCTGATAAACAAGGTGGCAATCTGGCAGCATCCGGTCCTTACCCTTTATTTCTGGGTATTTACGATTGTCGTATTTTTCCTTGGAACCAGATTGTTTAAAAAACTTCAGGTACATTTTGCGGATGTACTGTAAACGGAGAGTAGAATGAGTGAATTTGCAATTGAGGTAAAGCATCTGGACAAGATGTATAAACTATACAACAAGCCTTCTGACCGCCTTCGTGAAGCGCTTGGATTTAAAGTCCCCGTGAGAGAGCATTATGCTCTCCGGGATGTAAGTTTCGAAGTAAAAAGAGGCGAGACGGTGGGTATTATCGGAACGAACGGTTCCGGTAAATCCACAATTCTCAAGATCATCACAGGTGTGTTGAATCCTACTGCCGGTGAAGTGAAAGTTGACGGAAGGATTTCCGCACTTCTTGAACTTGGCGCCGGGTTCAATATGGAATATACGGGAATTGAGAACGTATATCTCAACGGAACCATGATGGGATTTTCAAAAGAAGAAATTGATGCCAGACTACAGGATATTCTGGACTTTGCAGACATCGGTGATTTTGTATATCAGCCGGTCAAGGCATATTCCAGCGGTATGTTCGTGCGTCTGGCTTTTGCTGTTGCAATCAACATTGACCCGGAGATTCTGATCGTTGATGAGGCTCTTTCTGTCGGCGACGTGTTCTTCCAGGCAAAATGTTATCGTAAATTTGAAGAATTTAAAGATATGGGAAGAACCATTCTCTTTGTAAGCCACGATCTCAGCAGTATTTCCAGATACTGTGACCGTGTAGTCCTTCTTAATAAAGGTGTAAAGCTGGCGGAAGGCTCTCCGAAGAAGATGGTTGATATGTACAAACAGCTTCTGGTCGGACAGGATCCGGCAAAAGCTGCAGCAGAAAGCGAAAAGAAAAAACGCGAAAGCTGGAGTGAGAAGTTCCAGGTCAATCCGAATATGCTGGAATACGGTAGCAAGCTTGCAGAAATCACGGATTTTGTCGTGATGGACGAAAAAGGCCGTTATACCAACACCATCGACAAAGGATCTACCTTTACGATCAAGATGCGTGTGAAATTCCATGAAAGCATTCAGGAACCGATCATGGCATATACCTTTAAGGATATTCGTGGAACAGAGATTACCGGAACGAATACCATGTTTGAGAAAATGCATGTAGAGCATTCTGACGCCGGGGATGTGTGTACCGTAACCTTTACACAGGACATGTTTTTGCAGGGCGGAGAATATCTGCTTTCTTTTGGATGTACCGGTTACAAAGACGGTGATTTTACGGTATTCCACAGACTGTATGATGCATGCAACATCACGGTTATTTCAACACAGAATACCGTTGGCTTTTATGATATGAATTCAAAAGTAGAAATCTACTGTGGAGATGAGGATTAATGGAAAAAATCGGACAGGTTCTTCTGGATGATACACTTTATCCGGGCAAAGATTTATATACAGATGGTGCAATTGAAGATGAGATGCTGGAGATTGCACGCAATTACCGTGAAGAAGAATGGAATCAGGTGATCGCGGAGCGTGCAAGCTGGCCGATCCTTTATCATTTTTCTCATATCAGAGAAAACATTCTGAGCTGGCTTCCGTTTACCGGGGAGGAAAATGTTCTCGAGATTGGATCAGGATGCGGTGCAGTTACCGGTGCTCTCTGCAAGAAAGCAAAACAGGTGACTTGTATTGAACTTTCAAAAAAACGCAGCCACATCAATGCCTGGAGACACCGAAACTGTGACAATCTGAAAATCCTGATGGGAAATTTTCAGGATGTTGAAAAAACACTTACAGAAAAATATGATTACATTACCCTGATCGGGGTTTTTGAATATGGAGAAGCTTATATCCAGAGCGATACACCGTATGTAGATTTCTTAAAAATTATTTCAAAGCATCTGAAACCGGACGGAAAGATCGTCCTTGCAATCGAAAACCGTCTTGGCCTGAAATACTGGGCAGGATGCACGGAAGACCATTTTGGTACCTTTTTGAAGGGCTGGAAGGTTATCCGACGACCAAAGGTGTCAAAACTTTTTCAAGAAAAGAGTTTATGCAAATCCTTTCCGATGCCGGTGATCTGCAGGCAGAATGGTATTATCCATTCCCGGATTATAAGCTACCGATGACGGTTTATTCTGACCGCCGTCTTCCGCTGAAGGGTGAGCTGAACCGTCTGGAGACAAACTACGACCGGCTTCGTCTGCAGCTCTTTCAGGAGTCTTCGGTATATGATACATTGCTTGCAAATGAGATGTATCCGGATTTTGCCAATTCTTTTCTGCTTTTGATCAGTAAGGAGAAAATGGAGACCAGTACGGTCTATGCGAAGTTTTCCAATGAGCGGGCGCCTGAATTTTCAATCATCACAGAAATCTGCGAAAATAATAAGAACGAAAAAATTGTGCGCAAGGTTCCGACAGATACCAGAGCCGAAGCACATATAAAAACCCTTCCGAAGATTGAGGAAGAACTTTCCGGTTTCTATGGCAGGGAAGGGCTGAAACTGAATGCCTGCAGGACAGAAGCTGATGGAGTTGTTCTGGAATATCTGGATGGTGAGACACTGGAAGCCCGTCTGGACAGCCTGCTTGAACAGGGCAAACTGGAAGAACTGGAAAAACTTTTGTTTACCTATATTGATAAGGTACGCCGCATCCATGCGGGTGAAATGTTTTTCAAGACACCGGAGTTCACCGGGGTATTTGGTGATGTTTCACTGGAAGAAAATTATCGTTGCAGTGGTATTTCCAATATCGATCTGGTTCCGGCAAATATTCTGCTTCAGGATTGTGGCGTATCGGTGATCGATTATGAATGGACATTCCGATTCCCGATTCCTTGCAATTTTATTCTTTATCGAATGATTCATTATTATCTGGAAAGTGATGGCAAACGTGCAGTATTGCGTGAGCTTGATTTCTATAAAAAGGCAGGAATTTCAGAGGAAGAACTGGAAATCTATGCAGAAATGGAACGTAATTTCCAGAAATATATGGAAGGCAGTCATGTGCCGCTTCGTTCTATGTATGATGAGGTTTCACCCGGAAAAGTAGATGTGATGGCTTATTATGACAGAATCCGCGCGGCATTTGCGCTGAGAAGACTGCAGATATTTTATGACAGAGGCAGTGATTTTTCGGAAGCGGATTCTGATGTTTATCCGATGGCAGGATCCGGGCTGGATCTTTGTATTGCTGTCCCGGACGATGTACAAAGACTGCGACTCGATCCGGGCGAGGCTGCCGGTGGTCTGATTCTTAAGAAACTGACATTTGAAAACGGAAAAGCTGCTGTTTTTACTTCCAATGGTTTCCCGATGGGAGAAGGCAGATATTATTTTGGCGGCGGAGATCCGCAGTTTGTAATAGACAGTATTCCGGAGAATGCAGGAAAGCTTCATGTTGAGATTGAAGTAATGAAAGAGACAGAAGCGCAGGATGCATTCTGGAAGAGTTTTTCGAAAATTTCTTTTGAGAAAGATCAGGAGATACAGAGACTGAATCGCCAGATTCATGAAATGGAAAATACAAAGGCATGGAAACTGTACCGGAGTATTAAAAAGAAATAGGGGAGTATTTATGGACAAACTTTGTTTCAGCATTGATGAAGAACGATATGATGACAGACACGGACATGTGCTGAGCCTTGTAGGCTGGTATATGCATCCTGATAAGAAGGAATGTGGTTTTCAGCTGATCGGTGACGGATATGAAGTGATCGATATACCGGAAGTGGAACGGTATGACCGACCGGATGTGGCACAGTCTCTGGAAGTGGAGACAGAGGGCTTTCTTCCGGGATTTACAGTTACGATTCCGGAGGTTCTGAAACTTCGCCAGAAGTATGACATACTGGAACTTCTTTTGCTGGACGGAGAAGAAAAGACCGTAATCTGGGAGCATACCGGTGATGAACTGGATGAACTGGTCAAAGATAAGCTGGTTGAATTTCATATTGACCGTGTAGAAGTTCTCTATGGACTGATGCTTGAGATTCAGGGATGGACAACAGATCAGAGAGGTGAAGTTGAAGTAACCGTTCATAAAGAAAATGCAGAACTTCTCGACTGCAAGATCACGAGGGGCCGCAGGCCGGACGTTGTAGAACGACGTCATCTGGATGACGATTACAGGAATCAGGAGATTGGTTTCAGTATTTCCGCGGCATTTCTCGAAATTCCGGGAAACAGGATCGTACTTCATTTCTGCGGTGATTCTACAACCAAAACATATGAGATTGATATAAAGGCTCTTCGCAGGGAACAGAAGGATAAAGAGAAAGCAAAAAGTTTCTGGGGACGTCTTTTCCGCAAAGACAAAAACGGAGAGCATAAAGAAGATTATGAAGAATGGTTTAATCGTCATAAAGCGGACAGAAAGACTCTTCGCAGACAGCGCCATGCACATTTTGAGCAGAATCCGCTGATCAGTATTGTGATTCCACTGTACTGTACACCGATACCATATCTGAAGGAACTGATAGATTCTGTATGTGCACAGACTTACACGAACTGGCAGCTCTGTCTGGCAGACGGAAGTCCGGATCAGGAAGTAGAAGAATACATTCAGAAGCGTTATGGTAAGGATAAAAGAATCCTCTATAAACATCTGGAGGATAATGGAGGAATCTCCGTCAATACAAATAAAGCAATCGAGATGGCAACCGGTGAATATCTGATGCTGAGTGACCATGATGATACACTGGAACCGGATGCACTGTATGAGATTGTTAAGGCAGTCAACGATCACCACGGACCGGAGATCATTTATACAGATGAAGATAAGCTGAGCATGGACGGGGAATTCTATTTTGAGCCTCATTTCAAATCAGATTATAACCTGTTCCGTTTAAGGGATAATAATTATATCTGCCATATTTTTGTTGTAAAGAAAGCACTGGTGAATCAGGTCGGTGGCCTCAGACCGGAGTTTGACGGCTCTCAGGATTATGATTTTATTCTGCGCTGTACAGAAAAAGCCAGAAAGATCGTTCATATCCCGCGGGTGCTGTATCATTGGCGGACACATCCGCAGTCAACTGCGGACAATCCGATCAGCAAACAGTATGCATATGATGCCGGAAAACGTGCGATTGAAGCGCATCTTGCGCGTGTCGGGGAGACGGGCAGCACGGTGGAGCGGAAGAAAGATTTTGGATTTTACCGCGTGCATTATCCGGTGAAAAGTACGCCGCTTGTCTCAATCATCATTCCGAACAAGGATGAAAAGGAGACGCTGGAAAAATGCCTTGCCTCGATCCGGGAAAAAACAACATATGAAAATTATGAGATCATCGTCGTGGAAAACAACAGCAAAACAGGGGAAATTTTCTCTTATTATAAAGAAATAGATGGACGAAACGGCGTTCATGTTGTATATTGGGACAGAGAATTCAATTATTCCGCGATCAACAATTTCGGTGTGGGCAAGGCTTCCGGAGAGTATCTCGTGTTTTTAAACAATGATGTGGAGATCATCAGTGAAAACTGGCTGGAAGAGCTGCTTGGCCATTGTCAGAGAGAAAAGACGGGCATTGTTGGAGCAAGACTTTACTATCCGGACGATACGATCCAGCATGCCGGGATCGTGATCGGAATCGGAGGAGTGGCGGGCAGCGTGTTCGTCGGACAGAAGCGCTCCCATACAGGGTATATGCACCGGGAAGCGCTGCAGCAGGATTTGAGCGCAGTGACGGCAGCATGCATGATGATCACACGGACGGTATTTGAGGCGGCGGGCGGCTTTGAAGAGAAGCTGGCGGTCGCGTTTAATGATGTTGATCTGTGCCTGAAGGTGCGGGAGCTTGGATATCTCGTCGTATATGATCCGTATGCCGAGCTGTACCATTATGAATCGAAAACGCGCGGAGCGGAAGACACACCGGAAAAGGTGCGCCGATTCCAGAGTGAGATCGAATATATGAGGAGCCGGTGGACTGGAATCCTGAAAAACGGGGATCCTTATTACAACCGGAATCTCTCCCTGAAAAAATGGAATTATTCTCTGAAAGGCTGAGGAAAGATGCAGATAGCGACGATCGTGATTCCAAATCTGAATGGAAAAAAATATCTGGCGGACTGTTTTGACTCGCTTCGGGCGCAGAGCAGGCAGGATTTCTCTGTGATCCTGATTGACAACGGTTCTGTGGACGACAGCGCAGAGTTTGTAAAGGAAGAGTATCCGGAAGTGACCGTGAAGTGCTTTGCAAAGAATCAGGGGTTCTGCGGAGCGGTCAATGAGGGAATCCGAATGACGGAGACGAAGTATGTGATTCTTCTGAACAATGATACGATCTGCGATCCGGCCTTTGTGGAGAAGCTTGTATCTGCGATGGAGCAGGAGAGCGGCTGCTTTGCCGGAAGTTCGCGGATGGTTCAGATGCAGGACCCCTCCAGGATGGACAACTGCGGTGATTTTTACTGTGCATTGGGCTGGGCTTTTACCCCTGCCAGGGGAAAACGTGCCATCTTATATGAGCGTCCGCGGGAGGTATTTTCTGCCTGTGCGGGAGCAGCGATCTATGAGCGCCGCATTTTTGACGAGATTGGTGATTTCGATGAGGCGCATTTCGCATATCTGGAGGATGTCGATGTGTGCTGGCGGGCCCGGATTGCAGGATACCGCAGCATTTATGTGCCGAATGCAGTCGTGCGCCATGTCGGCAGTGCGACGAGCGGCTCCATTTACAATGAGTTCAAAGTACGGCATTCCTCAAGAAACAGCATTTACCTGATCTACAAAAACATGCCATTTTTACAGATCGTGTTGAATCTGCCTTTTCTGATCGTCGGATTTCTGGTAAAATTTCTGTTTTTTGTGAAAAAGGGACTGGGTGGCACGTACGCAAAGGGGCTGATTACCGGAGTCCGAATGTGCCGCAGAGAAAAAAAGGTAAGATTTCAGTGGAAAAATCTTCGAAATTACGGAAAAATACAGCTGGAGCTGTGGGTGAATCTGATCCGGAGGGTGAAAGATTTTTAACGTAGTGGGACTGCAAAGAGACCGCAGCGAGAGGTGAACAGATTGATAAAAGATAACCAGAAACATTTTAACAGGCTGCAGGTGGCACTTGACGGTCTGGTGACGATCGTGGCCTATCTGATTTCCTGGTATGCGATGCTGCGAAGCGTCGAGGGCAAGGCAATCGGTGTTCTGCCGCCGGAATTTTATATGATGGTACTCGTCATTCTGGTACCATTTTTTTTGCTGCTCAATTATGCGTGCGGGCTGTATACGCCAAAGCGTGTGCAGGGACGCAGGCTTGAGGGCAGCAACATTGTAAAAGCCAATGTCATCGGCGGCCTCGGCATGATGGCAGCGTACTTTATGCTTCGTCTGCCGGACGTGTCACGTCTGCAGATTGGCCTGTTCCTGGTGCTGAATGTGGTGCTGACCTTTGTGGAGCGGAATATTGTCCGCATGACACTGATGAACATGCGCCGGATAGGACTGAACCTGAAGCATATTCTGCTGGTCGGCTACAGCCGTGCGGCAGAGGAGTATATTGACCGTATCACGCAGAATCCGCAGTGGGGCTACAATGTGATGGGAATCCTCGACGACAGCATGCCGAAGGGGACTACGTATAAAAATATTGAAGTGATCGGAAGAACCGATGCCTTAAATGAACTGCTGGAAGATAATCACCCGGATGAGATCGCGATCACGCTTGGCCTGCCGGAGTACTACAAGCTGGAACGGATCGTGGCAATGTGTGAAAAGGAAGGGGTCCACACAAAATTTATACCGGATTACAGTAAAATTATTCCGACAAAACCGTACACAGAGGATCTGCTCGGTCTGGCGGTCATTAATATTCGCCACGTACCGCTTTCCAATACGTTTAACATGATGGTAAAGCGGGCGATGGACCTTGTCGGTTCAATCATCTGTATCATTTTATTTTCACCGGTAATGCTTGTGACAGCGCTGCTCATAAAGGGAACGTCGAAGGGGCCGCTGATCTTTACGCAGGAGCGTGTGGGACTGCACAATAAGCCGTTTCAGATGTACAAATTCCGTTCGATGGAAGTGCAGGCAAAATCAGAGGAAAAGAAGGGCTGGACAATCAAAAACGATCCGCGTGTCACCCCGGTGGGCCGTTTTATCCGAAAGACGAGCATCGACGAACTGCCGCAGCTTTTTAATGTCTTAAAAGGAGATATGAGCCTGGTCGGACCGCGGCCGGAACGTCCACAGTTTGTGGAAAAATTCCGGGAGGAGATTCCGCGCTACATGGTGAAGCATCAGGTGCGGCCGGGCATGACCGGCTGGGCGCAGATCAACGGGTATCGGGGCAATACCTCGATCCGCAAGAGGATCGAGTACGACCTTTACTATATTGAAAACTGGACGGTCGGTCTGGACATCAAAATATTGTTTCTGACTGTATTTAAGGGATTTGTAAACAAAAATGCATATTAACCGGGTCAGGATCTGATCTGGCTGACAGCCGCGGCGGCGGAAGAAAGGGGAAGCGAGGATGGCAGAAAACAGGGAAGAAAACTGCGAAAGAAATGGGAAGCGTTTGAATCAGCAGGGAATGCAGCGGAGAGTGCGCACACCGGAAGAAGAACAGGCATACTATCAGAATCGCCAGGGCAGTGAGTATAACGGCCAGGGCGGCTATTATCAGGAAAATCCAAATGGCCGGCAGGGCGGCTATTATCAGGGAAATCCAAATGGTCGACAGGGCGGTTATTATCAGGAAGCTCAGAATGGACCCGGAAATGGTTACTGTCAGGGTGGCCCAAATGGTTATTATCAGCAGGGATATTATGAGGAGCCGGATGGCGGCAAAAAGGGCCGCAAAGGAAAAAAGAAGAAAAAACACAGAAAACTGATTTTTACGATTGAGATTATTGTGCTTCTTGTGCTGGCACTCGGATTATTTGGTGCAGCGCAGCTTGGACGGATGGGAAGGATCCATCTGAAAGACATCGTAGTCAACAGCGGCCTGACAAGCAAAAAGGGATACCGGAATCTGGCTCTGTTCGGCGTCGATTCCCGTGACGGCGAGCTGGATGGAGGTACGAATAGTGATACGATCATGGTATGCAGCATCAACCAGAAGACAGGGGAAATAAGACTTGTCTCTGTTTACCGTGACACGTATCTGGATGTAAATGAAGGTTCCTATTCAAAGGCAAACTCTGCATATGCAGGCGGCGGCCCGGAGCGGGCGATCAATATGCTGAATAAAAACCTGGATCTGGATATCACAGATTTTGCAACGGTTGATTTCAGCGCAGTTATCGAGGCGGTTGATCTGCTTGGCGGTATTGATATTGAATTAACCGATGAGGAAGTAAAATGGCTGAACGCTTATCTGGTTGAAACCTCCCAGGTTACCGGAGTTTCTTATGAAAATGTACAGTCATCCGGTATGCAGCATCTTAGCGGCATTCAGGCGATGGCTTATTGCCGGATCCGTTATACGGAAGGCTGGGATTATAAGCGTACCGAGCGGCAGAGACTGGTCCTGGAAAAAATCTTTGAGGGGGCAAAGAGCCAGGGTGTGACAACACTTGCGAGCATGATCGGTACAATGATGCCGTACATCAAGACAAGTTTGAGCAACACAGAGATCATTGCACTTGCGGCAGATATTGGAAAATACACGATCGCAGACACTCAGGGATTTCCGTATGACCAGGTTGCTGCGGATGTGGATGCAGGTGACTGCGTTGTACCGGTCAATCTGGCAGCGAATGTAAAACAGCTGCATGAGTACCTGTTCGGCGATACAGACTACACGGTCTCTGATACGGTACAGCAGATCAGCAATCAGATCATAAACAATACCGGAATTCAGTAAACGAACTGCACAGATTTTGGAGAGATGCGGATGAACATGCAGAAAACTGTGCCGGAGATTGACATTGTCATTCCGGTCTATCGTCCGGATGAGCGGCTGCACCGCCTGCTTCTGCTTTTGCAGCAGCAGACGGTAAAGCCCTCACGGATCCTCCTTGTCAATACGGAGGAAGCGCTGTATGACCCGGCACTGACAGACGGGATCGGAGGCGTGGAAGTAATACACATCAGAAAAAGTGAATTTGATCATGGCGGAACGCGGCACATGGCAGCTGGCAGGCTGCAGGGCGCGTTTTTGCTGTTTCTTACGCAGGATGCGGTTCCTGCAGATACGCACCTGATTGAGGAGCTGTATCGGATGATCGAGACGCCTCTGCCGGAAAAACTGGCTGAGCGCCTGCGCAGGAGGGCGGAGGAAGCGCGGACAGGCACCAAGGAAAGCGAAAAGGGGATACAAAAGTGTTTGCATACCGAAAAAAAAGGATCAGAGGAGCGCATGGAAAAAAGCAGTGAGCCATCAGAAGGCAGGGAGAGCGTTTTCCGGGATGCCGGTAAAATCTGTGTTGCTTACGCGTGCCAGCTCCCGGCGGCTGACTGCGGAGAACTGGAACGATTTACAAGAAGCTTCAACTATGGAAGCAAGGAGTGCATCAAGACCGTGGAGGATCTTCCAAAGCTTGGAATCAAGACCTTTTTCTGCTCAGATGTCTGTGCGTTGTACCGCAGAAGCAGCTATGAGCAGCTTGGCGGTTTTGTGCGCCATGCGATCTTCAATGAGGATATGATCTTTGCATCCAAAGTGATCCGAAATTTCGGAGCAGTCGGCTACTGCGCACAGGCGAAGGTGATCCACTCGCACAATTACAGTGGAAGACAGCAGTTTCATCGCAATTTCGATCTCGGCGTTTCCCAGGCAGAGCACCCGGAAGTCTTTGCGTCTGTGCGCTCTGAGAGCGAGGGCATTAAAATGGTAAAGCAGAGCGCAGCGTATTTCTGGAAGCAGGGAAAGGGCTATCTGATCCCGAAACTGATCTGGCAAAGCGGCTGTAAATATCTGGGATATCGACTTGGAAAGAAGTATCAGAAGCTGCCGATGTGGCTGGTGAAACGGTGTACGATGAGTCCGGGCTACTGGGAGCATGAGGAATAAACAGCATTAGATCTGGAAACTGCGTGTTTCTGTGGAAAGATCGCAGGAAATCAGCACCTGCTGTGGATAACAGAAACCCGGCAGGCAGAGCTTCAGAAAGACAGAGGAAAACAGAATGGAAGAAACAAAGGACAGAACAGACGAAACAATCGAGACGACAGATACAACGGAAAAAACAGAAAATGAGAAAAAGGCAGTTTCGCAGGAAAATGATGGACAGAAAAACAGCAGTCCGAAAAAGATCGAGCACTACTGTGCGATGTGCCGCCGTCCGGAGAGCATTGCCGGAAAAATGGTGGAAATGCCAAATCATATGTATGTGTGTCCGGACTGCATGCAGCGGATGTTTGATCTGATGCACTCCTCCGGCTTCCCGTATCAGAATATGATGAATGTGACGAACATGGAAGATCTGATGAATCTTTTAAGCCAGATGGGGATTCCGGGAATCACGCTGGAGGTAACGCCGGAGCAGGTGGCTCCACCGAAAAAAGAATCCGGAAAAAAACAGGAAAAAACGACAGAAAAAACAGAGAGAAAATCGGATGAGGCAGCCAATGCGGCAGCATCGCAGGACGCGGAGACCGTCGAAGACCCGGAGGTCATCGATGAAAAGAGCAGCAGCACAAAGCGGAACGGATTTCGGATGCCGAACATCGGCATGATCAACCTCGGAGACATTTTTGGCATGATGCCGAATCAGCAGCGACTGAAAAAGAAAAAGCCGAAGGAAGAAGCCGAGCCGAAAAAAGAGTTTGATATCCGCTCGATCCCGGCACCGCACAAGATCAAGGCAAGCCTCGACGACTATGTGATCGGGCAGGAGCACGCAAAAAAGGTCATTTCTGTGGCAGTCTACAATCATTATAAACGGATTTGGGCGGATGACAGTGACGGAGTAGAGATCGAGAAGTCGAACATGCTGATGATCGGACCGACCGGAAGCGGAAAGACGTCCCTGGTCAAGACACTGGCGAAGCTGCTCGATGTGCCGCTTGCGATCGCGGATGCGACATCCCTGAC
>ERZ824488.2630-NODE-2630-length-15333-cov-6.313719_pt1 | contig 15333 bp, 14 predicted proteins | sample MGYA00519936_ERZ824488 | MGnify/ENA primary metagenome ERZ824488 (study PRJEB31778, sample SAMEA3449153) | human gut metagenome | biome: human gut; feature: human-associated habitat; material: faeces | place: United Kingdom | collected 2010/2012 ... | reverse complement strand
CTACTATATTTTTATATGAATAAGTTGTTGAATTAGCTTCTGGATACGTTCCTGTCACACTTTTTCCTTTGGCTATGTTTTCTCCCTCATATATTGCTTGTATCTCATCCCAATGATTTTGATTATTAGCACTATTATAACTTATACAATTTTTTATATATCTTACATTATCTAATTTAGTAGTTTTCTTTTCAGGTTTTTCTCTTACATAAGTTATTTTAGCATATCCATTTCCTTCATTTTGGTCTGCTAGCATTTTGCCACCAATAAAATATTTACCACTATAATGAAGTGTTTGGTTTGTATGTTTTATGCTAGTACTTTCTTCGACACTATTTACTCCGGCATATCCTGAAATATAAGAAGAACCTCCACCTCCTGGCCATGTTCCATTCGAAAGCCCTGAAGCCCCACTTCCTCCATAATATCCAGAACCTCCTCCTGAGCCTCCTCCTGTATCTGCATTAGTTGCATGACTTGCTCCACCGAATCCTCCTTTCCCAAAGGATCCTGCTGTTCCATTTGATTGAGCACTTGAGCCTTTTGTTGGCGCTGCTCCTCCGCCTGTTTGAGTCCCTCCATTTCCTATGTTACTTTGGTAAGTTGAAAATATTGGATCTCCTCCATATAATGTTCCACCGTAACCTTGAGTATAGGTGCTCGATTCTGCTCTCCCACCACCGGCTCCAGCAACCATTATTCGACTTATTAATGATGAAGTATCATCCCAGGAACCTCCTACTAATCTTACATCTGTTGCTCCTCCTCCACTTGGGCCACATATTCCACTTCTTGCTGGCTTTGCTATACCTCCTCCATTAAACTCATAACCTGTACTTCTGCAATTTGTATTACTATCTGTTCCTTTTTGTCCTACATAAAAATATAATTTTTCTCCTTGTTCTAAATATATATATCCACTTGTTTTTGCTCCTAAAGACAAATCAGGTCCTCCTCCTTGAGCACCAGCTAGTTCTATATAATAATAGCCATCTTTTGGTACTTCGTATTCTTGAGAAGTTCCTGTATAATTAAATATTGTAGTCTTGTTTAATAATGTGTCTACTACTACTTCTATGGTTTTTTCTCCTTTTATACTTGCACTAAAAAGAGCATAAGATGTTTTTGTTATATTTATTCCTAGATATATTCCTAAACATATTATTCCTACGCTTATTAATGATAAATATATTTTATTTATTTCTCTTAAATCTTTGTTTAAAAGATTAGTAAAGTACCCCCCCCCAAGCTCTTTTTTATTAGCAAAAATTTTATTTTTTATCTTCATTTTTACCACTACTTTCTTAGTTTTAGTCTGCTATACTTAAAGTATACAACTAAGGGGGTTTTCTAGTCAAGCAGAAACTGAGAGTATACAACTTTGTTTTATAAGTAGACAACTTTACTTATATATATACAACTTTTTAATTGTCTGTACATTATTTTTTATGAAAGGATGTGTCTTTATGGCTCAATACTCTAACTCTATTAAAAAGAAACTTGCTGAATTAATTTGTGTTGATGGTAAATCTACTATCAAAACTGCTCGGGATTACAATATCCCTCTCAAAACTTTAGAAAACTGGATTACTTCTTACAATAAAAATCCTCACTGTTTTGATGAAAACATTGTTTATAATGATTTCCATATTATCTCTGACTCTACTGTTAATGATGAATTTATTGATTATGATCATCTTTCTCCTAATGAGCTTAAAGCTTTATTAATGAAAAAGGATATTCAAATTGCTAGACTAAAAAAAAACTATCAAGTGACAAAAGATGGTACGGGAAGAAAGGTATTCATTACTTTCTTCAAAAAGAATACGAAGTGATTTTTAGTTTATCTTATCTTTACTCTATTAATTCTTTATGTAAAGTTATGAATATTAATCGTTCTGGTTATTATAAATGGCTAGACAGAAGATTCTCTCCTTCAATTAGAGAAATTAATAGAACTAGTGCTTGTGATTTGTTCGAAGAATATCATTATAAATTCCCTTCTCATGGCTATAGGTGGCTAAATGCTAAAATTAAACTTGATCTTGGTATTGTCTACTCTGATAATTATGCCTTTAAAATTTGCAGCTTTTTAAATATTAAATCTATCTCTAAACATGTTAAAAGATATGGTAAAAAATCTAAAAAGGAACTTAAAAACTTCCCTAATTATATTCTTGCCAAACTTAATCCTTCCTCGCCTTTTCAAATTGTTGTTTCTGATATGACTGCTTTTTGGGCTAATAACCATTATTATGAATTAACTTTATTTATGGATTTATTTAACAATGAAATTGTTGCTTATTCTTTATCTAATAAACGTGGTGATCCCAATACTTATCATTTTGCTTTACAACAAGTTCTTACAAAAAAAGAAGAATATATGGACTTTGTTACTATTCTACACACAGATCAAGGTTCAGTATATTCTTCAAAGAAATTCAATGAATCTCTTCCTTATAATCATATCATACATTCTATGTCCAAACCAGGTAAACCTACTGAAAATGGTGCAATGGAGTCTATTAATGGTTGGATTAAAGAAGAATTATTTATTGATTTTAAAATCAACTCCTCAAACAATATTTTTGAAGAAATTGAAAATTATATTCACTACTTTAATTTTGAAAGACCTCAATGTTGTCTCGGTTATTTAACTCCTATGCAATACAAAAAACAATTTGAGAATACCCCCTCAAATTGTCTACTTTAACTTGACCAATGCAGTTTTATACATTTTAATTATATAGTATTTATCTTTTTATTACAAGAAAAAAATGAGAAATTTATTCTCATATAATTTATTTATTACAATATACAATAAAAAGTTCGGTATTTTTAATATTGACCTAAGTATTATTAACCTCATAACACTCCATAATCATTCATTTTTTCTTTTTCTCTTTTTTGCAAATCTTTTATCAACTTTACAAACCCATCAATATCAAAATTAGCTAAAATATCAAAATATTCCAATCTTTTTTCTTCTGGTATTACTATAGGTATTTCATTATTCATAATTAGTTGATGATTTAGAAGAACTCTTCCTGTTCTGCCATTACCATCTTCAAAAGGATGAATATGTTCAAAATCTATATGAAACTTAGCGATTTTAAAAAGTATATCTAATTCACTATTATTGTATTCATAAATAATATCATTAATCATACTTGGAACATAACTAGGTTTCACTGGCACAAAATCTGCTCCTTGAATATAATTTTGAGTCTTTCTAAAACCAGAAGTATCTTTTATATTTTTATTTATTAAATCCCCAATTTTAATAATTAATTCTATATCAAACTTATTTAAATTATTTAAAGAATAATCTATAGCATATTTTAAATTAATTGCTTCATAAAGTTCTCTAGGATTCACATTTTGAAGAGGTAAAGACTCATCATTAAAAACTATAGAATATGTCTCGGCAAATGATAAAGTATTACCTTCGATAGCATTAGAATTTTTTATACTCCTAGTTATAAAATTTTCAAAATATTCTTGTTTTTTTAAAGCTTTTAAAAATTTATTCATAATCAAAAACTCCTTTCTAAAAATATTTTTAATATTATAACATAAAAATCAATCTAAATACCCCATTTTATATAAAAGTTCCGCCGTAAGTAAAGCTCCTCCTGCTGCACCTCTTATAGTATTATGAGAAAGCCCAATAAATTTATAATCAAAAATAGAATCTTCTCTTAATCTTCCTGCAGCTATTCCCATACCACCGTATAAATCTCTATCAAGCTTAGTCTGAGGTCTAAAATCATCTTCAAAATAAGTAATAAACTTATCAGTTTTATGAGGAAGATCATACTCTAAAGCTCCATAACTATTCCACTTACCAATTATTTCATCCTTAGTAGGTTTCTTCTTAAACTTAACACTAACTGTTGCCATATGTCCCTCACTAACCGGAACTCTAAGACACTGAGAAGATATCGTAATATCTTCATTTAAAACTATTCTATCTCCCTCAACTTTACCCCATATTTTTAAAGGTTCTTTTTCTGATTTTTCCTCTTCCCCTTTTATATAAGGAATAATATTATCAACAATCTCCGGAAAATCTTTAAAAGTTTTTCCAGCCCCACTTATAGCTTGATAAGTAGAAATGCTTATAAGATATGGCTCATATTCTCTTAAGGCATCAATTAAAGGTACATAACACTGAATAGAACAATTAGGTTTAACTACTATAAAACCTTTTTTTGTTCCAAGTCTCTCTTTTTGTTTTTCAATTATTTTAAAATGATCACTATTTACCTCTGGAATAACAACTGGAACATCTAAAGTAAATCTATGAGCAGAATTATTAGAAACTACAACTACCTCTTTTTTAGCATAAGCTTCTTCTATTTTTCTTATTTCCTCCTTTGACATATCTACAGCCGAAAAAACTAAATCTACTTCCTTTACTATTTCTTCTATATCATAAACATCTTTTAATACTATATCCTTAGCATAATCAGGAATTTTCTCTTCTATTTTCCATCTATCACGAATACTATCTTCATACCTTTTTGAAGCACTTCTTTCTGAAGCCGCTAAAACCTTAACTTCAAAATAAGGATGCTTATCTAAAAGCGTTACAAATCTTTGCCCTACATATCCCGTAGCACCCAAAATACCAACTTTTATTTTTTCCATAACTTTTCCTCCCTAAGCCTTTATTTTCTCCGTTCTAGCCTCGTATATCTTCATTAAAACAAAAAATATTTCCCCTGATAATTTTTTATTTATTCTTTTTGATAAATCATTTTTATCTTCTCTATCCATCGAAATAAACATTTCATCTTCTAATATCAAACACTCATCACATTTTTTTAAAAGTAAAGTCTCATCATCTTGTGATAATTTTTCAAATTTATTTAAATCACCCTCTAGTTCATAAGAATTAATAACATCAAGCATCTTAAACTTCTCCTTTAAAATAGAGGCAACTATATAAACACTTTCATAATCATAACACTTATAATTATCTGCTAAAATTAAAGATACAATCTGCTCTGTATCATAAATAGTAAATCCTTCCTCTAAAGCTTTACCTTTAGACTTGTCAAAATTTAAATAAATCTCTTCTCCATCTTTTACAATAAAACTTTCTTCTGTAAAAATTCCCGTTCTTTTAATAAGCTTATTTTCATTAATTATATACTCATCTTGATAACTTTTTATAAGTTTACAAAGAGCATAAGTTAAAACCTCTAATCCCTTGGGAGAATCATAATTAAAAGTATGAGAAGTAACAATAGTTCTTTCTATTTTATCGATTTTAAAAGTATTAGTCATTTCATCATAAACTATGCAAGCATTAGATAAATAAACTCCCTCTGATCTTTTTAAATCTATATTTTCTAAATTACTTTTTCCAAAAGTCTTAACAAGTTCTTTTTCTTTAAAAACTTTAGCAATTGTTTGATACGAATTACAAGGAATTATTTCACAATTTAAAATAGCTTCTAAAATTAAAGTTTCATAATGATCTCCATAATACTCTATTAAACTTGGAATTATTTTTCCTAAAGCTGTAACCGTTTTATCATTATAATTATATTTCTCTTTTAACTTCTCTAAGAATCTGTTACTACTCATATAACCACCCTATTCTTATATCCATTATACACTAAATATTAACAAACTTCCAAGACTTATAGAAATATTTCTAAAATTTTGTTATACTTGATATAAATAAAGAGGATTTGGTATTATGATGAAAAAACTATTTATGTTATTATTTATTATTACTATAACAATATTTCCTTATCTAGAAGTAAATGCTGTAAATGTTGAAAAGTTTAATACTTATTCTAATAATATAATTGTCTACAATTTAGAAGAAAATAAAATTATGTATCAAAAAAACGAAGATGAAAAAGCTAGTATTGCTTCACTAACTAAGGTTATGTCTGCTTTAGTAATATTAGAAAATACTAATAATCTAAATAAAAAAATTGATTTCCAAAAGGTAGACTTTAACTTTTTAAGACAAGAAGATTTAAGTGTTTCTACTCTAGATATAAATAAAACCTATACTTATCAAGATTTTCTTTACTCCTTTATTTTAGAATCAAGTGCCGACTGTGGTTATGCTCTTGTTTTAGATACTACTAATTCTGTAGATAAATTCGTAAGTTTAATGAATAAAAAGGCCCAAGAAATTGGTATGAAAAATACCCGTTTTAGTAACCCAATAGGACTAGATGATGTAAATAATTATTCCACTATGGAAGATATGCTAAAATTAATGAAATATAGTTTAAATAATAAAACTTTAAATAAAATAATAAGTACTTTTACTTACACTACCTCAAATAATGATAAAATAAATCATACAATTTTAGGCTACATGACTAAATTCAAATTAGATATGCCTTATCTAAAAGGTGGAAAAACAGGTTACAATGATGACCCAGGTTATGCTTTAATGAGCTATGCTAAAAAGAATAATTCAACTTATATTATTGTTTCTACTAATGCTAGTTATGATAGAAATAATCCTAAACATCTAAAAGATGCCAAGAAACTTTATGAATATTATTTTTCTAACTATGGCTATCAAAAAATTATAGAAAAAAATGATACTATTCTTTCCCTAAAAACTAAATACTTAAAAGAAAGTAAAATAGATATCAAAGCACCAAAAGATGTTTTATACTTTTTAAAAAATAATTATGATAAGAATGATATAACCACTAAATATAAAGGAATAAATACTATAACCCCAAAAAATAAAAAAGGCGATAAATTAGGAACATTAGAAATCTATTATCAAGATAATTTAGTAGATACTTTAGATATAACATTAGAAAAAGATGTTCATTTTAGCATAATTAAATTTTTAGAAACAAATAAATACTTAATAATTGCTAGTATCACATATATTTCTATTATAATTTTAACTATAGTTATTACTAAAAAAATTAAAAACAAAAAGTAACAGATAAATCACCCATTATCTATTACTTTTTTTATTTCTTCTAACACACTATTTGTAATTATTTCTTTTACTTCCTTTTCATCTCTTAATTTAAGTTCTACAATATTTTCATTAAATTTTTTACCTATTGTAATTCTAATAGGAATTCCTATTAAATCCATATCATTAAACTTAACTCCTGGTCTTTCATCTCTATCATCAAGTAAAGTATCAATACCTTCTCTATTTAAAGTATCATATAAATTGTTAGCATATTCCTCACCATCTTGATTAAGTAACACTATTGCTACTTTAAATGGTGCAATTGACATAGGCCAGCTAAGACCTTTATCATCATTTCTTTGTTCAGCCACACTAGCTAAAATTCTTTCCAGTCCTATTCCATAACAGCCCATAATTGGATACTGTTCTTTATTATCTTTATCCAAATAAGTAAGATTCATTGTTCTAGAATATTTATCACCAAGTTTAAAAGTATTTCCTACCTCTATTCCCTTTTTAAAACTAAGTTTATTCTTACATAAAGGACAAAAATCTCCTTCTTTTACTTCTTTAATATCTGCTATTTCATAATTTTCTATATCCTTTAAATTAACATTAATGTAATGATAATCTGTTTTATTAGCACCCACTAAAAAGTTTTTCATAAAAGCTACATCACTATCAATAATTATTGGAATATCAAGTCCTATTGGCCCAGCAAATCCTAGCTTAGCCCCTGTTATTTTCTCTACTTCCTCTCTAGTAGCAAGTTCGATATTCTTACTCTTAGTAACCTTTCTAATCTTTAATTCATTAACTTCTCTATCACCTGGAACAACAACAGCATAAAACTTATCATCTGCTTTATAAATTAAAGTCTTCGTTAACTTTTTAATATCAAATCCTGCTTTTTCTAAATCTTCAATTACTCCAATATTAGGAGTTTCAATAAGTTTCTTTTCAAATTCTTTTTCTTCTTCCTCTTTTTTTAAAGTTACTGTCTCACAAACCTCAATATTTGAAGCAAAAGAACATTTATCACAAATAACTAAAGTATCTTCTCCAATATCAGTAATAGCTTGAAATTCCTCAGATAAAAGACCTCCCATTACACCTGTATCTGCAGTTACAATTTTATAATCAAGTCCTACTCTATCAAAAATATTCTTATATGCTTCATACATTTTTTTATACGATTTATCTAATCCTTCATAACTAGTATCAAAACTATAAGCATCTTTCATCGTAAACTCTCTTACTCTTATAAGTCCATACCTTGGCCTTGGCTCATCACGAAACTTAGTAGCTATCTGATAGATATTAAAAGGCATATCTTTATAAGATTTTATCTTCATACTAGCAGCACTAACAAAAAGTTCTTCATGAGTTGGTCCTAAAACATAATCTCTATTTACCCTATCTTTTAAAGAAAACATATCACTACCAAAGTTTTCTCTTCTTCCAGATTTAACATAAACCTCTTCTGGAATTAAAGAAGGCATTAAAAGTTCATTAGCAGAAGCTTTATTCATTTCTTCTCTTACAATATTTAAAATATTTTGATAAACTCTAAATCCCATCGGCATGAGCATATAAATACCACTTGAAGATTTTTTAATAAAACCTGCTTTAACTAACAGATTACCACTTTTACTTTCCTCATCTTTTATATTTTCTCTTAAAGTATAAAAAAAGCTTCCCTTTAATTTCATACTATCACATCCTCATTTAAATTCTATCACAAAATTTATTTTTTTTGATATTTTTTTATAAATTCTTCTTTATATTCTAAAAATCTATCATTTCTTATAGCCTCTCTTACTTCTTCAGTAAGCTTTACTAAAAATCTAATATTATGAATTGATAAAAGTCTTTGTCCAAAAGTTTCCCCCACTGTTATAAGATGTCTAATATAAGCTTTGGTATAATTTTTACATGTATAGCAATCACACCCATCCTCAAGTCTAGAAAAATCTTCTTTATATTTAGCATTTTTAATATTAATCTTACCACTTCTAGTAAAAGCATTTCCATGTCTTGCTAATCTTGTCGGAAGCACGCAGTCAAAAATATCAACACCACGTTCTACTGCTTCTAAAATATCAATAGGATCTCCAACTCCCATCAAATATCTTAATTTATCTTTTGGAAGATATGGAACTGAATAATCAATTGCTAAATACATATCCTCTTTCGATTCCCCATCATTAGCAACTCCTCCAATGCTATAACCATCAAAATCTAACTTAACAGTTTCTATAGCAGAATATTTTCTAAGATCCTTATAAGCTCCGCCTTGAACTATTCCAAATAAACATTGTTCATCATTATTATGAACTTCTTTGCCACGCTTAGCCCATCTAACTGTTCTTTCAACACTATTTTTCATATATTCATAACTAGCACTAGCCGGAGGGCACTCATCAAAACTCATAGCAATATCACTACCTAATTTATTTTGTATTTCAATACTCTTCTCTGGAGTTAAAAATAAATTAGACCCATCGATATGACTTTTAAATTTAACTCCTTCTTCACTTATATCTTTAGGTTTAGCCAGCGAAAATACTTGATATCCTCCAGAATCCGTAAGAATTGGACCCTTATAATTCATAAACTTACTAAGTCCTCCAGCTTTTTTTACTATATTCTCTCCTGGTCTAAGCCATAAATGATAAGTATTACCAAGAATTATCCCACATCCAGCTTCATAAAGTTCTTCTGGTGCTAAAGTCTTTACTGTTGCCCTAGTACCTACAGCCATAAACATTGGAGTTTCATACTCACCATACTTAGTTTCTATCTTTCCAAGTCTTGCTTTTTCACATTCTTTTATTAAACTATACTTAATTTTTGTCATATAATACCTCTTATCATTTTACTAAAACTTTTTCAATTACTCCATTATACATAATATGAAAATCATCATCTTTATAATTATTTTGAACTATATTCTCATCATATATTACAGAGTTTTTAAAATCAGTTTTAGCTACTTTACGACAAACTAAAACTATATTAGCTTCTTCAAAGTAAGGAGCTTTATCATATAAAGGACTAAATCCTATCATTTCTAACTTATTAGTGTCCTTACCACTTTTTGAGCCACAGATACCAAGAGCTTTTCTATATTCTTTACCATAGAAACTAATTGTAAAATAATCTTCTTTTTCTAAATAATTAATAGTATGACGACTACCTCTAATATAAATAGTAGCCATATCATCATTCCATAAAGTTCCGAATGCTCCCCACGAAATAGTCATCATATTAAACTCATCAGGACTTCCTGCAGTAACAAGTGCCCATTCATTTTTTAATTTTTCCTCTAAATTTTCTTGTATTTCCTTATACTCTATTTCTTTAAACATCTCTATCCCTCATTTCTTTCTTAAAATCATCTATCATCATTGAATCTCCAAAAGAGAAAAACCTATATTTTTCTTCTGTCGCTATTTTATAGGCATTTAAAATATTGTCTTTTCCAGCAAGAGCACTAACAAGCATTACAAGAGTTGACTTAGGAAGATGAAAATTAGTTATTAAACTATCGATAGCTTTAAATTTAAACCCTGGGTATATAAAAATATCAGTATAACCCTCATCCTCTTTAAACATGCCATATTTATGCATTACTGTCTCTAGAACCCTTGTTGTAGTAGTACCAACACTTATTATTTTTCTATTTTCTTTTTTAGCTAAATTTAATCTATCACATACTTCTTTACTTATTTTATAGTACTCACTATGCATTTTATGATTTTTAACATCATCAACTTTAACAGGTCTAAAAGTCCCAAGTCCTACATGCAAGGTAACATATAAAACTTCTACTCCTTTAGCTTCTATTTTTCTTAAAAGATCTTTTGTAAAATGAAGACCCGCTGTAGGAGCAGCACTAGAGCCATTTACTTTAGAATAAACTGTCTGATACCTTTCCTTATCTTTTAACTTTTCATGAATATATGGAGGAAGTGGCATAGTTCCTAACTTTTCCAAAACCTCTAACAAGATACCTTCATATGCAAATTTAAATATCTTGATACCCTCATCTAAACTTTCCAAGCAAGTAGCCTCTAAAAGCCCTTCTCCAAAAACAATAGTATCTCCTTCTTTGATTCTTCTAGCCGGTTTAACCAAACACTTATGCTTACCATCGTTCTCTTCTAAAATAAGAAGTTCAATAACCGCCCCTGTTGTTTTCTTTTTACCAATTATCCTAGCAGGAATAACCCTAGTATTATTAAGAACTAAAACATCTCCTTCATGTAAATAATTGATAATATTTTTAAACTCTTCATGTTTATAAAAACCTACCTTTTTATCTACTAACATTAATCTAGAATCATCTCTATTTAAAAGAGGAGTCTGCGCTATTAAACTTTCATCAAGTTCATAATCAAAATCATCTGTTTTCATATTTATCACCGTTTTCTTCTCTATTATATCACAATATTTGACTTTTTCCTAAAAATATGTTATAATCTTATCGTTTTAAAAAAGGGGGGTATTTTCATGTTTAAAAACATAGAAGAATATTGCGAATTAATCGATAAAATCGAAAATTGTTTAAATTGGTTTAAAAATAAAGAAATTGATTTCAACCGATACAAAATGTACCTATCAAATGGAGAAATGATAGAAATAGATTATGATTTAAATTGTCTTCCTCATCTTCTAGGAATAAACATTAACTTTTTGCGAAGTACTGGTTTATATAAAGGTAGTTCTATTGAAATTTTACAATCTATAATTGATAATCCTAATCATTTATATAATCAATTTACAAATGGTCACATGCGTAAAACTAATGTTTTTTCTGATTACATTGATCAAAAATTAAATAACTTTCAAAATATTTGTAACATCAACATTTTTGATATTGAATTTATCGTTAAATATCAAAGTGATAAAAACTATGCAAGTGGAAACCAAAAACTAGATGGTGAGTATTATATTGCCTATAAAAAAGATAATGCCATAAGTATCATAGGATTAAAACAAAATGACAATGGTTTATATAGTCCCATTACGAACTTAGAATATGATGAGTATAGTGAAGAGTATCATAAATTTTTAAGTCAACTTTTAACTAATCAATCACTTACTTCTGTAAAACTATTACAAAAAAACTTTTTAAATGCTGATGGCACGATTGCTAGACAAAAGTTTTTCTATAATAATAAAGAAAAGTTAACAAAACTTAAAACTTTAAATAGATATGCTGATAATTACAATTGTGCAGTTACTACTAACGATGAAAGTATCTTTCATATTTCAAAAGTTAGCAATCTATACGAAGAAAAGAAAAAGATTTTTGAAATTGTAATGACTATAACCGATGCTATTAATAGAAAAGATTTCATTGATGCTACAAAATTAGAAAATGAATTTGGAAATTTAGATGAAAGCCTACTTAATTTAATAAGTAGCCATAATAACAGTTTAACTACTAATGATGATGAGCAAAGTACTAATATTAATGCTGAATCTCATTATAAAGATTTGATTTTAGAACTTAGAAACTCTAAAAAAGAAATAGAAGAAAAAGATGCTCTAATTGAAAAAATAAATGCTAATAATGAAAAATTAACAGAAGAAAATCAAACATTAAAAGAAACTAATAACGAATACCAAGAAAAAGAAGCTAAAATAAGACAAATTTTAGGGTAAATGACTTAATCATTTACTCTTTTTTTTGTCATAAACTTAAACTATGAAAGAAAAGTTTATCAAATCAACAATCATTCTTATTATCGGAGGACTATTAACTAAAATTTTAGGCATGTTAATCAGAATTGTTACTACTAGAGTAGTCGGAGTAACTGGAATTGGTCTTTATATGTTAGTTATGCCAACTTATAGTTTATTTATAACTATTGCCACTCTATCACTTCCTGTAGCTATCTCTAAATTAGTATCTGAAAATACTAGAAATAATAAAAATGTTGTTCTAGGTATTATTCCTATTGCTCTTTTCTTTAATATAATTATTATCACTATTTTAATTTTTTCCTCACATTTTATAGCAAACACCCTTCTTCAAAATTCTAAACTCTATTATCCAATTCTAGCCATGTCTGTAACTCTCCCTTTTATTACTTTATCTAGTATTATCAGAGGATATTTTTTTGGTAAAGAAAAAATGATTCCTCATGTAACCTCTAACTTATTTGAACAAATAATAAGACTAGCTATGACTATTATAATTACTCCTTATCTTTTAAAATTTGGCCTTATCGCTGCAGTTACTGGTCTAATACTATTTAATGTTGTAAGTGAACTATTATCTATCGTTATTTTATTATTCTTCATCCCTAAAAACGTTAAAATTACCAAACACGATTTAAAACCCGATCACACCAATGTTCAAGATATTTTTTCAGTCTCTATTCCTACCACTGCCGGAAGAATAATAAATTCTATCGGAGGTTTTTTAGAGCCTATAATTATAACTTTCGTTTTACTAAGTATTGGTTACAGCAATGATTACATTACTAAAGAATATGGTATGATATCAGGCTTTGTTTTTCCAATGGTTATGCTTCCTCAATTCTTAAGTGGTGCCGTAGCTAATGCTCTTTTACCTACTATCTCAAAATATAACGCCTTAAATTTTAAAAAAGCTATTAAACGAAAACTTAATCAAGCTATCGCCTTTTCCCTTATAATAGGTATAATTTTCACTATAATCTTTATGATATTTCCTAAAGAATCACTAGAAATAATGTTTAATGACTCTTCAAGTAGTAATTACCTAATAGTAGCAGCCCCTATCTTTTTACTAACTTATATCCAAGGACCAATTATTTCTACCTTACAAGCTATGGATAAAGCCAAATTAGTAATGACTTCTAGTTTAATTGGAATTATTATTAAAACTATAATCTTATTTTTTGCTCTATATTTAAATATCCATATGTATGCCTTATTAATTGCTATCTTTTTCCAATATTTATTTATTACAACTTACCAATATCTAAAATTAAGAAAACTTCTAAAAACTTAAAAATATATGACCAAAATCATATATTTTTATTATTAGTATTAATAACTATTAATTATAAAATTCATCTTTTAATATATCTAAAAGTATTAAATCATATCTTTTTCCATTAAAATATCTAACCTCTCTAATTCTTCCTATTTCTTTAAATCCTACCTTTTTATAACAAGCCAAAGCCCTTTCATTAAATGAATAAACTCCCAAACGAATATTATGAAGATTTAAAGTATTAAACCCATAATCAAGTAAAAGCCTTAAAGCTTCCTTTCCATAGCCTTTTCCTCTTTGACCTTCTTCTCCTATAAAAATTCCAACCTCACCGTTTTGATTAATATTATCTATCATGTTAAATCCGCAATTTCCCATTAACGTATCATCCTTACTATTAACTATAGCAAATTGATATTGACCTTTTTTACTTACTTCAGTAAGATATTCTATTTCATTTGCAGTAGTAATTACATCTTTAGACTTATTAATACCATCTGTAATACTAGGATCATTTAACCACTTACAATAAAGTAAAACGTCTTCAAGATTAACTGGTGAAAGATATAATCTTTCTCCTTCTATTTTTCTAAAATATTTCATAGAATTACCTCCTTATCATTACATTATATTTTTCTTTATTTTTTTCTAAAGAATCATGAACATCTAAAAAATATCTTCTAACTAAAGTCCCATCATCTTCCTCTATCTTATTTTCTAAGACTCCTCCAAGTGCTTCAATAGTTTTAAAAGAACCAAAATTATCATCATCACTAGTTATTAAAACCTTTTCTATTCCTAAACTATTAGCAACCTCTAAAGAAAGATATAATAATATTTTAGCATAACCTTTTCTTCTTTCTAAAGGCCTAATAGAATAACCAATATGTCCTCCAAACATATAAAGAAAATCATTTAAACTATGTCTAATATTAGACATACCTAATATCTGATTATTTTTCTCATCAACTAAAAAATAAGTAGAAGCTCTTACTAAATTAGGCATTTCTTTAATTTCCATTTGTTTAATATAATTTAACCATTCATCATAATTAGAATTTTTTAGATATTTATCTAAACTTCCAACACCATGTATTTTAGAATTAAATTGATAAAACTCAGCAATATACTCTTTAGCTTCTTGCTCATATTCCTTAGTAGGTTTAACTAATTTTAACATATTTTATCCTCCTTTCCTTGTTTGTGTGAAATAGAAAAAGCCACAAACAAAATAGTCTGTGACTCCATAACTTAATATGTGTAGGCTAAAAACCTGAAATAGCTCACCATAAGGCTTATATTTCCTCACACTAGCAATATAACATAGTTTTTTATATAAGTCAACATTTTTTTATTCTTTGTTAATCCTTTTTTAAAAAGATACCTTATCATTAATAAAAAAGATTCCGATATA
>ERZ824488.2618-NODE-2618-length-15447-cov-3.797882_pt1 | contig 15447 bp, 13 predicted proteins | sample MGYA00519936_ERZ824488 | MGnify/ENA primary metagenome ERZ824488 (study PRJEB31778, sample SAMEA3449153) | human gut metagenome | biome: human gut; feature: human-associated habitat; material: faeces | place: United Kingdom | collected 2010/2012 ... | reverse complement strand
TCCGGATGGGCCGGATCCCCGGGGTATCCCAGAGACTGGCTGATATCCATAGGGCCGATGAACAGCACGTCAATATCCTCCCGGCGGCACAGCTCCTCCGTGTGGGCGGCGGCGCAGCTTTTCCTTCAGCTCCCGGGCAATCATTTGACGTACTCCTCCCGTTTGGGGGTAAAGATATCGAAGTTCACCAGAACCTCATCGCCCACCACCTCGGCATAGTGCATCAGATTGGGAGGGATCACCAGCATGCCGCCGGGAGTCAGACGGAACACCTGGTCCTCGATGTGGTAGTCGCACACGCCGGCGGCGATGTAAGCGATCTGCTCATAGGGATGCTTGTGGGGCCGGGGCTCATGGTGGGGCTGCAGCTCGTTCATGGCGAAGGTAGCGCCCTCGCCGGTGAAGGCCTTGCGGCGCACGCCGGGGCGCTCCCCCACAACAGCGTCGAACAGGCCGGGAAAATAGTGCGCGATCAACTCCTGTACGGCGGAATCGGCCTTGTTGGAGATCACCGCGGTGCGCGCGCCCGAGGCTCGCAGCGCGCGAAGCAGTTCCGGTATGCCGTCGTAGGGAAGAGTGCGGTCGGCGCAGTGCTCGGCGTAGTCCGCGCGGAAATCGTCAAACACGCGGTCGGTCAGCGTAAGGGGCGTGTTTGACGGCACGGCGCGCTCGATTAGCAGCCGGATGCCGTTGCCGACAAAGCGGCGCACTTCCTCTGTACTGCGCGTCGGCAGACCGTTTTTTGCAAGCGAACGGTTGGTGCTGGCCGCTAAATCGTCCAAAGTGTTCAGAATCGTGCCGTCCAGATCAAACAGAATCACAGAATAGCGCATCATGGTTCAAACCTGCCTTGAAACAAAATGAAATACGGATCCGTCATCGTGCAGCAGATGCGGAATCAGCTCCTGCGGATAGACCGCTGCGCCCTGCGCAAGCTCATCCAGCGGAACCCAGCAGAAGTCCAGATCGATTCGTTCCTCGCCCAGATCATCCCAGCCATGGAATACGCCGTCCAGCGGGATGCTGTCATCCGTCAGCGCTACCTGATAATACAGGCAGAGTTGGTGGCACGGCTTATTGCCCCACGGGAAGAAGATTTCACCGATTGCCAGAAGGCGGCCGACTTCGATGGAAGCGTGCAGTTCTTCCATGTATTCCCGCTTCAGCGTCTCTTCGGTGGTTTCCATCGCGGCAACATGACCGCCGATGATGGCGTAATCGTCACCCTTTGGCCTTTGGAGAAGGATTTTTCCATCGCGGATCAGAACGCCGCCCACACGGTAGGAGAACACGAAGTCATCTTGCTTGAACAAAATGTCCATGGTAAAAGCTCCTTCTTTTGAAGAGAAATGGGGGATTAATCGAACAGCGCGCGGATATCCTTGGCGGAAAGGGCGCTGGGCAGCACCTCGCCGGGCGTGACGACCAGATCGATCAGCTCTTTTTCTGTCAGTGTGTTGAACAGTGTGGAACCGGTCTTGTTAGCCTGCAAATATAAAGCGACTGTAAAGACTATGAATAACCAACAGATGAAAAATTGGATACCCAAAAGACAATTTCGTATCTTCTGTTTGTGGCGTTTGGATTTGTTCTTGTAAATACTTGACTGGATGGAGGCATGCTTCATCCTCCATACGGTAAACAAGCAGAGTAATAAGCATAGTAAAATAACGCCTGCCATATATTCTATTGTCTGTATCAATAATAGGTCCCGTTCAATGACTAATGTGAAATCAAATAAAGAGAATGAAAGGTAAGGGGTAAATATTTCTATCAGACAGAAAGTCAATAAGAAGGCTATGAACGAAATGATAATGGCTTGGGTAAAAAGTAACCAAAATAGTTTGTTGCCATTACTTCCATTCACTTTACGAATGCCGAACTCGTGCGAACGGTTCAGATAACTCCCCGTCAAAAAATGAAAAAAGTTGAGCTAATTTTTCGGTCAGCGTATCTACCTCGGAGTTTGCGCTGAAGGCGCGCATTCCGTGGGAAGCCACTCTGTGGAATGCACGTCCAGACAAAGAAAAAGCCCCGCGAGGAAATCCCCACGGGGCTGCGCGTTCTGGCGGAGAGCTGGGGATTCGAACCCCAGATACCCTTGGGGGGTATACTCGCTTAGCAGGCGAGCACCTTCGGCCTCTCGGTCAGCTCTCCGGAAAAGGTGCTAGAGCATCATACCTCACCGGCGCGCAACTTCATAGCGACAAAAGTTGCGAACTCTGCGCGTCTTCACATCCGTCCCCGAGTGCCGCCCAAGACGGTCCCGCCATCTACCGCGGGAGGAAGCCGTCGTCCACCTCGATGTCCTCGCGATGCCGGGCGATCGTCTCCCACGAGAAGCGTCCCACCAGCTCGTCCGCGCTCACCGGCTCGCTCGCCTCGGCAAGTCCCAGGTGGCTGGCGATGGCGCCAAGCAGGGGCTCCGGGCCCGAGAAGTGCTCGCGCAGCACCCCAAGGTCAAGATCGTGCTCGCGCTTCGAGAGCCTGCGGCCGTCCGGCGCCACAAGCAGGGGGACGTGCCCGTAGGAGGGATGGTCGTAGCCAAGGAGCCGCTGCAGGTACATCTGACGGGCCACCGACCCAAGCAGGTCTCGCCCACGGACAACCTGGGTGACGCCCATCTCGGCATCGTCCACCACGACGGCCAGCTGGTAGGCCACCACGCCGTCGCTTCTCCTTACGAGAAAGTCCCCGCATTCGCGCGAGAGGCTCTCACGCTCCTCGCCAAAGGCAAGGTCGCGGAACCCAATGACGTCCGCTGGCTCGCCAGGTGCGGGTACGCGCAGACGCGTCGCGGGTGGCCTCGCGGCAGCCTTGCGCTCGACCTCGTCGCGAGAGAGCCCGCGGCAGGTCCCGGCGTACACGTAGGTGCCGTCGCTCGCGTGCGGGGCGCTCGCCGTATGCAGCTCGCTTCTCGTGCAGAAGCACGGGTAGGTGAGGCGCAGGCCGCTGCGGCCCGCCTCGATGCCGCTGCCGCCAAGCCTCTCGATGGCGGCCTCGTAGACCTCCCCGCGCTCGCTCTGCCAGAAGGGCCCCTCGTCCCAGTCCAGGCCAAGCCAGTGGAGGTCGTCCATGATGAGCCGCGCGGCCTCGCGGCTCTGGGCGCGCGGGTCGAGGTCCTCGATCCGCAGCACCATGCGCCCTCCGGCTGCGCGCGCGCTCAGCCACGCCACGAGGCATGACGCCACGTTGCCGAGGTGCATGCGGCCCGAGGGTGTGGGCGCAAAACGCCCGACGACGCGCTTGGGCGCCGCCGGGCGTTGGGTGTTGGTGTCATTCTCGGTAGCCATGCCACTTAGTATGGCACAGCGCAGGGGGCGCGCTACATGGGCAGCGTGGTCTGGGCGATGTAGGCGCGCGTGGCGTACTCGCGGTCGAGGTCGTACAGGCCCTTGGGGTCGCTGCCGAACAGCTTCATGTTGCTGATCATGTCGCGGGCGCTGGCCTCCTCCTCGCCCTGCTCCTTGACGAACCAGTCGAGCATCTGCATGGCGCGGATGTCGTGGGCCTCCTGGGCCACCTCGTAGCAGTGGTGGATGAGGCTCGTGACGTACTCCTCGTGGGCGAGGCCCGCCTCGAGCGGCTCGAGGTCGTTGGCGAAGGTCTTGTCGGGCTTGGCGATGGCCTCCATCGTGGGCTTGTAGTCGTTGTCGAGCAGATAGCGGCGCAGTGCCTTGGCGTGGTCGGTCTCCTCTTGGACCTGGACCATGTACCAGTTGGCGAAGCCCTTGAGGCCGCGGTCCTCGTAGTAGTCCGCGAACGTGAGGTAGAGGTAGGCGGAGTAGAGCTCCTTGTTGATCTGGTCCTCGAGCGCCTTGGCGACGTTCTCGTTGATTGCCATGTCCGTTCCTTTCGTTGTCCGGTCCGTCGTCCGCCCCTAGCCTACCCGCCGAGGCGGGCACCAAACACGCCAAGCCGTTCGGGTACCATATCTGTACGTATAGGCACGTTTAAGGGAGTCCCATGGACACTTCCCGTACCGGAATCCCCCGGCGCCTCGCCCTTGTCGCGCTTGCCGCCATGGTGGCGCTGCTGCTTGCCCTGGCCCCGCGCGCGGCCGAGGCTCGCGAGTACTCCATCGACGCCGTGAACATCGACCTCACCGTGAACACGGACGGATCGATCGGTGTCGTCGAGGACCGCACGTTTAACTTTGACGGCTCGTTCAACGGCGTGTACTGGGATATCGCCACGCGCGGCCCCGCCTTGTCGACGAGCGACGAGGATCCGCAGGTCACGGCCCTTGCCGTCGAGGACCTCACGCGCGGCGGAGGGGAGTTCTCGCAAAGCGACGAGGGCGCGCCGGGGACGTACGAGGTCACGGAGTACTCGTCCTACACGCGCGTGAAGATCTACACGCCGCACGAGGACGAGAGGGCCACTGTCCGCATCTCCTACACCATGGCAAACGTGGTAAACGCCTGGGCCGACACGGGTGAGCTGTACTGGAAGTTCGTCTCCGACGGCTGGGACGTGTCCTCCAACAACGTGACGTGCCGCGTCCATCTGCCCGTCGCGGCCGGCGAGAGCGTCGTGGCCGGTGACAACGTGCGCGCCTGGGGCCACGGCCCGCTCGACGCCTCGCTTGAGTTTGACGGCAACGACATCGTCTACACCGTCCCGGGCGTTGGCACCGACGAGTACGCCGAGGCCCGCGTGACGTTCCCCGTCTCTTGGCTCACGGGCATGGTGCCCTCGAGTATCTCGCGGCTGCCCAACATCAGGGCCGAGGAGCAGCAGTGGGCCGATGAGGCGAACGCCCGCCGCGAGCAGGCGCGCCGCACGATCGCCGCCTGCACGGTGCTTGGCGCAGGCGCCGTCGCGGGCATCGTGGTGCTCACGGTGCTGTTCAAGCTGCGCTACGCTCGCAAGCACAAGGCGCGCTTCTCCGACCCGTACTTCCGCGACGTTCCATCCGCCGACCACCCGGCCGTCCTCGCGGCGCTGTGGGAGGGTGGCAAGGTGCCCGGCGAGGCGTTCACGGCCACGCTCATGAAGCTCACCGATGACGGCGTCATTGGCCTGTCGCTCGTCAAGGACGAGAAGGGCCGCGAGAAGGACTACCAGATCGAGCGCGGGAGCCGCACGCCCACGGACGACATCGACGACGCGGCCATGAGGCTCATGTTCGACGTCGTGGCGCCGAGGGGCAAAGGCCGGCGCTGGCGCGAGGCTCCTGCCGGCGGCTATACCACGCTGCGCTTCTCGGACGTGAAGCGCGCCGCCAAGAAGGCGCCCCAGACCTACTCCGAGGCGCTTGGCGAGTGGAGCAGCGAGGTGAGCGCCCGCTGTGAGACCCGCGGTTTCTTCGATGACGCCGGCTTCACGGGGCGCGCCCCGCTCATAACGCTCAGCGTCATCCTTGGCGTTGCCGGCTGCGTCGCGGGACTGCTCCTGCTCGGCGCCGAGGCCTATGCGGCCGGCTTTGGCGTGCTCGTGGCCAACATCGTTGCCTGTGTGGTCTCGTGCGTGGTCGCCGCCGGCCTGCGCCCGATGTCTGCCGAGGCCGTTGAGCTCAAGGCGCAGCTCTCGGCGCTTCGCAAGTGGTTCCAGGAGTTCACGCTGCTCAAGGAGGCCGTCCCGCGTGATGTTGCGCTGTGGGACCGTCTGCTCGTCATGGCCGTGGTGCTGGGCGTTGCGGACCGCGTGGTCGAGCAGCTGAGGATGGTGGCGCCCGAGGTTCTCGAGAACCCGTACTTCTACAGCTACTACTGGTATCACTCCTATGGCAGCCTTGGCTCGCCCGCGACGGCGTTCACGACGAGCTACGAGAGCGCGCACCACGTGAGCACGGCGGCGATGGCCTCCTCGTCGAGCAGCTCGGGTGGCGGCTTTGGCGGCGGCTTCTCCGGCGGTGGCGGCGGAGGAGGAGGCGGTGGCGGTGGCGGCGGTGCGTTCTAGCCGCGGCTCGTCGCCCGCACGCTGACGGATAAAGCGAGGGTCCGGTTGCCACGGAGCTGGTGACCGGGCCCTCGTTCATTTTTCTTGGCGGCCCCGTGCGCAATCTAGCGGTTTTGTGACCCATTACATGGTCGCAAAACCGAGTAGTGAACGCCTTTCGCTCATATTTGGGGATAGCGTGTTTCGAGTCATGTCGCAAACATGCTGGTAGCTGTTCTGTGCGGAGTTATGTCAACCCATCGTTTTCGAAAAAGGCTGCCCACGCTCGTGCACAACTCGGGTTTCGGACCAAGAAGCGGGGCCTTCTCTTGGTAGATGCGCCGCCGCGCTCCTCTAGGCGCGCCCGCCATAGACGAAGTAGCGCTCGGGCGCGTCCGCGACGGCGCCGGTGCGCTCGGCGAGTCGCTCGAGCCCAAGGTGCTCGTAGAAGGGCCAGTCGCAGTCCGTGTCCGTGACGAGCCAGTAGCGCTCGGCGCCGTGGCGCGAGAAGTGGTCTCGGGCCCGTGCAAGCAGCCTGCGCCCAAGGCCGTGGCCGCGTGCCGCCTCGCCAACGACGAGCAGCAGCACGCGCGGCTGATTCGCAAGGCCCGCCTCGGCGCGCATCTCGTCTGTTGCCCGGGCCTCGTCGAGGTAGACGGGCTCGCTGGGCTCCGTCGCGCGCTCCTCGCGCTCGCGGGCCCGGGCAAGCAGCCGCTCGGCGGCCTCGCGGGCCTGCTGCCCCACACCCTCCCAGTACGCGGACGCCTCGGCGCTCGCATGCGTCCCCTGCGTGAGGATGATGCCGACGACCTGCCCATCGAGCAGGGCCTTCATGCCCCACGTGGACTCCGCGAGATACGACGCCACCTCGTCGGTGGCAAGCAGCCGGGCGGCCGCCTCGCGCTCGTCGCCATCCAGCCCGGCTTCGTCGAGCGTGCCGGCGGCCAGGTCGCCGAGCCCGTCCGGCGAGTACCATGCGGCCTGCGCCAGTCCCACGATGTCGTCGAGGTCCGTCCTCGTGACCCGCTCGAACGTGATGCCGTCTGTCATGTCGTCCATGTGCGCTCCTTGGCTGCCGCTCCCGTATGTCGTGCCGATTTCTGCTTCACCCTCATGTCAAGAATGGCACAAAGCGAGTGCGTCCGCGTTCGCCTGTTGCGGCACAATATAGGTTTGGGAGTTCAAACCCCGGCGCTGGCGCTTGTGCGTCCCGCCGGCGGAGGCCGCTCCCGGACTGCTAGCAATCAACGAGGAGGTTTCATGGCACAGGGTTCCATCAAGAGGGCGCTCGTCTCGGTCACTGACAAGACCGGTGTCGTCGAGTTCGTCAAGACGCTCGAGGATGAGTTCGGCGTCGAGGTGATTTCTACCGGTGGCACGGCCCGCGTGCTCGCGGACGCCGGCGTCAACGTCGTCCCCATCGAGCAGTACACGGGATTCCCCGAGATGATGGATGGTCGCGTCAAGACCCTGCACCCCAAGGTGCACGGCGGCCTGCTTGCCCGCCGCGATGACGAGAAGCACATGGCCGAGGCCGCGGAGCATGGCATCGGCATGATCGACCTCGTCGTCGTCAACCTCTACGAGTTCGAGAAGACCGTTGCCAAGCCCGACGTCACCTTCGCGGACGCCATCGAGCACATCGACATCGGTGGCCCCTCCATGCTCCGCTCCGCCGCCAAGAACGCCGACGCCGTGACCGTCGTCAGCGACCCGGCGGACTACGACGCCGTCCTCGCCGAGATGCGCGCCAACGACGGCGCCACCACGCTCGAGACCCGTCGCCGCCTGCAGCTGAAGGTCTACCAGACCACCGCCGCCTATGACACGGCCATCGCCGCCTGGCTGGGCGAGCAGGCCGCCAAGGCCTCCGCCGAGGGTGAGGCCACGAGCGCCTTCCCCGAGAAGTTCGTCCTCACCGTCACGAAGGAGCAGGACCTCCGCTACGGCGAGAACCCGCAGCAGGCTGCCGCCTTCTACGTGAGCCCGGACGCGCCGGAGCACTCGCTCGCCCGCGCCGAGCAGATCCAGGGCAAGCCGCTCTCCTACAACAACATCCTCGACGCCGACGCCGCCTGGGCGGCCGTCCGCGAGTTCGACGAGCCCGCGGTGGTCATCCTCAAGCACCAGAACCCGTGCGGCTCCGCCACCGCCACGAATGTCACCAAGGCGTATGACCGCGCCTTCGCCTGCGACCCCATCTCCGCCTATGGTGGCATCATCGCCGTCAACCGCGAGGTGCCCCTGTCGCTGTGCGAGCACTTCGCCGACGTGAACAAGCAGTTTGTCGAGGTCATGATTGCCCCGAGCTACACGCCCGAGGCCCTCGAGCGCCTCTCCAAGCGCAAGAACATGCGCGTGCTTGCCACCGGCGGCGTCGACCGCACGATCGGCCACGAGGTCCGCACCGTCGACGGCGGCGTCCTCGTCCAGGACATCGACCACGTGAACGAGGACCCCGCGACCTTCACGGTGCCCACCAAGCGCAAGCCCACGGACGCCGAGATGGACGACCTGCTGTTCGCCTGGCGCGTCTGCAAGGCCGTGAAGTCCAACGCCATCCTCGTCGCCAAGGGCCGCGCCGGCATCGGCATGGGCCCCGGCCAGCCCAACCGCACGGACTCCGCTCGCATCGCCTGCGAGCGCGCCGAGGCCGCCTGCGAGCGCATGGGCGTCTCGACCGAGGGCATGGTCGCCGCATCCGACGCCTTCCTGCCGTTCCGCGATGACGTCGACGTCCTCGCCGAGCACGGCATCACCGCGATCATCCAGCCCGGCGGCTCCATCCGCGACGAGGAGTCCATCCAGGCCTGTGACGAGCACGGCATCGCCATGGTGTTTACCGGCACCAGGCACTTCCGTCACTAGTAGCTGGTGGTAGTCCGGCGGGCTTCGGCCCGCCGGCATTTGGTTTGGGGGAGCGTTGTCCAAAATCTATGTCATAGAGGACGACGAAGGCATCCGCGTCGAGCTCGTTCGCATGCTCGAGCGCGAGGGCTTCGAGGTCGAGGCGTGCGAGGACTTCTCCCGCGCCGCCGAGTTCGCCCTCGCTGCCGCCCCGGACCTCGTACTTCTCGATCTCACGCTTCCGGGCACGGATGGGCAGCTCGTCTGCCGGGAGATCCGCGCCGCCTCCTCCGTCCCGGTCATCGTGCTCACGAGCCGCGTGACCGAGGCGGACGAGGTGGTCTCCATGACGCTGGGCGCGGACGACTTCGTGCCCAAGCCCTATAGCCCTCGCGTGCTCGTGGCTCACATCCAGGCCCTGCTGCGTCGCGCGGGCCAGGCTGCGACGCCCGCCTCGACCATCGAGCGCGGGGCCGTGACGCTCGACCTCTCCCGCTCCTGCGCCGCCGCGAACGGCAAGACCGTCGAGCTCACCAAGAACGAGATGCGTATTCTGGGCCTGCTCATGCGCCGTTGCCCCGCGATCGTCTCGCGCGAGGACCTCATGCGCGAGCTCTGGGACTCAGACGCTTTCATCGATGACAACACGCTTACGGTCAACGTGAACCGCCTCCGCGCCCAGCTCGCGAGGGTGGGCGTCGAGGGCTTCCTGGTCACGCATCGTGGCCAGGGCTATTCGGTCCGGGCGTAGCCGATGAGGTTGGGAAGCTACATCCGCTCGCGCGTCCCGGAGCTTCTGGTCCTCGTGGCGCTCGAGCTCCTCCTCGCGCTCGTGCTGCGCATCTCCGGCATGGGTACGGACTTTGTCGCGTTCGTTTGCTCGATCGTGCTCGTCTCGGCGGTTGTCGCCGTTACGCTGGGGTTTGCCCGCGAGCGCGGCTTCTGGGACTCCCTCTCCGAGACCTGCTCCTCGCTCGACAACGCGTGCCTGCTGCCCGAGCTCATCGACAGGCCGGAGTTTCCCGAGGGCCAGGCGGCCTATGATGCGCTTGTCTCCGTGGCGAAGTCCGCCAACGACGAGGTCGCCAAGCAGCGTCGCTTCGTCGGGGAATATCGCGCCTACGTCGAGACCTGGGTGCATGAGGCAAAGAGCCCGATTACGGCCGCGCGCCTGGCGCTCTCAAACCTCGAGGAGGACGCGGATGCGTGCGCGGTCTGCCCGCGCGAGGTCGAGCCGGTCGTTCCGCGCCTGCGCTCGGTCGAAGACGAGCTCGCCCGCGTCGAGCGCTACGTTGAGCAGGCGCTGTTCTACGCGCGCTCCGAGACGCTCGAGCGCGACTTCCTCGTCCGCTCCCACTCGCTTCGCGAGATGGTGGCCTCGGCCATCAAGGCCAACGCGAACCTGCTCATCGGCGCCGGCGTGACGCCGCGCCTGGGCGAGGGCCTCGACCTCGAGGTCTTCACGGACGACAAGTGGCTCGTCTTCATGCTGGGGCAGCTCCTCCAGAACACGGCCCGCTACGTGCGCCCCGGTTGCGAGGGCTGGCCTCAGGTCTGGTTTGACGCGCGCCTCTTGGACGAGGGCCTCGCGAACGAGCGCGTCGAACTGACCGTGCGGGACAACGGATGCGGCGTGAGCGCGGCGGACCTGCCGCGCGTGCTCGAGCGCGGCTTCACGGGCGACAACGGCCGCGCCCACAAGCAGTCGACGGGCCTGGGCCTTTGGCTCGTCGCACGCCTCGCCCAGAAGATGGGCGTCTCGGTCGCGGTTGACTCGGCAGAGGACGAGTTCTTCTCCGTGACGTTTGGGTTCCCCGCTAACAAGATGCACTACTTCGAGCACTAGCAGCTGCGCGCTGTTGGCTCGGCGTGGCCGCCCGCATGTTCGGGCGTTGCCGCTCGAGGCTTGCCGGGCGCCTGGCGCGCTCGCCCCACCGCCCGCCGCCGCCCGCGGGCCCGGGCTCGGACGAAAGAAAGAGGGCCGGCCATGTGGCCGACCCTCGGGTGCCAGGCAGCGTTCTGCTCGCCGTCCGCGCTACGCCGTGTAACGGATGCGAACGGCGTCGTTCAGGATGCCGCGGCTCGTGGCGTAGGTGACCAGGAAGTAGCCACCGTATGCAGCGAGGAAGATCACGCAGGTGAAGCCCACCATGGCGCTGATGGTGAGGCCGCCGAACAACCTGACGAGGTCGATGACGACCCTCAGCGCCACGAGCGAGTGGGCGACGCCGACCGCGAGCGGGAACATGAAGAACACGGTCTGCTGTGCGAGCATGGAGTGGGCGATCTGTCGCTTGTCGCAGCCGAGCTCGGAGAGCACGCGATAGCTGCGGCTGGCGTCGGACACGCCGGAGAGCTGTTGGATGGCAAGGATGGCGGCGCAGGCGATCACGAGCACGAAGCCGATGTAGATGGCGAGGTAGCTGACGGCGCCCGACGTCGTGTTGGTTTGGGCGAGCATCTCACTGCGGGTCACGCTGGGCCCGAAGAAGCCGAAGACGTCGCTGCCCGACCTGATGTCGCTGTACTCGATGTGGCTAAGCGCCGCCTGGCTCATGAACTCGTCGCCCTGCTCGGTGCTGACGCCCCGCTTGTTGTAGTTGACGAGCAGGTATGAGCTCTTGACCTGGAGGTGCGCGTCGTCGACGACGGCGTCGGGGACGATGACGGTGCCGGAGTTGGAGCCCATGGCGGAGTTCGTCAGGGCGCTGTTGTCGACGTCGACGTTCTGGGCCGCGGGCTTGAGCTCGTGGTCTCCCAGTTTAATGGTGGGGTCGGAGGCGAGGACCTTGTCGTAGAAACCGGCGATGGTGTCGCCCATGTCGCAGGTGATGAGGTAGTCATTCTCGCCCAGGTCCACCCGCGGCTTGCCGCGATAGGCGAGGAGCTGGTTGTACTGGCTCTCCCTCATGACGTCGAGCCCCAGGAGGTCGGCGTCCGAGTTGGTCATGCCGCCGGGAACTTCGGCTCCCGTCCTCTCGGCGAGGGCGCCAATGGTGAGTGGATTCTCGTCGGGTGTGCCCTCGCCGCTCGTGATGCGGGTGACCTGTTCGCTTCCGAGCGGGAAGTAGGTGTCGAGCTGGACCGTGGAGTCGCAGACGGAGCCAAGGTCGACCCCGCGTGCCTCGAGCTCGCTCGCGACATCGAGCGGCTGGTCCAGCGCGACGTAGCGCACGGGGTTGAGGTCCTCGTCGGTGCCCTCGGAGAGGCTGTAGTTGTACCAGAAGCTCTGGCTGAAGTCGACGGGGTTCACGCGCTCGATGCTGTTGGTCATGGCGTTGACCATCGACATGCCGGTGGTGACGGAGGTGATGGCGAGGAACAAGATCATCGAGATCATGGCCATCGAGAAGGAGACGGTGTTGACCTTGGCGGAGAGCTGGCGAAGCGTGAAGGCGTTCAGGCCGCGCCAATAGATGCCGCGCACGGCTTGGAGGAGCTTGAGCAAAAGCCCCGAGAGCCCAAAGAAGAACAGGACGGTTCCGAGGGTTACCATTCCCGTGGTGATCTCAAACTGGGTCATCGCGGCTCCGAGCTCTTCACTCCTGGCGGTGACGGGGAGGCCGTCATGCAGCAGGCGGGAGTAGGCCACTCCGATGAGCACGGCGCCAAGCAGGCACACCAGACCTGCGAGCAGCGGGTTGCGCGTCTTGATCGACTCGTTGCGGCGCCCCGACCCCATGAGGTCGACGAGGCGTGACCTGCGCACCACGCGAAGGTTGAATACGAGTGCCACGAGGAAGATCGTGGCGAGGCATCCCACGGTGAGCGCCAGGGCGCTCGTGGAGAAGATGAATCTGAAGTTGGCGATCTGCGTCTTGAAGAGCGAGGCGGTGAAGAAGACCATCAGCTGGGAGAGGCCAACGCCCAAGATGATGCCGAGGACGAGCGCCGCGGCTGACACGATGACCGTCTCGAGCGCCATGATGCGGGCGACCTGGCCGCGCGTCATGCCTAGCACCTGGTAGAGACCAAACTCCTTATTGCGATGCTTCATGATGAAGTTGTTGGCGTAGACCATAAGAAAGCCCATGACCGCACCGAGAAACACGGTGAGGTTGCCGAGTAGCTCGCCGAGGACCTCGTCCAGCCCTTCGATGTTGACGTTGGCGAGGTCGACCTGCAGGCTGATGGTGTTGAACGTGTAGAAGACGGTCACGCCGAGCGTGAGCGTGAGCAGGTAGATGAGGTAGTCGCGCCGCGCGCGGGCGACGTTGCCCCAGGCGAGCCTACAGAGCATCGGAGCCCTCACCGCCCATCATCGCAACGACCTCCATGATGCGGTCGAAGAACTCGCGACGGGGCGAGCTTCCGCGGCGGAGCTCGGTGAAGAGCTTGCCGTCGCGGATGAACAGCACGCGCCCCGTGTAGCTTGCCGCGAAGCTGTCGTGGGTGACCATGAGGATCGTGGCGCCCCTCTCCTCGTTGAGTTGCTGGAGGCTCTCGAGCAAGAGGCGGGCGCTCTTGGAGTCGAGGGCGCCGGTGGGCTCGTCGGCCATGATGACGGCAGGCTTGGTGACGAGCGCGCGGGCGGCGGCGACGCGCTGCTGCTGACCGCCGGAGAGCTGGTAGGGATACTCGTCGAGCACGTCCGCGATGTTGAGGCGGCGGGCCATCTCCTCCACGCGGGCAAGCGTCTCGCCGGCGGAGACGCGGGAGATGGTGAGCGGCAGGGCAATGTTCTCGCGGGCAGTGAGGGTGTCGAGCAGGTTCGAGTCCTGGAAGATGAAGCCCAGCTGCTCGCGGCGGAAGCGCGCGAGCTCGCCGGCGCGCATGGACGTGACGTCGACGCCGCGCACGAAGACGTGGCCGCTCGTGGCAGAGTCGATGGTCGAGACGCAGTTGAGCAGCGTCGACTTGCCGGAGCCCGAGGCGCCCATGATGGCGACGAACTCGCCCTCGTTCACGTCGAAGGAGACGTCCGCCAGGGCGCGGGTGGTCGTTCCGCGACCCTTCTTGCCGCGGTTCCCGTAGGTCTTCTCGAGGTGCTGGACGGAGAGGACCGAATTCGCAGGTGCCTGACGCACCGCAGGCCCATCGAGAGGAACGTTGGAGTTGGGCTGATAGTGGTTGCCCATGGGTATCCTTTCTTTTACGCCCCGTCGCCGGGGCGCGGCTGCATGACACCAGTATCGTTGCGCGACCGTCCCTGCGGAGCCATCGAATTGGCTTACAGTGTGGTTGCAAAAATGTAATGTTGGGCGCCCGCGCGTGCGGGCATGTGGGCGTCGTGCGCGCGGCGTCTCCGGATCCTGGCGCGAAGCGCTCGCAGAAAGGCGGTTCTTCATGGCGGATGGCAAGATTCCCGAGGAGTTCGAGGTGGGCACGCCCGTGCTCGTGTGCCGCTGGCGCCTGCAGGACGGCGCGCTGCCGATCGAGAACCGGCACCTGCGCGCGCTGGGGCGCCGTCACGTGCTGGGCAAGAAGCTCTCCAGGCAGCTGCTTGCCTGGGCCAAGCAGCACATAGAGTGGACGCTCGCGGACGGCACGGCCGAGCACCCGGACGGCGTGCTCATGCTCCTCGTCGACGCCGAGGGCCGCGCCGCCATGGCGTGCGGAGACTACGAGCCCCTGCCGGACACGACGCTGGCCGGCCTTCTCGCGCGCGCCGCGTCTGGCAGCGACGAGGCGTCCGAGACTGACGTCGCCCCCGAGACGATCTGGGTTGGCCGCGGCCGCGGCCTTGCCGTGGGCATGGCGCCCGGCGAGCACCCCTCTGGCGCGGCCTCGCTCGTCGAGGACCTCGCCAAGACGCTTGGCATGCCCGTCGAGCGCGACCCGCAGCTGCTCGCGCGTCTCGCCGACGCTGCCGAGAAGCCCACCGAGGCGTTCCTCGTCTCGGACGAGCACGGCATCATCCCCGCGTCTGACGCGTCCGGCGCGCTGGCGAGGAAGTTCGCCGATGGCTGGGACCGCCTGCTCGAGCGCTCCCGCCGTCGTTAGGACCAAAGGGGACGAGGACCAAAGGGGACGAGGACCAAAGGGGACGAGGACCAAAGGGGACGGGTTACTTTGGTCCCGCCCCGTCCGATGCCGTCGGGACCAGATGAGCCCGTCCCCTTTGGCGCCGCCGTTTGGACGTATATCCGAACGGCGGCGCCACTTTCTCAAATTGACGATTAATCAGTGCTCATTTGCGGGATAATCAAACCGCTATGAAGAGATGTCACCCTCTGGCGATCGGGGAATTCGCCACGGGGTGATTTCGCGTGCTCGGGCATCCGCCAAGGTGGCGGAGGCGGCTCTTCTCGTCAAGCCCGCGCGTGACCTCGACAGAAGGAGAGGATATGGCACGTAAGTTCAAGTCTATGGACGGCAACGAGGCTGCTGCTTGGGTCTCGTACGCCTACACCGAGGTGGCGGGCATCTACCCGATCACGCCGTCCAGCCCGATGGCCGACCACGTCGACCAGTGGGCAGCCCAGGGCCTGAAGAACGTCTTCGGCACCCCCGTCAACGTGGTCGAGATGGAGTCCGAGGCTGGCGCGTCGGGCACCGTCCACGGCTCCCTTGGCGCCGGCGCCCTCACGACGACCTACACGGCGTCCCAGGGCCTGCTGCTCATGATCCCGAACATGTACAAGATCGCCGGCGAGGGCCTGCCGGGCGTGTTCCACGTCTCCGCCCGCTGCGTCGCCTCCCACGCGCTCAACATCTTCGGTGACCACTCCGACGTCATGGCCTGCCGCCAGACCGGCTTCGCCATGCTCGCCGAGG
>ERZ824488.2609-NODE-2609-length-15516-cov-3.301015_pt1 | contig 15516 bp, 13 predicted proteins | sample MGYA00519936_ERZ824488 | MGnify/ENA primary metagenome ERZ824488 (study PRJEB31778, sample SAMEA3449153) | human gut metagenome | biome: human gut; feature: human-associated habitat; material: faeces | place: United Kingdom | collected 2010/2012 ... | reverse complement strand
CCTGAAAAAACTTTCTTCTGGACGGTATGAAAGGTCTCCGTCGCTGTCTGGCAGGGAGGGACTTTGTTCCCTGACCGGTAAAAAGACAAAGCAGCATATGCTGTCATGCCTTTTGCCTGCCCCAAGGGACTCCCCGCGATGCTCGGCGGAAAACGGCGCACTGGCCTCATACCTCTCCATATCCGGCAGTACGCCCCTTCTTTCATCTCCCACGCCTGCCCGACGGCACAACAAGGCCATCCGCCCGGTGTTTCCCGTTTCCCGCCACCGGACGCCCACGGGCCAAGGCCACAAAATACGAAAGCGAACATCCTTGGGATGTCCGCTTTTCCATACCCGCCGGTCAACGACGAGGATCTTCCAGAAAAATCATAGGAGCGTTTTGGGGAAGGGGTGAGGAGCTCGAGGGAGGCCTTTTTTCCGCTGGGAGCGACCGAAGGCGACCCGTAGGGCCGTACCCGTTGCGACGGAGGAAGCTACGGGCATCGACAGCAACGCAAAGGGCCTCCCCTCTTCTCGAACCGGCCCTTCCCTGCTCCCTACCGTGCCACCAGCACCCAGGCGGGGCCGGGGGCATCCAGATGGCTGGCCACATAATTGGCGCGTTCGGACCCACCGCAGAACAGGTCGATGCGTCGCTGCCGCCCACGTCCTGGGCAAAGCCGATACCGCGCAGGGGCAGGCTGCCGTATTTCTCGTCCGGTACGTTGACGCCAAAGGCCACTACGGCGCCCAGCGGGATATAGCTGCGGTCCACGGCCAGGGAGAGCCATTCGTCCACCACATGGCCCATGGCGCCGGTGGGCCCGCGGCTGCCGTAGCGGAAAAAGACGTAGCTGTGATTCTCGTTGAGGATCTCGCGCACGCGCTGGGGATTGTCCTTGAACCATTGGCGCTGCTCGAAGATGTCGCCCCTCTTGAGCAGGCCCCTTTCGCGCATGATGCGGCCCGAGCTCTTGTATTTGTGGCCGTTCTGGCCCGCGTAGTTGATGAAGGCCTCCGTCCCGTCATCGAACACCAGACGGCCGGAGCCCTGGATCTCCAGGAAAAAGACGTCCACGGGGTCAGCGGCCCAGGCCAGTTCCAGCCCCCGACCGGCCAGCAGCTGCTGCTCTTCGATCTGGCGGCGGGTATAATAGCGGCCCTTGTGGCGGCGCTTGTACTGCTTCATGTCCGGCGGCAGGGCGTAGATGGCCTGCTCATAGCCGGGCTTGCGGGTACGGCTGGCCTTGACGCGGGGCTCATAGTAGCCGGAATAGGCGATGCCGGAGGGGACCTCCACCCACTGGAAGTTCTGGAGGAAGAGCTGCGGTTCGGCATCCAGACGGGGCAGCAGCGCCTGCAGGCGCAACAGGGTGCGTTCCATGTCGCCCCAGGTCAGGCGCAGACCGGGACGGTCGATGGCCACGGCCCCGGCGGACTTGCTCTTGACATAGCGCAGGGATTTCCGCACCGTAGGCGCCATCTCGCGCCACGACTGCAGGTCCTGGTTCTGGGGCGCAAGATGCTCCGTGAAGAATTCGGGCGATTCAAAGCCCACGGCGGGCCCTTTGGGGATCAGGTATTCCTCGTGCGTCTGCCGCGACCCGCAGCCGGACAGCGCCAGGGCAACCAGCAGCACGGCGCACAGCGCCAGCCGCGGGAGCCCCTTCCCCACACGCAAAGGAGTTTTCTGATGCATGACGATTTTCCTTCCCCGGCCATCTGGTTCACCCACCGGATCTCCTACGGTGAAACAGATACCATGGGCGTTCTGTACTATGCGGAGTATCTCCACATCTTCGAGAGGGCGCGCAGCGAATTCATCCGCGCCTGCGGCATGAGCTACCGTGATGTGGAGGAAAAAGACATCATCCTGCCCGTCCGCGAGGCCCAGTGCCGTTACCGCTCCCCGGCCCGCTATGACGATCTGGTGCAGGTCCACACGGCCATCAGCGAATGGGGCCGCGCGTCCATGCGCTTTGTATACGAGATGTGGAACGAGGACAAGACGCGCCTGCTGGCAACGGGCAGCACCCAGCACGCCCTGGTGAACCGTCAGGGCCGTCCGGTGGCCGTGCCGGACTGGCTGCGCGACCTTTTGGGCAACCTGAAATAACGGCGGCCCACAAACGCACACGAAAAAAGCCGGGGACATCCCGGCTTTTTTTATGGCGCTGGAAAAATTTTTCACAATATTTTTTATTATTTTCTGCCGTGTAGCCGTCCGCATCCCGCAACGGGGCGGGATCGGGCTCGTGCCGGGCACGGATTTTCAGGCTCCCGGGGAGCTCCCTGTCTCCATCTTTGCACAGGCAGCCATCTATTTTGTCTTTCCGGGCGCAGATGTCAAGTTGAGCAAAACAGTTTGGGCACTTCCCTTTTTGGCCATGTCGGGCTATGGTTTTATTACTACCGTGTGAAAGGTCGCACGTTGCCCTCGTAAATCCGGCGGCCCCGGGCTCGCCATATCGCTTACTAAGGGAGTTTTAGCATGTCCAACCCCGTGGATACCCAACGTACTTACGCACTTGTAGGCACCGGCGGCTGCGGCAAAACGTCGCTGGCCGAGATGCTCCTCTTCAATAGCGGCGCTCTGACCCGCATGGGCGCCATCGAAGACGGTACCACCTGCCTCGACTATGAACCGGAAGAAGTACGTCGTCGCGGCTCCATCCAGCCCGCGGTGGCTACCTGCCTCTGGAACAAGAATCGCCACTTCATGCTGGATATCCCGGGTGACGGCAACTTTACCGGCGACATGGAATGCCTGCTCAAGGGTGTGGACAGCGTCGTCTTCGTGCTGGACGCCGTGGACGGCGTGCGCCCCCTGACCAAAAAATTCTGGAACCTCACCCGCTCCGAAAACCTGCCCGCCATCTTCGTCATCAACAAGATGGATCGTGACCGCGCCGACTTCCAGATGGCCTTCGACGGCCTGGCTACCCTGGGCGTCAAGGCCGTGGCCCTGCAGGTGCCCATCCGTGAAGGCGAGGCCTTTACCGGCTATGTGGACGTGCTGACCGGCAAGGCCTACACCTTTGGCGCTGACGGCGCCGTCAGCGAATGCGACGTGCCCGCCGATGTGGCCGACGACGTGAGCCTGCTCCACGACCTGACCGTGGAAAACATCGCCGAAAGCGATGAAGAGCTCATGGAAAAATATCTGGAAGAAGGCAGCCTGTCCCTGGAAGACCTGCAGACCGGCCTGCGTAAGGGGACCGTGGCCGGTGAGCTCTGCCCCGTGCTGGTCTGCTCCTCCCTGGAGAACAAGGGGGGCGTGGCCGTGCTGGAAGCCATCCAGGCCCTGCTGCCCGCCGCTTCCGAGCGCCCCGCCTTCGTGGACGCCCTGGGCCAGGAACGCAAGCCCGATCCCGACGCCCCCGTGGCCGGCTTCGTCTTCAAGACCCTGGCCGACCCCTTCTCCGGCCAGCTCTCCCTGGTGCGCATTCTCTCCGGCACCATCAATGGTGATGCCACCCTCAAGAACATGCGCAGCGGTGAAAACGAGCGCCTGGGCAGCCTGCTCTTCCTGACCGGCAAGACCCAGACCCCTTGCAAGGAACCCGTGGGCCCCGGCGCCATCGTGGCCGTGGCCAAACTGAAGAATACCCGCACCGGTGACAGCCTGTGCGACGAAAAGCAGCCCTTTGCCCTGCCCATGCCCAAGCTGCCGCCGCAGCTCATCACCTACGCGCTGGCTCCCAAGGAAAAGGGCGATGAAGACAAGGTCTACTCCGCCATCCAGCGTCTGCTGGACGAAGACGTCACCCTGCGTCTGGCCCGCGACGAAGAAAACGGCGACATCCTGCTTTCCGGCATGGGCCAGCTGCACATCGAGCTTTCGGTGGAAAAGGCCAAACGCCGCTTCAAGGTGGACATCATCCTCAAGACGCCCAAGGTGCCCTATCGTGAGACCGTGCGCGGAAAGGTGCAGGTGCAGGGTCGTCACAAGAAGCAGTCCGGCGGCCGCGGCCAGTTCGGTGACTGCTGGATCGAGATGGAAGGCCTGCCCCGCGGTTCCGGCTACGTCTTCGAAGACGCCATCGTGGGCGGCGTGATCCCCCGTCAGTACATCCCCGCCATCGACAAGGGCATCCAGGAAGCGGCCGCCCGCGGTTTCCTGGCCGGTTGCCAGGTGGTGGACTTCCGCGTCAAGGTCTACGACGGCAGCTACCATACCGTGGACTCCTCGGAAATGGCCTTCAAGGTGGCCGGCTCCCTGGCCTTCAAAAAGGCCATGGAAAGCCTCAAGCCCGTGCTGCTGGAACCCATCGTGCTGCTGACCGTCTCCGTGCCCGACGAATGCATGGGTGACGTCATCGGCGACCTTTCCTCGCGTCGCGGCAAGGTGCTGGGCTCCGACTCCGCCGCCGGTGTCACCGAGATCAAGGCCCACGTGCCCATGAGCGAAGTGCTGCGCTACGCGCCCGACCTGCGCTCCATGACGGCCGGTCAGGGCTTCTTCACCATGGAATTCGCCCACTATGAAGAAGCTCCCCAGCCTGTGGCCGACAAGGTCATCGCTGAACACCAGAAGGCCGTTGCCGGCGAATAAGCCGCAGCCTCTCTCCTGCTGATCAAGGGCCACCTGCTCCGTGCGGGTGGCCCTTTTCCGTCTGCGAGCCCGACGCTGCCCTGAGATGCCTTAAAAAGGGCGAAAAACATCTCCACAGCGCTCGAACGAAGGCAATCAAGGGGGTGGGTCAGGGATTGGAAAAAAGGCGCCATACTGCCGAAAAAGGCGGAATCATCAGGAAGGGGACGAGCCATCCCGGCATGGTACCTGCCCGATCCGGTGCCGCAAGCATCCTAGCGCAGCCGGGGGAGTGACAGCCGCCCTTCCGGCAGACGGCTCCGGCCTCCCCGCCTTCCCTGCCCAGGCGAGACGGCGCATCCCCGCAGCATCCTCAACGAGATACGGGCTTGGCTGGCGGCAACAGCGGCCCCCGCAGAAACAAAAAAGGGAGGGCATCCGCGGATGTCCTCCCTGAGCAAAAAATCAGGCGTATCGTTTTTACAGGGAAAGCAGGCTGGGAGCGGCATGACGGGCCGCAGGGACCTTGCCTGCCAGGCTCATCTCGGGCCGGATGCCCGCATTGCGCTCGATGAGCTCCACAGCCCGGGAGATCTGGCGGCCGACCCGGGACTCATTGGCGATCTCGCGTTCCAGCGACGTGATGCCCTTGATGACCGTGGAGTGACGGCGGTTGAAGCGCTCGCCGATCTCCTTGAGGGACATGTCCGTATGCTTGCGGGCCAGATAGTAGATGGTGTTGCGGGCCAGCACATACTGCTGCTTGTGCGAACGGGACGCCAGCTGGCGTTCGTTGAGGCCGTAACTTTCGCAGACCAGGCGCACGATGGAGGCGAAGTCCGGGCCGCAGTCCACGGTGGCGTACTGCTGCAACACTTCCAGCGCCAGTTCGGGATTGAGGCCGCAATTGAGCATGCGCGCCTTGAACACCAGGCTTTTGAGACAGGATTCCAGCTGGCGCACATCGCCCTGCAGGCGTCCGGCCAGCAGATCGCAGACCTCGTCAGGCAGCAGCACCTGGAAGCTCTTGGCCTTGCGCTCCAGGATATGGCGGCACATCTCCGTATCGGGCCGTTCCAGGGGCGAGACGATGCCGGAGCAGAAATGGGAGACCAGCTGGCTGTCCAGTTTTTCCAGCTCGCGCGGCGAAAAGCTGCTGGTGAAGATGGCGCGGCCGCCACGATCCTGCAGGCTCTTGATGACGGTCAGGACCATGTCCTGCATCTTTTCCTTGCCCTGGAGGAAATGCACGTCTTCCAGCAGGAGCACGTCCAGATCGCGCAGGCGGGCGCGGAAGCTCTCCACATCGTTGCTGCGCAGGGCCGCCACATAACGCGAGGCCAGATCCTCGGCGGAAAGATAGGCCAGACGGGCCTGACCGCCCTGCTCCTGCACGGCACGGCCCACGGACTGCATGATGTGGGTCTTGCCCAGGCCGGAAGCCGAGCTGACAAAAAGGGTCTCCACACAGCCGCCGTCATGGCAGATGTCCTTGGCCGCAGCCACGGCCATGGCATTGCAGGGGCCGACCACGAAATCGTCGAAACTGAAGCGCCAGCGCTGACGGGGGCGGGGGCGCAACGTGGGGGCAGGCAGGGGCAGAGAACACTGGCTGGGCTGCCAGAGAGGCTGGGACGGACGGGAAGGCGCCGCATGGAGGGGCGCCGCGGGCACCTCATGCACAGGCTGCGCCACAGGCGCGGCAAGAGGGGCCGCAGCGGCGGCAGGAGCGACAGCAGCCCCCTGACAGGAGATGCGGATGTCGATGCTTTCCGGCGCCACCTGCAACACGGGCGCGGCAGCGGAGCGCAGGGTATCCTGCATGCGGTCGCGCAGCCAGCGGGCCACGTATTCGCTGGGTGCGGCAAGACACAGGCTGTTCCCTTCGATATGGGCATCCAGAGGATGGATCCACACCTTGAAGATGCCGGGATTGAGGACACCCCTCAAATTTTCAGAGATCTTCTGCCACTGCTCTTGCATGCCTGTCATTGCCAGCCCATGAAAAATGCCGGTACGCGGGCCATGGCCAGCCATGCCCGCTCAAATATGTCTCGCCCCGTTGGTCTGTTGCGATGTCGCCGTCCGTCTTTCGGCGAAGCGCCCGCAAGGATGTAGTTTTTTCACGTTGTTCTGTCAACATATGGCGAACGGGAAGACCACGCCTTCCGCGCTTTCCGTCACCATTGCGGGCATCCCCGCCCTATCCTCTGTGGACGCTTGTGAGATTCTGCCCTTTTTTTCCCCGTACTGCAAGCCGGAAGGCCTGTCACAAAAAAGAAAGGTCGTTGCCACTGAAATGGCAACGACCCGGGGATCATGCGGATAAAGAACTGCTTACTTGAACTGCACGAAGTTCTTGAGCAGCCCCAGCAGTTCGTAGCGCAGGGATTCATCCTGCAGGGCGAAGTAGATGTTGGCGCTCAGGAACTCGGCCCAGTCACCGGCATCGAAGCGCATGCCGGCCATGCGTACGGCCATCATGCCGCGCTCCTTGGCCATGGCCTGCAGGGCGTCGGTGAGCTGGATCTCTCCGCCGTGGCCCGGTTTGACCTTTTCCAGATAGTCGAAGATGTCCGGGGTCAGCACATAGCGGCCCACGATGGCCATGCGGGAAGGCGCATCCTCGCGCTTGGGCTTTTCCACCATGTCACGCACACGGTACACGCCGGGCGCCACTTCCTCGCCATCGATGATGCCGTAACGGCTCACCTTTTCCCACGGCACTTCCATGACGCCGATGACGGGCATCTTTTCGGCCATGGCCACTTCGATGAGCTGACCGATACCGGGCACGCCGCTGAACATCAGGTCGTCGCCCACCATGACGGCAAAGGGTTCGTCACCCACCAGCTCACGCGCGCACAGCACGGCATGGCCCAGACCCAGCTGGCGCTTCTGGCGCACGGAAAGGATGTTGACCATCTCCGCCACCTGGCGCACTTCCTCCAGCTTGTCCAGCTTGCCGGAACGCTCCAGCAGGTCTTCGAGCTGCAGGTTGTGGTCGAAGTGGTCTTCGATGACGTTCTTGTCACGGTTGGTGACGAAGATCACGTCCTTGATATGGGCACGCTGGGCTTCTTCCACAACATACTGGATGACAGGCTTGTTGTAGATGGGCAGCATTTCCTTGGGAATATTCTTGGTCGCGGGCAAGGAACGGGTCCCCCAGCCGGCCACAGGGATAACAACCTTACGAATATCCTTCATGTTCTCCTCCATCACGGCACGCCCATCACGGGCCCGTGCCTGGGACATGGTTCTTGACGAAAGTATGTCGCGGGTCTGCCCGCGGCAGCTCCCGGAACGAATCAGCTCCTCCGGGAAGAGGACAAAAACTAGCGAAGTTCGCGGCTCACCACATCGGCCAGATCGCGCGCGTAGCGGACGACCTTGTCTTCATCTTCGGCCTCGACCATGACGCGGCACAGGGCCTCGGTGCCGGAGTAACGCAGCAGCACGCGGCCACGACCGGCCAGGGCCTTTTCCACATCGGCCACGGCCTTGCCGATGGCGGGGCGCTCCTCGAAGGGCAGCTTCTTTTCCACCCGCACATTGATGAGCTTCTGGGGGAAGAGGTGCAGCAGGCCCGCCAGCTCGGACAGAGGCTTTTCCTTCTCGCGCACGATGCGCAGCAGCTGCAGGGCCGCCAGCAGACCATCACCGGTGGTGCTGTACTGGCGGTAGATGAGATGCCCGGACTGCTCGCCGCCCAGCATGGCGCCGGTCTTGCGCATGGCCTCCATGACGTAGCGGTCGCCCACCTTGGTGCGCAGCAGCGTACCGGCGCGTTCCTTCATGAAGATCTCCAGCGCCAGGTTGCTCATGGCCGTGGCCACCAGCATGTTGCCGGGCAGTTCGCCCCGCTCCATCATGGCCTGGGCCCCCAGGGCCATGAGCTGGTCGCCGTCCAGGACATTGCCCTTTTCATCCACCACGATGAGGCGGTCGGCGTCACCGTCCAGGGCCAGGCCCACGTCCGCGCGCACTTCGCGCACCTTGGCGGCCAGGGTCTCGGGATGCAGGGAACCGCAGTGGTCGTTGATGTTGGTCCCGTTGGGGTTCGTCCCCAGGCGGAAGACCTCCGCGCCCAGCTCTTCCAGAGCCAGTGGGGCCACCTTGTACGCCGCACCGTTAGCACAGTCGATGACGATGCGCAGGCCGGACAGGGTCAGATGGGCCGGGAAACAGCTCTTGGTGTACACGATGTAACGGCCGCCGGCGTCTTCGATCTTGCTGGCGCGGCCGACCCGGTTGGAATCGGGATAGGGCCAGCGCATGTCGGGATCGAGCACCATGGCCGAGATCTCGTTCTCCACCTCGTCAGGCAGTTTGAAGCCGTCGGCGTCGAAGAACTTGATGCCGTTGTCCGAGTAGGGGTTGTGCGAGGCGGAGATGACCACGCCCAGATCCGCCCGCATGTTGCGGGTCAGGAAAGAGATGGCGGGCGTGGGCAGCGGACCGGTCATGATGACGTGCATGCCGGCGGCGCACAGGCCCGCCGTAAGGGCGGACTCGAACATGTAGCCGGACAGACGGGTATCCTTGCCGATGACCACGCGGTGCTGGTGCGAGCCTTTGCGGAAGCGCACCCCGGCGGCCAGGCCCAGACGCAGGGCCACATCCACGGTCATGGGATAGATATTGACAGGGCCACGCAGGCCATCAGTGCCGAAAAGACGTTCTGCCATGTGTTCTCCTTGCCGGTGTCATGCGCCGGAGGCTACTTCTTGCGAGTGATGGTAACGCTGTCGAAAGAGGGATTCAAGATGGTCATGCCTTCCGACAGCTGGATGCGCGGCTCTGCCGAGCCCTTCTGCCCCGGCTCCAGCGCCGGCGGGACGACCATCACTTCCAGTCGTTTGAGATAGGACGAGTTGCGGGCCAGGGCCTCGGGCACCTCCACCATGACTTCCACATGGGAGGGCTCCACCGTGAACTGCGAGGCGTTCTGGGCCTCCACCGAGATCTTGCAACGGCGCGAGACCACGGTGCGTCCGCTGGTGATGGTGTACTGCACCTTCACCGAGGCGGGATTGGAGGTGACCAGACTGGGGGTGTCCAGCAGCAGGGTCTGCTCCACCGTGGTACCGGCGGCCTTGGGATCCAGCCGGATGCCCAGGGGCAGATTGTTGATGGGCGAGATGACGCCTTCCGGCCCGCGCAGGGTGACGGACGCCGGAGAAACGGTCACGTTCTCCACGGTCAGGGCCCCGCTGCGCAGCGGGGATTCCAGCACGGCCCGGATGGGCACGCTGCGTTCGGCTAGGGTATCGGCCGTGATGACGATACGGGGCGGCTGCACGTCCACCAGCTCGAAGGCCCGCAGGCTGGGGCCCATGTTGTCCGAGGTCAGGGGGACGATGGTCGTGCCCTTTTTGATATTGGAAAGATTGATGGCTTCCGTCAGGCTGCGCGACGAGATGGAACGCAGCAGGATCTCCGGCCCGCGCAGGCGCACCTGCACCTTGCTGACCAGGCCGTCCGTCACCACCAGGCCGGAGGGGATGCCGTTGTATTCGATGCCCACTTCCAGCTGGACTTCCAGACGGTCGCGCACGCTGACCACATACCACATGCCCACGGCCACGGCAAAGGCCACGAGCAGGGAAAGGAGATGGGGAGCCTTGCGGCTGTTCTTAGAGAATATCATTGAGCACCTGCCTCAAGCGTGTGGCATCGAGACTGCGGACGAGCTCGCCCTTCATGGCCACGGAGATCTCGCCGCGCTCTTCCGAGACCACGACCACCACGGCATCACATTCCTGTGTCATGCCCAGGGCGGCGCGATGGCGCGTGCCGAACGACTGCCCCTTGGCCTCGGCCAGGGGCAGGATGCAGGCGGCGGCCGTGATGCGGCCCTTGCTGATGAGCACGGCACCGTCATGCAGCGGCGCCTTGGGATAGAAGATGTTCATGAGCAGCTGGCGTGACAGCAGGGCATCCACCCGCACGCCCTCACGCTTGATCATGTCGTCCAGCCGGGTGCCCCGCTCGATGACGATGAGGGCCCCCACGCGCAGGCGGGCCATCTCCACGCAGGCCATGACCACTTCTTCCACGGCCGAATGCTGCAACGCACGCTTGCGGAAAAGATTGTTGGTCCCTATCTCGCCCAGTGCCTGCCGGATGTCGCTCTGGAAGATGACCACGATGAGCAGGAACAGGGAGCTGAAGACATGCTGCAGCAACCAGGTCAGGGTGTACAGCGCCATGCTGCGCGAAATGAAATACAGCAGGGTCAGCAGGCCGAGACCGGTCAGCACCGTCAGGGCACGCGATCCCCGCAACAGCTGGATGACCTGATAGAGCAGGAATGCTACCAGCAGGATGTCCAGCGCGTCACGCCATTCAAAAACCACATGTTCCAGCACGGTCCCTATCCTTGGGCATCAGAAAAATCCCCTTCCACGCCATGGGATGGCGTCCCCCCTTGCCGTCTGCCGCATCACGGATGCCGGACAGCCGGCGCGCAGTATAAAAACAAGCGCACGCCGGCGCAACTGGCAAATATCCCCCCGCGCGGCCGGACCGGGCATCAGTCCCGGCAGGCCCCGGCAGGATCACGGAAGGCCGCCGCCAGCGTGAGCGTCTGGCGCGTGGTGGCCACATCGTGCACGCGATGCCAGAACAGGCCCTTTTCCCAAAGCATGGCCGTGGCCACCTGGGTGGCGCAGCCCCGCTCCTGGGTGGTGAGGCCCAGCAGCTGCCCGAACATGGACTTCATGGACAGGCCCATGAGCACGGGCCGCCCGAAAGCCAGCCAGTCCTCCGCGTGGGCCAGCAGCTCCAGATTATGGCGCAGGGTCTTGCCGAAGCTGATACCGGGGTCCAACACGATGTGCTCTTCCGGCAGACCGGCGGCGGTCAGGCGATGCAGCTCACGCTCGAAAAAGGCCATGACCTCGGAGCGGACGTCCGTGTAGCGGGGATCCTTCTGCATGACGTCCGGCCTGCCCTGGCTGTGCATGAGCACGTAACCGGGCTTGTACTGGACGAGCACGTCCAGCAGGCCGGGATCGAAGGCGCAGGCCGAGATGTCGTTGATGATCTGCACGCCCTCTTCCAGCACGGCAGCCGCCGTGGCCGCATGGTAGGTATCCACGGAGAGCATGACCCCGGGGATCTCCCGCCGCAGCTCGCGCAGCACGGGCATGAGACGCAACAGCTCCTGCTCCGGCGTCAGGGCCTGCGCGCCGGGCCGGGAGGATTCCGCCCCCAGGTCGAGGATGTCGGCCCCTTCCGCATGCAGGCGCATGGCATGGGCCAGCCCCAGGTCCGCGGAATCGTGCGTGCCGCCGTCATAAAAGGAATCCGGCGTCAGGTTGACGATGCCCATAACGCCAAAGGGGGCAGAGGTCGTCACCGCCCCGCCCCCAAGACACAGCCAGGAGCCGCCCCGGCGGGACGGCTCCCCAGACATATGGTTATTGCTTGCGCTGTTCGTTTTCATCGTTGTCCTGCGTCCTGCTGCCCGTATCGACATCGGCCTGCTCCGCCTTTTCGGGAGCAGGTTCAGCAGCCTTGTCCGCCTCGGGCGCCGCAGCGTCCGTATCGGCCGGTTCCGGCTCCAGCACGAAGTCCCCGGCAGGGGCGGCCTTCACCGGCTTGCCGTTGGCATCCAGCGGCGGCAGGGGCTTGTTCTCCATGAGCAGATCAAGCTCTTCACCGCTGATGGTCTCACGCTCCAGCAGGGCCTGCGCGATGCGGTCCAAGGTGGCGCGATTGTCTTGCAGCAGCTTGACGCAGCGGGCGTGGGCCTCTTCCACGATGCGCTTGACTTCGGCGTCCACCAGGCGGGCGGTCTCTTCGCTGTAGTTCTTGTTCTGCACCCACTCGCGGCCGATGAAGACTTCTTCGCCGGTCTCACCGATGGACAGGGTGCCGATGGCATCGCTCATGCCCCATTCGCAGACCATCTTGCGGGCCATGCGGGTCACGCGTTCGATGTCGTTGGAAGCTCCGGTGGTGATATCGTCAAAGACGATCTCTTCCGCCACACGGCCGCCCAGCAGCACCACCAGGTTGTTGCGCAGGTAATTGCGTGAGTAGCCGTGACGGTCTTCCTCGGGCAGCTGCATGGTCAGGCCCAGGGCGCGGCCACGGGGGATGATGGTGACCTTGTGTACGGGGTCGGAACCGGGCAGCAGGCGGGCAGCCAGGGCATGGCCGCCTTCGTGGTAGGCCGTGATGCGCTTTTCCTCATCGGAAAGGATCAGGCTGCGGCGTTCGCGGCCCATGAGCACCTTGTCCTTGGCGTACTCGAAGTCGTGCATGTCCACCTTGGTGGCATTGAGCTTGGCGGCCTGCAGGGCGGCTTCGTTGACCAGGTTCTCCAGATCGGCGCCGGAGAAGCCCGGCGTACCGCGGGCCAGGGTATCCAGATCCACGTCGGGATCCAGCGGCGTACGCTTGGTGTGGACTTCAAGGATACGGCGGCGGCCGCGCAGGTCAGGCGTGGGCACCACCACCTGACGGTCGAAACGGCCGGGACGCAGCAGGGCCGGGTCCAGAACGTCGGGACGGTTGGTGGCGGCCAGCAGGATGACGCCCTCGTTGCTCTCGAAGCCGTCCATTTCCACCAGCAGCTGGTTCAGGGTCTGCTCGCGTTCGTCATGCCCACCGCCCAGGCCGGCGCCACGCTTGCGGCCCACGGCGTCGATTTCGTCGATGAAGATGAGACAGGGGGCGTTCTTCTTGCCCTGCACGAACAGGTCGCGCACACGGGAGGCACCCACGCCCACGAACATCTCCACGAAGTCCGAACCGGAGATGGAGAAGAAGGGCACGCCGGCCTCACCGGCCACGGCGCGGGCCAGCAGGGTCTTACCGGTTCCGGGAGGGCCCACCAGCAGCACGCCCTTGGGGATGCGGCCGCCCAGACGGGTGAACTTTTTGGGGTTGGACAGGAATTCTACCACTTCGGACAGTTCGTCCTTGGCTTCATCCACACCGGCCACGTCTTCAAAAGTCACACGGGCCAAGTCCTGGTTGAGCAGGCGTGCGCGGGAACGGCCAAAGCTCATGGCCTTGCCGCCGCCTCCCTGCATCTGGCGCATGAAAAAGATCCAGACGCCGATGAGCAGCAGCATGGGGAACCACGACACCAGCAGGGTCATGTACCAGGGCTGTTCTTCCGGCGGCTGGGCCTTGACTTCCACCTTCTTGTCCAGCAGGCGGGACACCAGCTCATTGTCACGCGGGGCATAAGTCTGGACGGAAGCACCGTCCGGCCCGCGCCCGATGAGGGTGTTGCCCTGGATCTCCACAGAGCTGATCTGCCCGCCATCCACACGGCTGATGAAATCCGTGTAGGACACCTTCTGGGCCGAGCTTTGCGGCTGCTGGAACATATTGAAAAGCATGACCATCGCAAGGACTATGGCAGCCCAGAGCATCAGGTTGCGACTAAACTGATTCAATTCGGCCTCCACTACAGAGCGGTAAAGCGTTATGCTGATGGCGCACCGGTCTGCGCCAAGGATTCAAGGTACTCTGACCGGCGGCACGGTGTCAATCGACACCGGTCAGGGATCAGGAACAAGATAAGTCTCTTTTCCCGTCTGGCAATGGGCAGGGCCGGAGAGACGGAAAAATCACGATGCCTGCCCGCACGCCGGCTCCTGGCGCCTTGCCGCAGGGCAGGCTTGCTTTCCCCCGGGCTTTGTGTCACATATATGCCTGTCGTGCGGAGGCGTGTCGTCACCGGTGTGGCGCCCGGTCTTCAAAACCGGTGGCAGGCTTAACCGTCTGCGGTAGGTTCGACTCCTATACGCCTCCGCCATCCCGCGAATATTCCGTCCGCAAGCCTCGTGCCTGCGGACTTTTTTTGTGCCCGAACTTCCCTGTTCCGAACACATTGGAACAGGCCCGTGGCAAGACTGCCTCTGCCTGTAGCAGGCGGCGCGTCGGGATACCGTCAGCACATTGCCTTTTGTCCGCCTGCCGGGCATCATCACGCCATGTCCCGGCTCCTCTTTTCTTCTCCGTTACCGCCCCTGCTGCTGGCGGCCTGCCCTTTGCCGTCTCGCTCCGGCCAGTCTCCCGCCATGCAGTTGCCGGAGCTGCCCGAGGGACTGACGGCGGCGGAAGACCGGGCCCATATGGAGGCTTTCCACCTTCCGGCAGAGCGTGACAAGCGCCACCTGGCCCGCCTGCTGCTGGCGGTGCTACTGCACCGCGCCGCCATCACCGGCCTGTCCCCCCTGCCCTCTTTGGACTGGTATCCCCTGCCGCAGCTTTTTCATCATGCGGCACAGGCCCGGCGCTTCTTCGCCCGCCATGCCTGCCCCCGATTGCACCGCCTGCCTTCAGGACGTCCGTGGCTGAAGGAGTTTTCCGTCAGCTTCAGCTACAGCGAACAGGCGGCCTTCTGTCTGCTGGCCGGGGCCGGTATCCGTCCCGGTGTGGATGCCGAGGCCCTGTCGAGCCCGGCACCGCCCGCGTCGGCCTTTTCGCCCCAGGAGCTTTTCCCCGGTCTCTCTCCGGCAGCCCGGCAGCGGGAGCGCCTGCGTCGCTGGACCATCAAGGAAGCCGTCTTCAAGGCCGCAGGTACGGGCTGCGACCGGCCGCCGCACCTGCTGGACAGCGGCCGCAGCGGCCAACGCACAGGCGAACTCATGCTGGATGCCGCCCGATACCACTGGCATCAGCTGCCCTGCCCCGGCCACTGGCTCTGCGTGGCGGTACGGGGGTAATCCACGGAGATATCCATGCCCGGCCATATTCTTTCCCTACCCTCTACCCACTATCTTTTTATTCTCAAGAAGTATCTTCAGTCTCAAAAGACAGCTGAGCTTTCTTACATCCAAAAAAAGATTAGAAAACGTGCCTCTGGAGAGAGTTTTAGCTTCAACGAACATCTCCAGGGACTCATCTACGCTTTGCTTTCCTGCCAGACCGTATGGAAAAAAATCCATGAGCATTTGCCTGAAATAAACGAAATATTTTTGGCTCTTGACTAGCTGAGATATCCTAAAAAGGTTATCCAGGTAGTCATG